>Ga0137403_10006976_pt1 | contig 12845 bp, 8 predicted proteins | sample CZOMad2_1_16fung_FD_122057 | JGI IMG/M metagenome (GOLD analysis project Ga0137403, IMG submission 122057) | Vadose zone soil fungal communities from Angelo Coast Range Reserve, California, USA - CZOMad2_1_16fungal (Hybrid Assembly) | ecosystem: Environmental > Terrestrial > Soil > Vadose zone... | reverse complement strand
CATTCTCCAGACGCTCGACGGCGTGGGCGGCAATCGTACGCAGGCCGCGCGGCAGCTCGGAATCAGCCTTCGCTGCCTGCAGTACAAGCTGAAGGCGTACCAGCGGGACGGGCTCGAGTCGGTGAACCCGTTCAACCGGACGGCCGAAAGCCAGCACCCGTTAGGAGTGTGAACGCATGGCTCGATCAGGATTCATCTGGCTCGCATTGCTGCTCGTCGCTTCGGTGCTGGTGCCCGCGGTGGCACCCGCGCATACGCCCCAGGTCCCTCCGATCTCTCAAGACAAGGACTACATCATCGGCCCCGAGGACATCCTCGAGATCCAGGTCTGGGGCAACAAGGATCTGAACCAGACGGTCTTCGTCAGGCCGGACGGCCGCACTTCCCTGCCGCTGGTCGGCGAGATCGGGGTGGCCGGCAAGACGGTTCAGGCTCTGCAGGATCATCTGACCAATGTCTACGAGAAGACAGTGAAGGGCGCGGTGGTCACGGTCATCGTGAGGGAGATCCGCAGCCGACCGGTCTTCTTCATCGGCGCCTTCGTGAAGCCCGGCGTGATGCAGCTGACCCGTGAGCTATCGCTGCTCCAGGCCATCTCCGTCATCGGCGGTGTCGTTCCCAACGCCGACTCCGAGAAGGGCTTCCTGCTCCGGGGAGACAAGCGGATCCCGATCGACTTCAATCGTCTGCTGCAGCGTGGAGACTTGAGCCAGAACCCCAAGCTGGAGCCCGGCGATTCGGTCGTCCTCCCCGCGGCCGACGCGGTCTACGTCAACGGGGAAGTGAGGCTTCCGGGAGCGGTTAAATATACGCAAGATTTGACGATTTTAAAGGCGTTGACCCAGGTCGGAGGCTTGACGCAGCTGGCCGCTGGAGGCCGGGTCGACGTGCTTCGCGGGAATGCAGAAAAGAAGGAACGGATTCGCGTGGATGTTGATAAGATGATGCGGTCGCCGGATGAGAATCCCGATATTCGGCTCCAACCGAACGACATCATCTTTGTCCCACAGAGACTCTTCTAGCGAGAGCGCGGTCAGTCGAGGCGAGAGCGGCGGCAGTTGGCGCGCCGCTCTCGCCCTCGGCTTTTTCTTTGTAAGTCTCCTGGGCGGCGTGACCGCCGTCGCGGTTCAGGTCGCGTCCGCTCAAACGCCCGCCACTCCCCCGGCCGATCCAAGTCAGCAGCCGAGCCAGCAGCCGGGTCAGCCGCAGCAACCGGGACAGCAGCCGGCCGAGCCCGCACCGCCCACTCCGGCTGAGCAGACGATTCCGCTGCGGCAGTTCCCAGTGCAGGAGCCAGGCCGGGTGCCGCCGACGCCGGCCACCCCGCCCAGCACAACGCTTCCACCCTGGACCCCTCCGGTAGCGCCGCCGCCCTCGCAGACGAATGTGCCGGCGCCGTATCCGGGGTTTGGAGCCCCAGGAACCGTGGGAGGGATCCCGGCGCTGACGGTCCCGGGTGCATTCGCGCCCACCGTCACCACGGTTCGAGGTGCCCTGCTCGAGTTCCATCCGACGGCGCGTGCGTCCGTTGAGTATTCGGACAACTTTTTCCAGACCCAGACCAATAGCCAGGACAACCTGCGCTCGATTCTCGGCCCCGGCTTCCTGGTTCTTCTCAATGGCGCCCGCACGTTCGGGACGCTCTCCACGACCGTCGACCTGATTCACGACACCGCGTCGGGTACCGGGGATGATGTCAAGGTCTTCCCGAGCCTGAATGCGGCGCTTCGCTATGCCTTGACGCCGCGCTTCTCGTTGACCCTGACCGATACGTTCATCCGGAACGATACTCCGACGACCGACCAGTTCGGTCTTCGGCGAGGGCGACAGACCTACAATCAGAATTCAGCGGGCCTCAGCGCCGACTGGCTCTTGGACCAGTTCGCCCTGCAGGGTTACTACCGCAATGTCCTGTTCTTCAACGAGAGCTCCACCAGCGGTTCAAATACCACCGGGACAAACGGTAACGACCGAGATTCGGTCACACATATTCTGGGCCTGAATGCCAGCACTCGGATCGCGATCGACTATCTGATCCGTGTCGGGTATGAGATTGCCCGAACCGATTCGACGGGTGGGAACAACGACGGCTCGACCGGGACCGATAACAACGGGAACCGAGGTGGAGACGGAACGACCCATACGGGGTTCGCCCAGGTCTCGCGCCAGTTCGGGCTGTACACGAACGGGGGAGTTCAGACCTCTTACTCGTACCAGACGGACCAGAACACCAAGATCTGGAACGCGTCCCTCTTCGGCGCTTACGGTCTGCCGTCGGGGATATCGCTGTCCGGCTCGGTCGGGTACAGCCTCCTCAATAGCGATGTCGAAAGCAATGACGGCACCGTCTCCGCCAGCCTTCGGGCCAGCTACACCTTCACCCGAGCGGTGATTTCGGTGGGTGTGTTCCGCGACTTCAGGCAGACCGCTCAGTCGGGCGAGAACTTCGGCACGGTCGCGACCACCTCGTATTTCGGTAGCTTCCTCTACCAGCTCACGCCGTTCATCAACCTCACGCTCCAGGTTCAGTACAACGAGAACGAGCCCACCGGGACCGGGAACAATCAGAATGACAACCGCCAACAGAAGACCTTGACGTACGGTGCGTCTGCGAACTGGCAGATCGTTCGGTGGTTGTCCGCGAACCTGGCGTACAACTACACGCGACAGACGGGCGACAGCGCCTTCAACGGCGGAACCGGTGCCACCGGCACCTTCGCCGAGAACCGCGTGTCCCTGAGCCTCTTCTCAACGTTCTAGGCGCCGTCCCGTCGTGCTGGCGCCCCGCCGGCGCGATGCAAACGTTGCATCAGTAGTCGACTCCAGCTAAGCGCTTGTTCTAGTAAGTATTTCGACCTTCCCGCAGGGTTACCGCAAAACGCCCACGCAGATTTCCGAATCAATCGGTACTGCTTTGCCCAATCAGAGAAGAGAAAGTCGTCACAAGCGAGGGCCACCGGCCTTTCGAATCAACAGGTTACGGGCCAAGGCGAGCTGCTCTGCTGGCACTGGGCTTGCTCCTATGAGTCGGCAAGGCACTCAATGTTCAGAATATTTCGCCACTACGTATCCGGCTTGGCCCTGGTCCTGTTTCTTGGGGATCTCGCGGTCCTCCTCGGCGCCTTCTATGTGACCGAGCTGTCTACGTCCTGGCCCGGCTACGGCCCCTTTGCCGCACGCTTCCTCGAGGTGGCCGGGGTCGTGGCGCTCATGCTCTACCTCGGCGATCTCTATCATCCGCGTCAGGCCTTGGCGCGGCGTGAGCTCATTGCCCGGGTACTCGTTTCCCAGGCGGGTGCCGCCCTCGCGATTGCCGCGATCGGATTCGCGGTTCCCCTGCTCCGTCTAGCCCGCTTGGCCCTCCTGGAGATCGTCGTCCTGGGGACCCTGGGCTTGATCGTCTGGCGCGCAGTGCTGCTGGCCGGCTGGTCCCGGCAACAGATGACCGTCCGTGTCCTCGTGCTCGGGACGGGCCAGGTCGCCAGGCTGATCGCCGGTCTGCTGCCGACGAGCGCCCGGCCCTTCAGCATCATCGGCTTCCTGGACGATGCTCCTGGCGCGGCCGACATGGTGCCGGACGGGTACTCCCTCCTGGGGAAGATCCAGGACCTCGGCAGCCTGGTCGAGGAAACACGCCCGGACATCGTCGTCATCGCCCAGATGGACAGGCGAGGATGCTTTCCGACAAAGGAGCTGCTGGAGTGCCGCTTGAGGGGGATCCGGGTCGAGGACTGGCCAACCTTCTACGAGAAGGCCGAAGGCAAGATCCTGGTGACCGCGGTGCGGCCAAGCTGGCTGATCTTTTCTGATGGCTTTGTCAAGACACCGCGCACCGAGATCATCAAGCGTCTCTTCGACATTGGCGCCTCGGTGGCCGGCCTGGTTCTCTCCCTGCCCCTCATGCTTCTCGCGGCTCTGGCGATCAAGCTGGAGTCGCCCGGGCCTCTCCTGTATCGCCAGGCCCGGCTGGGCCAGAACGGCTGCGTCTTCATTCTGAACAAGTTCCGATCGATGCGGCCCGACGCGGAGAAGGACACGGGGCCCGTCTGGAGCGCTCAGCAGGACCCTCGGATCACCCGTGTCGGCTCCTTCCTCCGGCGGACCCGGCTCGACGAGCTGCCCCAGCTGTACAACGTGCTCGTCGGCCACATGAGCTTCATCGGGCCTCGTCCCGAGCGTCCGGAGTTTGTCGCCGAGCTCCAGAAGCAGATTCCCTACTACATCGAACGGCTTGCGGTGAAGCCCGGTCTCACGGGATGGGCGCAGGTCAAGTACCAGTACGGGTCGTCCGTCGAGGATGCGGTCGAAAAGCTCCAGTACGACCTCTACTACATCAAGAACCTCTCGCTGTTTCTCGATCTACTCATCGTTCTGAATACGGTCCAGGTAGTGCTGTTCGCTCGAGGAGGGCGCTGAAGCATGACTAAGCCTACACAACCAAGCCAAGGAGAAGGCCGCTTGATGGACAATGCGACCGTCGTCAAACAGGTAGCGATCTCGCTCTTCGCTCGGCGCAAGAAGTGGGTCGCCTTGACGACTCTCACCGCGTTGGTGCTTCTCGTGCCGACCGCGCACCGGCTCTCGAAGGAGCCGCCCCGCTATCGGACCGCGGCGACCGTGCTGATCGAGAACAAGGCCGGGCGTGAGCCGCTGTTCCAGGAGTTCTCCCCCAACCGACCGCTGCCGGTTCAGCTGGCCATTCTCCAGAGCCGGGTACTGGCCGCCTCGGTGGTCGAGGCCCTGCCGAAGAATACCCTGGAGGATCTCCTCCACAATCCGTACGGCCGGGACTATATCCGCGACATGACCGACTGGGTGGAGCGTCTCCGGGGCAACCAGCCCTCCTCGTCGACGCCGCAATCGCGGGCGGTGAGCGAGCTTCGGCGCGATCGGGTCAAGTTCGTCAATCAGGCCGGGACTTCCGGGATCGTCGAGATCCAGGCGGAAGCCACCGAACCCCAGTTTGCGCTCGACATCGCCAACACCTATATCGAGGTGCTCCTGGCCCGGACCCGCTCCTTCAACGTGGATGACGCGAAGAGCACCCGCGAGTACCTCGCCCAGCAGACCGTGCAGATTTCCGACTCGCTCGCGAGGAGCGAAGCGGCATTGCGGACCTTCACCACCGCTCGGGGCGGAATCCAGATCCCGATGAAGAGCACGGAAACCGCCCAGCGCCTGTCTCAGCTGGAGACCACCCTGGCCGAGGTTCAGGCCAACCGGAGTATCAGCCAGGCCCGCCTGGCTACCCTGAAGCAGAAGGTCGAGTCCTCGCCGGCCGGTTCTTCCCGGGCCGTCGCGGCGGCCCCGGCGGCGGCCCCGGTACCGGTGGTGAGTGCTGTGAATGCCCCCAGGCTGCGCGCCAAGCTGTCGAGCCTGGAAGCCCAGATGGTCGAAGCCCGGAGTCGCTACACCGACGAACACCCGCGGGTCCGGTCGCTGTCCCAGCAGATCGGGGACGTGCAGCGGGAGCTCGGAGACGCGGTGAAGGAAGTTGCGATCGCCATGCCCGGTGTCGGGACCGCGGTGGCCGCTGACGAGCGTGATGCATTCGCCGATATGGTCGCAAGCCTCGAGACATCGGTCGTCTCACTGACCGCGCAGGAGGCGGCGTTGAAGGAGCAGGCCGCCGCGTCGCGGCGCGATCTCTCGGGGCTCTCGAAGGACGAGCTGGAGTACCGGCGCCTGGCCTCCGACGTGGAGACCAACCGGAAGCTGAGCACGCTGCTGTCGGACAAGCTGGGAGCGGCTCGGATCCGCGAGCAGGGTGAGATGAACGTGGTCAAGGTCATCGACCCCCCGGGACTTCCGGTTCCCGCGCCCAATCAGCGCCGGATGCAGTTTCTCGCGCTGGCGGTGGTTCTGGCCCTGGTGATCGGAGTCGGCGCGCCGGCGACCGCCGAGTACTTCAACCGCCCGATCATGGGCGAAGCTGACGTGAAGCAATTGACCGGTCTGCCGATCCTCACGTCGGTGCCGCAGGTGGCTTCGGAAAAGGTGGTGTTCGGATCGGCGGAGAGCGAGGCGGGGCCGAAGGAAGAGTATCACCTGTTCGTGGACGCGTTCCGGCGCCTCCGGGTGGAGCTCCAGATGATCGGGGACGACCGGCCGCTCCGCAAGATCCTCGTCGCCAGCTGTTTGCCGTTCGAAGGGAAGTCGACGGTGGTGTTCAACCTCGGGCTGGCGTTCGGCGAAGTCGGGAAGCGCGTGATCGTGGCCGACGCGGACTTCCACCGGCCGACGTTGCACCGGATCGCGAATTCCGCAGTTCGAAAGGGCTTTACCGACCTCCTGGCCGGGACGAGCCAGCTCACGGATACGATGACGCCGATCACCGACAACGTTCAGCTCGCGCCTCGGGGTGGCGCGCTGACGCCGTCGGCGCGAAATGGCCTGGGTACTGATCGGTTGGCGCGCGTTCTCGAGAGCATGTCGGATGAAGCCGACTACGTGCTCCTGGATTCCTCCCCGATCCTCCTGATTCCCGACAACCTGTACATGGCCGCCGCGGCGGACGGCATCGTCCTGGTGGTGGCGGTGGGCCAGACGCGGCCGAGGGACATCGTCAAGACGCAGCTCCTCCTGGAGCGGGCCGGCACCCCGATCATCGGGGTGGTGCTGAATCGGACCCCGGTGAAGCAGCTGAACTCCTATTACAAGCAATACAGCGGCTACTACGGCGCCTAGTGAATCTCTTGTCGGAAGGGAGCCCTCACGACGTGTGGACGAAAGTGCTTCAGGAGAAGTTCGAGAGCGGCAGTGCGCGCGTGTGCATCATCGGCCTCGGGTACGTCGGGCTCAGCCTGGCCGTGGAGCTGGCCAAGGCGGGGCTCGCGGTACGGGGAGTCGATCTGGATCTAGAGCGGGTGGCCCGACTGAACCGGGGAGAGTCGTATCTCGTTGACGTGCCCACCGCCTCCCTGGCACCGCTGGTGGGAGCCGGGCTCTTGACCGCCTCGACCGAGTTCGACGGGGCGGCCGGCACGGACGCGGTGGTCATCTGCGTGCCGACACCTCTGGGCAAGAGCAAGGAACCGGACATCTCCTTCATCCTGGCCGCGGTGGAGAGTCTTCTGCCTCACCTGCGAGCGGGCCAGCTGATGGTCCTGGAGAGCACCACATATCCCGGCACCACCGAAGAGGTCGTCCAGCCGAAGCTCGAGGCGAACGGCTTCGTGATCGGCCGCGACTTCTTTCTCGCCTTCTCCCCCGAGCGAGTGGATCCGGGCAACAAGAAGTTCACGACCGCCAACATTCCCAAGGTGGTCGGGGGCGTGACCGCGGCGTGTACGCGGCTCGCCGCCGCGATGTATCGGAAGGTGACCTCGAGCGTGTTCGAGGTGTCGAGTCCGCGCGTCGCCGAGACCTCCAAGCTCCTGGAGAACACGTTCCGGAGCGTGAACATCGCGCTGGCAAACGAGTTCGCGTTTGTCTGTCGCAAGATCGGGGTGGATCCGTGGGAAGTGATCGAGGCGGCCGCGACCAAGCCCTTCGGGTTCATGCCGTTCTACCCGGGACCCGGAATCGGGGGGCATTGCATCCCGGTCGATCCCCTCTACCTCTCCTGGAAGGTGCGGCTGACCGGTTATGAGGCCCAGTTCATCGGTCTGGCGGACCAGGTCAACCGGGCCATGCCGGAGCACGTGGTGAACCTCGTGATGGATGCGCTGAACGATCGGGGGCGGGCGCTTCGAGGGGCGTCGATCCTGGTGCTCGGCGTGACGTACAAGGCGGACGTCAACGACGTGCGGGAGTCGCCCGCGCTCGAGATCATCGAGATGCTGACCCACAAGGGGGCGGCCGTCTCGTACGCCGACCCGTTCATTCCGCAGGTGGCGGTGGGAGGTCTGAAGCTGACCGCCGTCGAGGCGACGCCGGACAGCCTGGCTTCGGCCGACTGCGTGCTGTTGCTCAGCAACCATGCCTGCTTCGATGGCAAGGTCATCGCGGACAACTCTCGGCTGGTAGTAGACACGCGGAACGCGCTCAAGGCCCATCGACACTCGCGGTCCACGATCGTGACGCTCTGAGGAGCTGTGCATGAGGACTGTTCTAGTCACCGGTGGCGCCGGATTCATCGGCTCTCATCTCGTCGACCAGCTCCTCGAGAGCGGGACGGCGGTGCGGGTGCTGGACAACTTGTCGACGGGCTCCTTGTCCAATCTCCAGACCGCGGCTGACCAGCCCCTGCGGACCGACGGGCCCGCCCGGGGCCGCCTCGAGGTGATGGTCGGCGATGTCCGGGACCGCGAGGTATTGCGACACGCACTCCGGGGCGTTCGATACGTGTTCCATCTGGCGGCCCTCCCGCCGAGCTCGGGATCCGTCAGTGATTCGGGGGACGTCCACGCCGTGAATGTGGAGGGGACGCTGAACGTGCTGCACGGCGCCCTCACCGAGGGGGTCTGGCGGGTGGTGCTGGGTTCGTGCGCGTCGGTGTACGGGACGCCGGGGACGATCCCGGTGCGGGAGGACGCCCTTCTTCAACCGGAGAGCCTCTTCGCCGCCTCGAAGGTCGCGGCGGAGACCTACTGCCGGGCATTCTATGTTCGGCACCAGCTCGATATCGTGATGCTGCGCTACTTCACCGTGTACGGGCCTCGTCAGAAATGGGCGCGGACCGGCGCCCTCGTACCGAATCTGATCGAGGCGGTTCGCGAGCACCGATACTCCGCGCCCCTCGACGAGCGGTGCGCCGAGGACTTCATCTTCGTGGAGGATGCGGTGGCCGCGACGCTCGCGGCGGCCCAGGTGCCGGGCGTGGCCGGCCGGGCGATCAATGTCGGATCGGGCCAGATGGTGAGCATCGGCGATCTGGTGGGGATGCTGGCCTCGCTGCTGGGGATCTCGGTGCGGCCCACGTTCCGATCCGAAGCGGGGTCCACCGTGCACCAGATGTCGGCCGAGATGTCTCTCGCCACGGAGCTCCTGGATGTGTCACCGCGGGTGTCTCTGGCGACCGGGCTGGCGCGGCTGATCCGGATGTCGGCGGAGACGGACCAGCCGGGCGTCCGGGCGTTCGCTCCGGTGGGAATGGACGAGTGATGGGCGAGATGGTGAATGCGTTGACGTTCGACGTCGAGGAGTACTTTCACGCGGAAGCGTTCGCGGGGGTGATCCGTCGTGAAGAGTGGCCGTCGCTCGAGAGCCGGGTCGCGAGGGCGACCGAACGATTGCTCGAGGTGCTGTGCGACGCGAAGAGATCGGCCACGTTCTTTGTACTGGGCTGGGTGGCCGAGCGGCATCCGGGCCTGATTCGGGCGATCCGGGCGCAGGGTCACGAGGTGGCCTGCCACGGATATGGGCACCAGATGATCACGCGGCTCAGCCGGCCCCAGTTCGCCGAGGACATTCGGCGGGCAAAAGGAACGATCGAGGACGCGGCCGGCGCGGAGGTGATCGGGTATCGAGCCCCGACGTTTTCGGTGGTGCGGGAGACGCTCTGGAGTCTCGAGAGCCTGGCCGAGGCGGGGTTCCGGTATGACTCCAGCATCTTTCCGATCGTCCACGATCGGTATGGGATTCCGGACGCAATGCGGTTCCCTCACCTGCTCGCGGCCGGATCTGGCCGCGTGATCGCGGAGTTCCCGCTGTCCACGGTCGGATGGGGCGGGTGGCGCTTTCCGGTCGCGGGGGGTGGGTATCTGCGGCTGCTGCCGTATGCGGTGACCAGGTGGGCGGTGAATCGCCTCAACCGGGAGGGCCAAGCGGCGATCGTCTACCTCCATCCGTGGGAGATCGATCCGGGTCAACCGCGCTTGCCGGCCGGCCCCGTGACGCGCTTCCGGCATTCGGTCAATACGCACACCACGGAGGGCAAGCTCCGCCGCCTGCTGCGGGATTTCCATTTCGCGCCGGTGCGGGATGTGCTGGCCGGAGTCGGTATTCTGCCGATGGCGACGTCGGCGTGAGGCGGGCCGCCCGATGAAGATCCTCATGCTGGGTCGCTGGGTCCCTCCCCCGCGGCGTCCAATCCGGGCGACGCGGGAGTATCAGTTCGCTCGACAGCTGGCGCGCCACCACCAGCTGACGCTCGCCTTCGTCGTGGACAGTGCCGACGCCACCGGATCGATCTCGGTCCTCCGGAACGAGTTCGGCGATCTGGAATTCGCGGCGGTACCGCGGGCCTGGAAATCGCTCGCGGGGGCCATCCGACTGGTCTCGGGAGACTCGTGCACGCTGTTCTACGCCCGCTCCGAGGCTCTCCGGACCCGGCTGGCGGAGCGGCTCCGCCGTACGCGCTTTGACCTCGTCTTCGTGTCGTCGTCCAGCATGATCCCGTACGGTCTGGAGGTCGATCCGACGATTCCGGTGGTGGCCGATTTCGGGTCGGTGGACTCGGAATGGTGGTCGAGGCGGGGCGTGCGGGGAGCCGGCGGCACGGCGCGCTTCTGCAGAACGGAGGCCATTCGGCTACGCGCTGCCGAGCAGGAGATGGCGCGGCGAGCCGCGCGCTGTGTGGTGGAGACGCCGGAAGCGGGACAGCTCATCAGGTCCCTCGTCCCCGAGACGGTGCCGACCGTCATCCCGAGCGGGATCGACGTGGATGCCTTCGGGCTCGGGCGGCTGGTCGGGATGACGCCGACCGTCGTCCTCATGGCGTCTTCCCGGAGCGACGGGGAGATCCCGGAGCTCGCCGAGTTCTGCCGAGGGGTCGTCCCCGCGGTGAAGGCCCGGGTCCCGCATGCCCGAGTCGTCGTGGCCTGCCGTGAGCCCATGGCCAGGGATCGGGTGCTGGAGCAGCTCGGAGTGGAGCTCGCCGCGCCGATCGCCGATCTGCGGTCTCTTTTCCACAGCAAGACGGTGGCGGTGGCACCGCTGCAGACCTGCGCGGATCTACAGGCGACCGCGCTGGAGCCCATGGCGGCGGGGATTCCGATGGTCACCTCGATGAGCATCCGCGACCAGCTGGGCGCGCAGGCTGGCCGGGACGTGCAGGCCGCCGACGGGCGGGGTGATTTCGCTCTCCGGATCGTCGAGCTGCTGGAGAGCACGTCGCGGCGCGAGGAGCTGGGCGCCCAGGGCCGGGACTTCGTTCGAACGAACTTCTCATGGGAGATCTTTGCTTCGCGGCTTGGTGGTCTCGTCGAGGGCCTGGGGGTGGTACCCGGCGCTCCGGGATCCGCGGCAGAGCCCGCTCCCATCCATACGACGCTGTAGCGCGTCTGAGCCAGAGAGGACACCCTATGTGCGGCATCGTCGGATATGTGGGACCGCGGCAGGCAGCTCCGATCATCGTCGGCGGTCTGAGGCGGCTCGAGTACCGCGGCTATGACTCGGCCGGGGTAGCGGTCCTTCACGGGGACAGCGTGGAGCTGAGGCGCTCGGTCGGCAAGATCGGCAATCTGGAGAGCCGGCTGGGCGAGCAGCCGGCGCCCGGATCGGTCGGGATCGGCCACACGCGCTGGGCGACGCACGGACGTCCGTCGGAGAGCAACGCCCATCCGCACGCCGACTGCGGCGACTCCCTCGTGGTGGTGCACAACGGCATCATCGAGAACTACCTGGCGCTCAAGGAGCGCCTCCTGGCGGAGGGGCACCGCTTCCGGTCTGAGACCGATACCGAGGTCATCGCCCATCTGATCGAGTCCCATCTGAGCCTGCACCTCACCCTGCCCGCGGCGGTGCGCGCCACGCTGCGTGAGCTCCGCGGCGCGTACGCGATCGGGGTTCTGGCCCGCAGCGCGCCCGACCAGCTGATCGTGGCCAAGCATGGCGCGGGCGGCGTCGTCATCGGCCTCGGCGACGGCGAGACCCACGTGGCTTCCGACATTCCGGCCCTCCTGCCTCACACGCGGGACGTCGTCCTTCTCGAGGACGGCGAGATGGCGGTCGTGACCTGTGACGGCGCCCAGATCTCGACCCTGGACGGGCGCCTGGTTCACCGCCTGCCGACCCGGATCGATTGGGACGCCTCCATGGCGGAGAAGGGCGGGTACCGGCACTTCATGCTCAAGGAGATCTACGAGCAGCCGCGCGCGGTTGCCGACACCATTCGCGGCCGGGTCGTGCCGGGCGAGGGCTCGGTGAGCATCCCCGAAGCCAACCTGGACCGGGAGCAGATCGGCCGCGTCCGCCGGGTCGTCCTCGTGGCGTGCGGAACGTCCTACCATGCCGCGCTGGTCGGACGGAGCATGATCGAGCGCCTGGCCGGCCTTCCCGCCGAGGTCGGAGTGGCTTCGGAGTTTCGGTATTCGGACCTGATCCTGGGGCCGGACACGCTCGTGGTCGCCATCTCCCAGTCGGGAGAGACCGCGGATACGCTGGGCGCGGTCAAGGCGGCGCGCGAGCGCCATGCTCACGTGGTCGCCATCACCAACGTGGTGGGCTCGGCCATCGCCCGCGAATCGAGCGGGGTGATGTACACCCACGCCGGTCCCGAGATCGGCGTGGCCTCGAGCAAGACGTTCACCGCCACTCTCACCGCCTGCTACCTGCTCGCCCTGGCGCTGGGCCGCGGGCGGGACTATCTCACGGACGTCGACGGCCGGAAGCGCCTCGAGGACCTGCTGGAGATTCCCCGGCTGATGGAGGAGGCGCTGTCGCTGGACGCCGCCACCGCGGCCCTGGCCCGCAAGCTCGCCGACTACCAGCACGTGCTCTACCTCGGCCGGGGTCCGCACTATCCGGTCGCGCTCGAAGGGGCGCTGAAGCTCAAGGAGATCTCCTACATTCACGCCGAAGGCTATGCGGCCGGGGAAATGAAGCACGGCCCCATCGCCCTCATCGATGAGCGGATGCCCGTGATTGCGCTGGCCCCTCGGGATCCCTCCTACGACCGCATGGTCGGGAATATCGAGGAAGTGCGCGCCCGGGATGGTCGGGTGATCGCGGTCTGCCACGCC
>Ga0137403_10006975_pt1 | contig 12845 bp, 8 predicted proteins | sample CZOMad2_1_16fung_FD_122057 | JGI IMG/M metagenome (GOLD analysis project Ga0137403, IMG submission 122057) | Vadose zone soil fungal communities from Angelo Coast Range Reserve, California, USA - CZOMad2_1_16fungal (Hybrid Assembly) | ecosystem: Environmental > Terrestrial > Soil > Vadose zone... | reverse complement strand
AGTAAGATCAGGGTGATGATGACCGATCCGGCCCGCAAGCGACGCAGCGATCCAGGCAATCCCGAGGTCTGCCCGGTGTTTGATTTTCATAAGATCTACAGCCCCCAGGAGACCATCGCGCTGGTCGATCGTGAATGTCGGACGGCCGGCATCGGCTGCATCGATTGTAAGAAGATGATGAGTACGAATTTATTACAGGAGATGGGCCCGATTCTAGAGAGGCGTCGGGAACTTGAGGAACGGCCGCAGGAGGTCCTGGCGGTGTTCGAAGAGGGCAGTAAAAAAGCCCAGCATACTGCCCAGGCCACGATGGGTGAGGTGCGCGCGGCGATGAAGTTGCGATAGCGAGAATACTGATGACGCAAGCAAAAATAGCAATCCCGAGAGCTGAGATCGCCGTCTACTGTCGCCGTCATCACATCTGTAAGCTCGCACTCTTTGGCTCGGCGCTACGTGATGACTTTCGATCTGAGAGCGATATTGATGTCTTGGTGGAGTTTGAGCCCAGCCACGTGCCAGGTCTAATTCGGCTGGCGGGCATGGAATTAGAGCTCTCTGAGGTCATGGGTGGGCGTAGGGTCGACCTGAATACACTCTTGTGTTTAAGCCCCTATTTCCGTGACGAAGTGCTGGCACAAGCAGAGTTACTTTATGCTCTAGACATCGTCTCGGCTGAACCAAGCATAGGGCCTGCAAGCGTTATTGCTGGATTTAGCCCATAATATCTTTTGTCTTTGACTCAGCCGATTGATTGCGCGATATGCCTGCTGTTAACAGAGCCTGATGGTTCCTACCTCCCAAGAGGATACTCTCCGTGTCCGAAGCGATCATCACCAAAATGATCAGCGCCCTCAATCTGGAAATCCAAGCCATCAAGAGAAAGGGTGGCTCGGGTTCGATAGAGGTACGGGGAGCGGAGCGTCGTGGGACAGCAGATGGTAATGTTCTATATGCGTTTCCAGTCACCGAAGAGATCTACCTCCGGGACGAATCACCAATCCGCGCTGTCGTGGGCCAGGAAGAGGTCGACGGTATAGCTGTCTCCCTCGGTGAGGGAGTGCTCCTCGTCGCTCTGGAGCGCGATCTCGGGCCGAAGATTCCATTTGCTCGCCTTATCTCGGACGATTCCTTCTTAGTCGAACACCTCAAGAAAAAGCTCGAAGAGGTTCGCGCAGGTGGAACATCCTTTAATCAGGAGAGGGCCGATCAGACAATCGGTGATCGACCCTCCCGCTCTGCCAAGGCAGCAGTTGACCAAGCGCTGACACTGGGGGGAGAACCGCTTAACGATGAGCAAAAAGCGGCCATTGCTACGGCGCTCGGCAGCGAGATCACATATCTATGGGGGCCACCAGGAACCGGCAAGACGACGGTTCTGGCGCGCATCATTGAAGGCTACTACCGTTTAGGGCTCTCGGTGCTGGTGGTTTCCAATACAAACGTTGCGGTCGACACTGCTCTAGAAAAGATCGGGGACCGGCTGCGAACAGACGCAGGGTTCCAGAAAGGGACCGTTCTTCGATACGGCCCTGTGGTAAAACCCGAACTAGAGCAGAAATACAAAGGGCAAGTTGTGGTCGATGAGGTGATCGCGCGGCTTGGTCGGACCCTTCAAGCGGATAAGGTGGCGCTTGAGACCGAGAGAGTGAAGGTAGAGGCTCAGGCAGTCCCACTACGCCAGGCTATACGGGAACTGGAGCAACTAGAGGAGGCAAAGGGCAGCTTGGCACATCTCCAGGCAAGTGTCCAGCAAGCCGAGACGAAACAGCAGGCGACACGCTCAACTATCGCAACGATTACCGAGAAGCTATGCTCCCGCAAGTTCGATCTGGAACGGGCGCGTGGCCTCGGCTCGATCCGTCGCTTCTTCTCAGGCCTGAATCCTGAGCGGCTGGTGGCGGAAATCGGCAAAGCCGAGGCTGAGCGCACAGCTCAGGAGGAGGTCCTTTCTGCCGTGACAGGCGAGGTGAACGAAGGGGGACAACAACTTGGGGAGGGAAAAAAGAGGGTTAAGGATTTAGCGACACGTCTAGCCTCAACTGTGCGCTGCACCTCGTGCCAGACTCAGAACCGAGTACCTCCATTCGAAGAGGGGACTCGCCCTGTCTGCGGTGTGTGCGGAAAGCCACTCTCCTTGGATGGATTGAATCTGAACCTGGCAGATTGCAGACAACGGATTCAAGATTTTGAAAAGAAGATTGAGGATCTAAACCGGGAGATCAACGAGATCCAAAAACAGCTCGATGCTCTCCGAGACGAAATTCTCAAAAAGTGCAAGATCATCGCCACAACTGTGTATCGGGCCTACTTAAAGGGGCAAGTGGAACGTTCCTTCGACGTGGTTGTCATCGATGAGGCATCCATGTTGGCCTTGCCCATGGTCTATTACGCAGCAGGGCTTGCCAGCCGGCAGGTAGTGGTCACGGGTGACTTCCGCCAGTTGCCACCCATCGTTACATCCGAGGAGGCTGAAGCCACAGAGTGGCTCAAACAGGATGTTTTCCGCAAAGCCGGCATTGCGGCTGCGGTGAGTCAAGGGGAAAGGCCGGAATCGCTGGTAGCCCTCCGAACGCAGTACCGAATGCACGAGGATATCTGTTCCGTCATCAACCACATCTTCTACAGCGATCATCCGTTGGCGACAGCAGCCTCTATTCGCGGTCGAGGTGCGGACCACTTCCCCTTGGGAAACTCGGCGCTACTATACGTGGACACGGGGTCATATCATCTGTGGGCTGCTCTGAAACTCGGGACATACTCGCGGTACAATGTGTTGCATGCGCTCCTGCTACGGAACATTGCCTGTCACCTCGAGACAAGAGGGTATCTCTCTCCCGCCCTGTCGGCAAACCAGGCGCTGGGCATCGTTGCCCCGTACACGGCGCAAGCCAACCTCGTTCAGCGGTTCCTCGACGAACGGTTGAGCGGTCGCGGTACGCAGTTCGCAGCTACTGTCCACCGGTTTCAGGGCAATGAGAAGGATACTATCCTGATCGACCTAACAGATTCGCTTGGGGCGAGCCCAAGCAAGTTCATGCGGGCGGTTGACCTCGATGAGGATGGGGCCAGGCTCCTCAACGTAGCCATGAGCCGGGCTCGCCATCACGCTGTGCTTATTGCAAACTTCGGTTATCTCCGGCAGAAAATTGGTCAGGGTGGTGTCGTCAGGAAAATCCTCGATCTCGTCGAGCAAGTCGGCGAACCTTTGAAGGTGGAAGAGCTCTTACCACTTGGCCCCGAGGACTGGTTTGATGGCCTTCGGCCGTTGGAGCCTCCCCAAATCCAATTCAACGCTTCAACAGCAGGGATCTTCACTGAGGGCACCTTCTACCCAGCGTTCGTCCGTGATCTCAACCATGCCGCTAAGTCGGTCGTCATCTTCTCTCCTTTTCTAACGTCGCGGGGTGCAGGACGCTGGATGGATATTCTCAGAGCAAAGGTTGCCCAGGGCGTGCACATCCGGCTTGTCACTCGGCCGCCGGGGAATCAGGGAGGGGTCCTGGAAGACGGGCTTCAGGAACTCATAGCCGGCATCTTAAGACTGGGCGTGGGTGTCGATCTACGGGCCTCGATGCACGAAAAGTTTGCTATCATCGATAATGCGATTCTCTGGCATGGATCCCTCAACATCCTCTCGCATCGCGATACCAGTGAGAGTATGCTCCGGATCCCTAGCTTGGCGGCCTGCTCTCAGATGGCTCGGTTCGTGACCTCTCCTGCCCGACGGAAGCTGGGGGGAGAAGAAGACGAGGAAGTCGATCTGGGAAAGAGGGAGAATCCTGTTTGCCCGAAATGTTCCGGGTTAATGGTATGGAAAAGCAGCCGGTACGGCCTCTACTTCGAGTGTGAAACCGGATGCGGCGGAAAAATCGATCCCGTCCGATCGTCCAGCAAGCCTAGGCTGAAACCTGCGAAGGCCATGCAGAAGGCAGGTCCTAGCCTAGCTCGATCTTCGATGGCGGTGGCCACCGTCAAGGTTTGTCCCCGCTGTGGAAACCCTATGACTCGGAGAACTGGCAGGCATGGCCCGTTCTTTGGCTGCACAGGTTATCCTCACTGTTATCACACTGAGCCGATTCCATGAATCGCCCACGGAAGGACAAGGTCATGCCCGCAAGCAGAGGTCGTGTCGAGAGGATGAAGGCCGGAAGGCCATTTCGTTAGAAGCTGTCCCAAGACGATGCTTTCAGTTGGAATCTGGCCACAGCTAGAATTCATCTCAGAAACAGGTGAACACCATTTAGTTTCTAACTGTTACGGTCTGGATATGGCATTTAACGAAAAGGGAAAATTGCTCAAAGATCTCGAAACGGCTCAGAAAAGGTGTGCCCAGTTGCCACATCTCAGTGCTGCCGTGCCAACGGATTTTTTCGAGCGAATCCGAAATTGCATCGAAGCCCAGGCTGAAGGGTCCCATCCTTTCAAACTCCCTGTTATCTTCTTTTTCCTTAAGCGCGGCGATCTCCCAGAGCTGCAGACCTTCGATGACTTCCTCGCTCATCTAAAGCAGGGCCGTCGCAAGCGAGAGTTCCGACATCTTCTTCAGCGGCTACTTGAAGAGGATGGCTATCGCCAAGCCATGGGGGCAATCTTCGAGGTGGAAGTCTTGGCGGAACTTCTGAGCGTCGGGGAGGCCATCTCTGTAAATCTCTATCCAAAGAGTCCCGCTACACAAAAGAAACCGGACGCCTGCATCGTTCTGGCCCAGAAGACCGTATACATTGAGATCACTCTGCTGTCACAAGCTGAGTATCAGGAGAAGATTGAGGACATACGAGAAAAGAGTGCATACGAACAGGTCATACTCGATGAATCAGAGATGGAGGAGCTTGGCATCAGGTCGGTCCAAGGTGGTCGCATCCACGGCGTAGGCTTCCCCTATGAAGATGCCTTACGAGTGATCGGGAAACTTGACGCTAAGAGGGACCAGCTGGTGCCCGGGGCCCCCAATATAATTTGTCTTGGCCTATCCGATTTAAACCCTGGCATTCGTAGCGTAGAGTGGGCAACGCAGGATTTCTTCTCAGGATCACCAAACATGGCGCAAGCAGAGCTAGATCGCTTCACGGCGCTTTTGATAAATAAGAGTGCAAGTATGCGGGCCGAAAAAGTTCGGAATATTTGGGGGAAGATCCAAACCCTCAAACGACTGATAGGCCACTTTAAGGCTGAGCCTCAATTGACAGGGGTCCTAACTTTTCAGCGGAAGGGGAATGGTTTCTCGCCGAAGAAAGTGTTTCGAAATCCTTCTCCATGCTCATTGAACGGCCTCACAGAAAGTGACTGGAAAGACGTTCTCGAGCTATTCGGATTACCCCTTGTGGGAGACCATGCTTAACACGATATCGGCGTGCCTTGGAAGCTGCCTTCGGCTAACCGGTGGAAGTCTGGTCTTGCTGAGGGCGGACAGGACCTCCAGAACCTTTGACACGGCGCAAGACGGTGCTCTCCTCGCCCGTCGAGGATATACCGGACGGAATCCTCGACCTCCACGGCTGATGGCACGGTACGTTAGACTATGGACCTGCAGCCCTTCCGTGAATGTCGATCGCTTCACGCCTGCGTTTTTCTGCCTCTGTGCGATGGGTTGGAATATGTGCCCGAGGCTTATGCTCTTGCACAAAACAGATGGTTGGCCAGCATTGAAAAATATGACGTGAGACAACGTCACACATAGTAAAGAACACGGTATGCCAATCATCCGGAGAATTCGTCAGAAAGTCATTGACCGAGACTACTACTTGTCATCCCATGCAGAAGATGAAATGTGGGCGGATCGATTGGAACGTTCTGACGTTGAAAATGCTATTCACAAGGGAAGGATAGAGAAACGTCTGACCAGAGATCCTAGAGGGACAAGATATCGTGTTGAAGGCCCTGCCAGAGATGGGAGACCCATTCACGTTGTCTGTCGGTTCAATGAGGACGGGAATCTCCTTATCGCAACCGTATATGCTCTGATGGAGTGAACATGATCTGCGAATTCTGTGGAGGGCAAACAACCAAGAGGTATGTTCGTAAACAGCATTGGCTTCACGGAAAGCTATATGTGGTTGAGAATGTTGAAGCAGAAGTTTGTCGTGAGTGTGGGGAGCGCTATTTTCATGCCAGGACGCTCGATGCTATAGACCGTCTTCTTGAGGGAGAGCATGAGGTGAAAGAAAACCTCCAGGTTCAGGTTGTTAGTCTGTAGCTGGAGAAGCTATCGAGCATCGGGTAGGTTCTCACTGATACATTGGCAGCTTTCAAGAGGTAATTCAGTCTGTGCCCGTGAAAAGAAAAAGGAATCATTGCATGTATAGGCTTATTTATGGAGTAGTCATCCTAATTGCGCTTCCTACACTTGTACTTGCACAAGCTACTCATAGCCCATATGTAGGCCGGGGGAAAGGCGCCCTTAAAACCCTCTTCGAGGAGGGGATTCAGGCGTTGCTCAACAGTCAGGGGATGGGACTGGCGAAGGCGGCGGGGTTGAACCATTACCCAGGTCAGCGGCATGTGCTGGATCTGGCCACGCCGCTGCAGCTCTCTGAGACGCAGCAGATCTATGACCGTATGCACCAAGAGGCGGTGCGGCTTGGCACCCTCATTGTCGACAAAGAGCAGGAGTTGGATTAGCTGTTTGCGACACAGGCAGTCCATTCGGATGCGCTTCGAAGCTTGACCCGACCAGATTGCCCAGCTCCAGGGCAATCTGCGCCTTGTGCACCTACAAGCCCACGTCGAGATGAAACAGCTGCTGTCGCTCGATCAAATCGATCAGTATGACGGACTGTCGGGGGTACACCAACCCGACTGGGCCTGCGCCACCTTCAGGGCATCATCAGCACCGTTAATCTGGCACGCCAGACAGACCGTGTGGGTGCTATACACATCATCGTTACCTGTGTTGACCCGGCACAGTGGGCCGCTGCGCAGCTGGATGTGCACGACAAACCTTCGCTGGCAGATGAGAGGGATGTGCTCATGGATTATAAGGACACTGTTAACCTTCCCAAGACCTCGTTTCCCATGAAAGCCAGTCTGGGAAAGCTCGAGCAAGAGTTGCTGCAACGCTGGGAGCAAGAACACATCTATCAGCAGCTACGGCAGAAGTACGCCGACCGCCCGAAATATATCCTGCACGATGGGCCGCCCTATGCCAACGGGCACATCCACCTCGGCACCGCCTTTAACAAAATCCTCAAAGACTTCGTGGTGCGTGTCAAGAGCATGGAAGGTTACAACGCCGTGTACGTGCCGGGATGGGATTGCCATGGCCTGCCGATCGAGCATCAGGTCGACCTCGAACTCGGCGACAAAAAAGCTGGTATGAGTAAGGCAGACATTCGCCGACGCTGTCGCGCCTTTGCCGAACGCTTCATCGATATCCAGCGGGAAGAGTTCAAGCGACTGGGCGGCTTTGCCGACTGGCAACACCCCTACCTGACCATGAGCTATGCCTACGAGGCCACGATCGTCCGCGAACTCGGCCATTTTTTCGGGCGCGGAGGGGTCTACAAGGGGGTAAAGCCGGTGCACTGGTGCATCTCTGATCAGACGGCGCTGGCCGAAGCGGAAGTGGAATACGAGGACCGGACTGACGAGTCGATCTGGGTGAAATTCCCGCTCACCCCAGAGTCGCAGGCCACGCTGCCGTTTCTGCAGGGTAAGCAGGCTTCGGTGCTGATCTGGACCACCACTCCCTGGACGCTGCCGGCGAACCTGGCAGTCGCGTTTCATCCCTCTTACGAATACGTCTGGGCTGAGACCGACGGCGAAGTCTTTCTGCTGGCGAAGGAACTAGCCGAGCCTGTGCTGCAAAAGCTCGGCTTTGCGAAGTATCACATCCTCCACACCATGCCGGGTGAGGCGTTAGAAGGGCTAAAGGCCCGCCATCCGTTTGCCGACCGCGATTCGGTGTTCATCCTGGGTGAGCATGTCACCCTTGAGCAGGGGACTGGGTGTGTCCATACCGCCCCTGGCCATGGGCAGGAAGATTATGAGATGGGCATCAAATATCGCCTGGAGATCTACAATCCGGTAGGGGATGACGGGCGGTTCCTGCCAGGGACGCCGCTGTTCGCAGGGATGAGCGTCTGGGAGGCGAACCCGGTGATCGTCGACAAGCTGCGCGCCGACGGATTCCTGCTCAAAGAGGAGCGCATCACCCACTCCTATCCGCACTGCTGGCGTTGCAAAAATCCGGTGATCTTCCGCGGCACGGCGCAGTGGTTCATTTCGATGCAGGCTAATGACCTGCGGCGACGTGCCCTCGAAGAGATCCGCCGCGTGCAATGGATTCCCCCCTGGGGCGAAGAGCGCATCTACAATATGGTCGAGAGCCGTCCCGACTGGTGTATCTCGCGGCAACGGGCCTGGGGTGTGCCGATCACGGTGTTTTATTGCCAAACCTGCCAGGCCACGCTGGCCCGCCAGGAGTTAGCCGAACACGTGGCCGCCCTGGTCGAGCACGAAGGCGCGGACGTCTGGTTCGAGCGTGACGCCGCCGACCTGCTCCCCACTGGCTACCGTTGTCCCGAATGCGGTGGCGACCGCTTCACCAAAGAGACGGACATCCTGGATGTCTGGTTCGATTCCGGCGTCAGCCACGCTGCTGTGCTGGAACGACATCCCGACCTCACCTGGCCGGCCGACCTCTACCTTGAAGGGAGCGACCAGCATCGCGGCTGGTTCCATACCTCCCTGTTGACCGCTGTCGGCACCCGTGATAAGGCTCCGTACACGTCGGTGTTGACACACGGCTTCACCGTCGATGCGCAGGGGCGCAAGATGTCCAAGTCGCTTGGCAACGTTGTGGCCCCGCAGGAGGTCATCGAAAAACACGGTGCCGAGATCCTGCGTCTGTGGGTGGCGTCGGAGAATTTCCGCGAGGACGTGCGCGGCCCGGATGCTGAGATCACCGGCCATCTGGTCGAGGTGTATCGGCGTATTCGCAACACCTGCCGGTTTTTACTGGGGAACCTGGCCGATTTCGACTCCACGGCAGACCGTTTGCCATATGGGGACCTGCATGAACTGGATCGCCTGATGCTGCACCGCCTGCAGAAGACCATCGAGAGAGTGCGACGGGCCTACCACGACCACGAGTACCATATCGTGTTCCATACCCTGCATAACTTCTGCGTCGTCGATCTGAGCTCGTTTTATCTCGACGTGCTGAAGGATACGCTGTATACCGCGAGGGCCGATGCAGCGGAGCGTCGCAGCGCACAGACCGTGGTGCATGAGACCTTGCTGGCGCTGGTGAAGTTGATGGCACCCATCCTGGCGTTCACCGCAGAGGAAATCTGGGGCTATCTGCCGGCCGCCAGTCGGGAGGAGTCGAGCGTCCATCTAAGCGAATTTCCCCAGGTGAATACGGCCTACGTCGATGAGGAACTGGCGGTCCGTTGGGACCGCCTGCTGGCGGTGCGTGGTGAGATCCTAAAGGCATTGGAGCAGGCGCGCAATCAAAAACTGATTGGCACCTCGCTCGAAGCGGCGGTCGATGTGTATGTGCCTGATGGCGAATGGCGCGACCTCGTTGACGCCTATGCCGGCACCCTTGCCAGCATCGGTATCATCTCAGCATTGACCCTGCATTCATCCGAGGCGGCACCAGCCGAGGCGATGCCCAGCGACATGATCCCAGAGTTGAAGGTACAGGTTCGACACGCCCCCGGGTCGAAATGCGTGCGGTGCTGGCAGTGGCGCGAAGATGTCGGACAGCATTCTGAGCATCCGACTTTGTGCGGGCGCTGCGTGGCGCGGATCGCCTAGCATGGGGTGACGCCCGTATGACACGGTCTGGGCGATTCTGGCACTGACGTGGACTTCGAGCGACATGGTGCAGACTGTCCTCGCCCCGACCTCATGCAGATGACCGACCCTTGCTCAAAAGTTCGCCCCCCCAGGTGGCTCACAAGGGTAGGTTTTTTCCCGAGAAGCGATGCGATTGTTCCTCCCCCTCCCTGCCAGGGGGCTTTGCCCAAAAAGTCCGTTTTGGACTCATTTTGTCGATCTTTAACGGTATAAAACCATCAATCTTGTACTCAATTTTGAATATTTGGGCAAAGCCCTGCCAGGGAGAGGGTTGGGATGAGAGTGTGAGCGGTCCCCGCCTCTTCCTCCTCACCCACCCCCTCTCCGCCGGAGCAAGGTTCCGGCGGTGTCGAAGGCATTCAGGAATCCATGCCCTTCGCCGGGGACGTCATCGTGCTTGGCCGCGTCCTACAGCGTGTATGTCACGTCGATGACACCGCCCAGAGTTCAAATCCCGAAGGGCGCATAGCCCTGCGGGAGATCAGGAGCGGTGAAGCGCCTAGGATGTGGACGGGGAGAAAGGCGCTATCGAACACCTCGACACTCACCAGGAGGCAGGGGAGACGGTTCCCCCGACCCCTGGTACGATGATCATTTTATCTCTTATTTCACGATCACCACCACATCCTCACCCACGATAGAGGTGCCATCCAACAGTTGGCCCGTCAGTTTTAACACCCGCACTTCCCTATCCGTGACGGGACCCAGGGCGGCAACCACGGCCTGCGTGTCAAACATGAGCGTGAGGTCCAGGATGCCGTCGGGGCCCAAAGCATTGCAGTCAGTGGCATTCTTCTTCCCCGTGAATGGCACGAAGGGGGTGCCGACGTCCTCCAGGGCTGACCGCAACGGGGACACGCCTTCGAGCTGCACCGTGGTCACATCCACCTGGGTCACGTCGAAGGTCGCGGTCCCCAAGATGGCGACGGGAAGGACCCCATGGCTCCTGACGTTGAGCGGATTCGGGCAGCCCTGGGGGTGGATGTCCACAGGGACCTCGATCTCGATCTCCTCCCTTGCAAAGCGGACGTCCGGATCAGGCTCGCCCATATCCGTCAGCCGGTTGTCCCCCCAGGCCATGAAGAAGTCGTCGCCGCCCAGGTCCGGCGCCGGCGCCGTGATAGCGATATAGTCGCCCATGTAGCAGTTGCGCACGAGGGTATCGAAGTTGGGGTTGGTGGTCGGCCGGTCGAAGGAGACATCCGTTACCCGGACGGGAGTACCGAAGGTCGTGCCCCCATCGGTGGAGACGACGTCGTAGACGTCGATCAGGCGGTCGGTGGGGGAGTTCTGGGTGGAGTAATACATGACCTTAATCACGCCTTCGGTGTTGACGGCAATGGCGGGGAAGAACTGCTGACCTGTCACGTCGCTGTTGATGCGCGTCGGTGCGCTAAAGATCAGATTGCCGCCGGTGGAGCGGCTAAAGGCGATGTCGGCCCCCGCGCCCCCTGCCAGCCCGGCCCTGTGCCAGACCAGGTAGATGTCGCTATTGGTGGGGTTGACCGCCAGACTGGGTGAGGGCACAGAACGGATGGCCCGGCTCGTATTCGCAGCTTCTGCGTCTAAGAATACCAGGCGCGTTTCGTTAGGGTTTTCGGAGGAGGGGCAGACCGTGCTGGTCTCAGCGATCACAGCTTGGCCAACGATCACCTCCGGCTCGAAGGTTTGGCCTTGGTTGGTCGAGCGGCGGAAGCGGATCTCCTGCGTGGAGGGATTGGCGTCGCGCCAGGCTACATAGACGTGGCCGTTCAGCGGATTCACGGCGACCTGGCAGGCCTGGACGCCGCCAGGGTTTGAAGAGAGGTTCGCTCCCAGTTGCGTGAAGGTCGCGCCGCCGTTAGTGGAGCGGGAGAATTGGATACCGCCCGCGCTACCGAAGCGCGTCCAGCAGACATAGATGTACCCGGCGCCCGTGCCGGAAGCGCGGGTGTCAACCGCCATCCACTCCTTGTCCTGGAATTCGCCTGCGGCAGCGAGGGGGCTGGCGTTGGCCGCCTGCATCCAGGTCGAACCGCCATCCGTAGTCGTGTGAACACTGATGATCGCCTGCCCGGAGGGAGGCACAGCCGTGGCCAAGTTAGCGAAGTAGAAGAGACCGGTTTGGCCCCCTGACCGAATCTGATCCGCCACCAGCACCGGATCCCCGCCAACTGTCGCGACGGGGCCCAGCGGCGTGGTGAGCGTGCCCATGTCGGTCCAGGTCGCGCCGCCGTCAGTGGAGCGGGCGTAGCCGGTAAAGTTGCCTGATGTTGATGACTCCCCGGAATCATTGAAGCCGACCAGGACCTGGTCGTTGAAGACGGCCACGCTGGTCTCACTCTGGGTGATGTTCGGGAACGTGTCCGTCGCCCTGTTGTTCACTAGTATGTTGACTCCCGGGGCCGATGGCAGCACCTCGGTCGGGCCGAACGGGGCGAAGCGAGTCGAGGGGGGGGTGATTTCACCGCATCGGATCCTGAGGGCGGTTTCGCCAGCGCCCGAGATCAACGCCATCACCTTGGGATCGTGCAGCAAGGCACATTCAGGCGGCTCGTCGGCGAGGGCTCCTGCAGCCGGGAAGAGGAAGGCCGCCACCGCGATGGCCGTCATGAGGCTCAGCATTCGTCTTTGTCGCAACATAAGCGTTTCCCTCCCAATCCACTACGGTTTGTTCAATGCGCTACACCTCTACACGCACAACAAGGCCTGGTGCAACATGAGGAGCTGGTAGATGATGAAGGGGAGCTCCACCGCTGATTTTGGCGACTCGATTCATTCATTCCGTTCCACCCTGAGCGTTACGTATTGTCGGTGAAGGGCGGTGAGCGTAATCGTGTACCCAAAGACGTGTGCCTGATCGATCCCTTGTTCGCGCTGAAATTGCGTATGGGCCACATACAAAGTGACCGGTTGGCTTGCTTTCCCATGCGTCACCTCTAATTCAACGTGATCGGGGCAACCAACCGGCCCGCCTATACACCCCTCTGCGGTGAAATCTCTCACCGTTCTGACAGCAATCATGAGATCGGTTCCGGTAATGCGAGCCAGTTCTCCTTGCG
>Ga0137403_10006974_pt1 | contig 12846 bp, 5 predicted proteins | sample CZOMad2_1_16fung_FD_122057 | JGI IMG/M metagenome (GOLD analysis project Ga0137403, IMG submission 122057) | Vadose zone soil fungal communities from Angelo Coast Range Reserve, California, USA - CZOMad2_1_16fungal (Hybrid Assembly) | ecosystem: Environmental > Terrestrial > Soil > Vadose zone... | reverse complement strand
TGGTTGCGGGGGCTGGATTTGAACCAGCGACCTTCAGGTTATGAGCCTGACGAGCTACCAGGCTGCTCCACCCCGCGCGCTTAGAATACTTTCCTCACCAGTGCTGTGCAAATCGAAAAATCGGAGCGCAACGATCCCGATGTAATGCCCGCTCCTTTAATAAATACGTCCGAGACGCGAACGGACAATGAAGTTCAAAAGCCACGATCGGATGGGCGCACGCAAGGCCTCAGCAACGAATCTTAAGTACTATGAAAGCGTTCTTTTCAATCATGCTCGGTTTCGCGGTTGCAATAAGCAGCGTTGAGGCGGGACCTGTCCGCACGGCCAGGAACGTGGCGAAGAGCACGGTGATCACAGCGAAGAATGTCGCGCACAGCGCCGTCAAGGGAACAAGACGCGCTGTGCACACGGTCGTCAACAAAGTCACGCCCTAGATCGACGGCAAGCGCTGGCCTACATAAAGTTAGGACGCGCACACGTTTGGTGCCCGCGTCTTCTGCAGTCGGATATTCCGCATCGGCTTTACGGAACCGTCCAAAAGGACGGCGACCGCTGAGGAATGCGCCAGGCTGGCCAAGCTGAAAAAGACTGCCCAAACACTAATGCGTTTTTTCCGTTGAGTGCCGCTGGCGGTTCTCTTTGGCACGGACCCGTTCACGCGCTGTCGCAAAAGCAAGTTGGCTTGGAAGCCGAAATGTGATTGAACAGCGTTCGCATGAACGCCGAAGAAACCCGCGTTGCCCAAAATGACCACCTGGGAGAAGGCTGGGATCTTTGGGGGCCATATCTAAGTGAGCGGGCATGGGGCACCGTGCGAGAAGATTACAGCGCCACCGGTGAAGCGTGGAATTATTTCCCGCATGACCACGCGCGCTCGCGTGCGTATCGCTGGAGCGAAGATGGCATCGGCGGAATCTCAGATTTCAAGCAGCGTCTTTGCCTTGCCTTTGCATTTTGGAATGGGCGCGATCCGATTCTGAAGGAGCGCTTCTTCGGCGTGGCCGGGCCCCAGGGCAATCACGGTGAGGACGTCAAGGAACTTTACTGGTACGTCGACAATACGCCGTCGCACAGCTTCATGCGGATGGTTTATCGTTATCCGCACACGGCTTTCCCATACGAAGAGTTGATCAGGCAAAATGCCGGGCGCCCAAGAAGCGAAGGCGAATTTGAACTTTGGGACACGTCCGCGTTCGAAAGTGGTTTCTTCGAAATCGAGATCGAGTACGCGAAAAATGCGATCGACGACATCTTCATTCGTGCCACGGCGAGAAATCGCGGAGCGAAAAGGACGCCGTTGCACATTTTGCCCACGCTATGGTTTCGCAATACCTGGAGTTGGGGCCGCCATTCGCCACGGCCGAACCTGCGCATGGGGAGCGGTGGTCCTTCAGGGGTCCGCATCGTTGAAGCTAGCCACGATCTTCTTGGTGAATACCGGCTTTACTGCGAGGGGGCTGATGAGATTCTCTTTGCGGAGAACGAAAGCAACGCAGAGCGCCTCTGGGGCCTTCCGAGCGCCACGCCTTTCGTAAAAGATTCGATCAACAGTTACGTGGTTCACGGTAACAAGAAGGCCGTCAACCCCGCGTGCTTGGGAACGAAGGCCGCGGCCATTTATAAAATCGACATTCCGCCTCGGGAAAGCAGGACGATTCGGCTACGGTTGAAGCGAATCACCAAGGGCGAGAAATCTCTCCACGCGTTCGCGAACTTCGATGGTCTGTTTACAAAGCGCGCACATGAAGCCGACGAATTTTACGCCGCGCTCGCGCCCACGTGCTTGAGCAGGGAACATTGCGCAATTCAGCGCCAGGCACTCGCGGGAATGCTTTGGAACAAACAATTTTATCATTACATCGTGGACCAATGGCTTGAAGGTGACCCCGCTTTCCCGCCGCCAGAGCAGCGTAAACAGGGACGCAACTCTCAGTGGCGCCATCTTTACAATGAGCGCGTGATGTCGATGCCGGACAAATGGGAATTCCCGTGGTACGCGTCGTGGGACCTTGCCTTTCATTGCATCCCTCTTGCGCTCGTTGACCCGCAATTTGCAAAGAGTCAGCTAGATCTCATCGTGCGCGAGTGGTATCAGCACCCCAACGGACAGATTCCCGCATACGAGTGGAATTTCAGCGATGTTAATCCGCCCGTCATCGCGTGGGCGGCTTGGCGCGTTTACCAGATCGAGCGAAAACGAACCGGCAAAGGCGATCGCGCATTTCTCGAAACTGTTTTCCATAAAATGCTCATCGCCTTCACCTGGTGGGTGAACCGTAAAGATTCCGAGGGCAACAACATTTTCCAGGGTGGTTTTTTGGGGCTTGATAATATTGGGGTATTCGATCGTAACGACGTGTTTCCTGACGGAAGTCGCCTCGAGCAAAGCGATGGCACAAGCTGGATGGGAATGTTTTGTCTTAACATGCTGCGCATCGCTCTGGAGTTGGCTCGTGAAAATTCAGTTTACGAAAATATTGCCACGAAATTCTTCGAGCACTTTCTTAGTATCGCCGCCGCCATGAACAATCTCGGCGGGAAAGGCATTGGTCTTTGGGACGAGGAGGACGAGTTTTACTACGACGTCCTGCACACTCCCGGTGGACGTTATCTGCGCGTGCGGGTGCGCTCGCTCATCGGCTTAATGCCAATGCTTGCGGTGGAAACGATCGAGCCCGCGTTGCTCGATACACTTCCCAAATTTAAAGCACTGCTCGAATGGTATCTGGTAAATCAGCCTGCCCTTTGCAGCCTCATTTCACGGTGGCAGCAGCCGGGTGTCGGCGAACGCAGACTCGTTGCGCTGACGCGCGGCCATCGGATGAAATGTTTGCTGCGACGCATGCTCGATCCGGCAGAATTCCTCAGTGACTACGGCGTGCGTTCTGTCAGCAAATTTCACAAGGAACACCCGTACGTGTTGACCGTTCGCGGCGAACAAAAGGTCATCAGCTACGAGCCTGCCGAATCGCGGACCGAGGTTTTCGGTGGCAACTCGAACTGGCGCGGACCGGTTTGGATGCCAATTAATTATTTGCTCATCGAGTCGTTGCAGAAATTTCATCGTTACTACGGTGACGATTTCCAAGTGGAATGTCCCACTGGCTCGGGCCAGTTCACTACGTTAAATGGTGTCGCGAACGAGCTATCGAACCGTCTTATCCGCATTTGGCTGCGCGACACGAATGGCCGACGGCCTTTCGCGGGTGCTTCAGTCAAGGCGCTCAATAACGACCCTGATCAGGACCGCTATTGGTTCCACGAATACTTTCATGGCGACACCGGAGCCGGCCTCGGAGCGTCGCATCAAACCGGCTGGACCGGCCTCGTTGCGAAACTCATCCAGCAACAAGGCCAGCACGGTACGATTAAGAAGCCCAATCTCTTCACGGATCTCTGAAATTGATTCGACTCGCGTCCGCTTCTCATCCCATCGGGCTCCCCTTCCATGTCGCTCAGCGACGCTGGCTCCATTCTGTGAACCCCGAACGCTTTCGGGGCTGACACAGACGCCTTACAATTTCGGGTTTTCTAGCAAACGACCTCATGTCGCACAGGCGGCGCTAACTTAGCAATTCGTCCGACTCGCTAGGGAGCTTGACCCCGCTCAAAGAGCTGTCAGCATCCTCTGTTAAGTTATTGTAAAGGTGACTGGCGGAGTCACTGTTGCGGTCGGGACTCGCCTCGACGTCAAGGGCCACATCCACTGGTGGTCACATTGATCTCTACCGAGGTGGTTGTAGTAGAGCCAGTGTATCCACCTATTGCTACCGCTGTGTTACCCAGATGCGTCCCTCCTGTGAACGAGCGCTGCTGGTTCAGGCCTGGCCCAGTGCTCCACGTGTTGGTAGCCGGGTCGTAGATTTGCAAAACGTTGGTGGTATCGGGGACCTGCACTTCCTTCTTGACTGATTCAGGCAGAGCGGCCGAAGCAAGGAAGGGATTGCCGCCACCGAATACCCATAGCTTACCACAGATAATCGCCGAGCCAGGCGCGTTGACGCCAGTAGGCAGATTGGCTCGCTGCGTCCAGGTGTTGGCAGCAATATCGTAATCATACAACGTGTTAAGATTGGTGGAACCCATATTGCGACCCCCCGCTACATACAGATGCCCGTTAATGATTCCATAGCCCGCTCCACCGAGCGAGGCAGGCATGTTGGCCCTACTGGTGTTCCAGGTATTGGCTACCGGGTCATACTCCCAAACTGTGTTGGTGTCGCTCCCTGAGGCTGCAGTGGTATGCCCAGCGGCCAGGTATATCTTCCCATTGTAGTAGCCGGCCGCCATCTGGTGGCGAGGCCCGGGCATGATGGCTCCGGTAGTCCAAGTATTGGTGGCAATGTGGTAGATGCGCGTGGTGTTGTATATCGTAAGGTTGTTGTTGTTCACCCCACCAAACATGAAGAACTTGTTCACGTTCGGGGCATATACGAATTGGGGCAGCGTCGTTGGCACAGGTACGGGCGCGAGGGTCCCCCAAGTGCTACCGCCGTTGGTCGAACGGTAGAAGGCGGTTAGATCCCCGCCCAAGGAGAAGTTGTATCCGCCCACCGAGTAAATATTCGTGCCGTCGGTGTCTGCACCCGGGCCATAGAGGTCAAGTGGCAACGGCCCTGCCTGCATCCATGTCCCTGGGGTGCACACTGGCACGCAGGTGGGCGTAGGCGTTGGTGTAGGAGTCAAGTCGTACACCTCCACAAGAGCAACGCCCGTGGTGTTGTTCACTCCACGCACGATCGCGGTGTAGTTGCCTGCTGGGAGCGTTGCAATTATTGCCGACTCGCTCGCTTGCGTCGGAGCATGCCCGCTGTTCTGGATCGCGCTAACCTGGCTGGATGTGATGATCCCGCCAATTATCGTAGTCTGCCAGTTATCATTCGAAGCAATCAAAGCTCCGCTGCCGTTGTGCAGCTCCAATGTCGGATTCCCCAAGGCATTCGGAATGTTAAATGGAGGTGCGGATAGCTCAGGGCCAATCGCACGCACAATCACACTCTTTTGTCCGGTACCTTGAACAATAAAGCCGCCGATCATCACGTTGTCAGCCGTCTGAACAAAGGCCCGTGTGCTGACATTGCCTAGAATTGAACTAACCTGGCCGTCGATGTCGTACACTTCCACGAGCGCAACTCCAGTGGTGTTGTTCGCGCCGCGCACGATCGCGGTATAGTTGCCGGGTTGCAGCGTCGCAATAATTGCTGACTCGCTTGGCTGAGTCGGAGCATGCCCGCTGTTCTGAATAGCGCTGACCTGATTAGTGGTAATGATGCCGCCTATTATCGTGGTCTGCCAGTTATTGTTAGAAGCAATCAGAGTCCCAATGCCGTTGTGCAGCTCCAGCGTCGGATCGGCCAGTGCATTGGGAATGTTATATGGAGGCGCAGACAACTCAGGACCAATTGCGCGCAGAATGACCGTCTTTGGTCCGGTCCCTTGGACGATAAAGCCGCCAATCATGACGTTGTCGCCCGTCTGCACAAAAGCGCGCGTGGAGATGTTGCCAAGACGCGATGCATTCGCGTTCGGTATTGCGACGGGCGTGGCTGCCAAGGCGATCACAATTGCTGCTATACTTTTGGTCTTCATGATGACTCTCCGCGGTATGAAAAGTCTTGCTCGATAAATAAGGGGCGTGGATTCAACAGCCAGCCGGGTGGCTAGTTGCGGTTCACGATGAGCTTTGTTCGAAATGATCCGAGCGCCTGTAACGCGGAGCAGCAGGAGTGTTAGCAGCCATCTTATGGACGTTAAGAGTCGGAAGCTTTTCATGAATTCTATCGTAGCGATTATTTAATTGTTCCCCGAAAACTTCGCAAATGCTCAGCGAACCGCTGCGGCTGAAAATCAGCGCGGGATCGAACGTCGTCAAGTAGTTGATTGAGTGCGGGATTTTTTGCCGCACCTGGTTGCTCGTGTCCAACGGCAGCGGAGAATCGATCAAGGGCGAGGACAAGCCTTTGAGCACGCCGGAAAAGTTCATCCGGCGATGTCTCTTTCGAAACAACGAATTCGGGATCTGTTGCTGCCATTGCGCGAAGAAGCTGCTGGGCAATGTCATCGTTTAATCGGGATTCCGCTGCCCGGCGCGCTAGTAAATCGGCTTGTTGTTGCGTGCCGGTAAATACGCCGGAGCTCGTTGCCCCAGCGGGTGGATCAATGAGAGGCAGGTTCGTTTGCTGTGCAGTCGCTTTCGCCAACAACCAGGCCAGTCCCTTCCACCTGTTAATTTCCGTTGGATCGGGCGTTCCATTTTTTGAGAGTGCCCAGCTCATCTCGCGCAACGCCACAGCTTGTCCTACGAGCCATGCTCGCAGCCCACTCGATGGATCGTCGTCCCGCCAGTGCTTCGGCTCGGCGATCGATTGTCCATCGAGTTCAAAGGTGAGCTCAGGATGGCCCGCCCGCAGGATGTCAGACGCAAGATTTTGATGGCACGCCACGCAAGTGTTTGCGCGCACATAAAAACTTTTTAAGTCGCGCATGCCAGCAGTGACACGCATGGCGTAAGTCCAATCTTTTCGTGTATGGCCACGCAACCACGATTCCGCCGCGCTGTGACAACTTTCGCAAGACACGCCTTCATCCGGATGCGCCGGCATGAGCCGTGCGGACGCCATAGATTGGAAAGGTGAATGACAGACCGTGCAACGAGCGCTCTCCTGTGCTGCTGCAGGCAAGCGCAGGCTCTCAGCCATTCGCGCGGAGCGGGCATCGGTTAAAATAGCGTATGCGCGCGTGTGAAAATCTTTCTTCGACCACGTGAAGTATTGGTCGCGTTTCTCCCCTGCTCCGCCGTGACAACTAGACGATTTGCAACCGGCAACGCCGACGAAGCGACTACTTTTAAGTGGCGCGACTTCTACTTCCGTTGCCGCACTGCTTAGAGCAAGGCCAAGAACGAACGCAATCGGACCCGGCCAGCACAGAACACTTCGGAACACGCTGTCGATACTACCGGACATCGCAATGGCAAACCATTCCAAAAACTCGACTATGAGATGGATTGATTCCGGCAACGCGAAAGTTCTTCCACAACGAGCGCGGAAAAGGTATTTTGGGCTATCGCCCGAAATGAATCGACATGCAGAAAGTCGTTGAACAACTTTCTCGAGGTCAGGCGCGGAACATCGATCAACTGATCGAGTATCTGCCCGCCCTTGAAGAAGCGTCCCGCGCCCAACTACGAGCGACTACAATCGGTCGGTTCGCGATTTTGTTCGTCGTTCTGTTTTTGGGAATGTCATTTTCTCGGACCGCGAGCGCTGGAGAAGCGAGCCATAAGGCCGGAGCCGAACTTATTTCAAAAGAAAATACGGTGGACAGCTCGAGACCGCCTGGGGAGTGGCGGACAGCAACCATCGGTCAGGAACTCATCGTGCACGATCGATTGCGAACGGGAGAAGACAGCCGTGCAGCGGTCCAATTTGGCGATTCGAGCATCGTGCGGATCGACGAATTGACCGAGGAAGAAATCTTGCCGCCGCAGACCGCGAGCACCAAGCCGACGATGGACCTCAAGCAAGGCTCCGCTTATTTTTTTAGCAGGGAAAAGTCACGCGAAATACACGTCCAAACTCCTGCTGCGAACGGCTCGATCCGCGGCACCGAATTTGTCGTAACTGTAGACGCAAATGGTTCCGCGAGTTTTACGATTCTAGATGGTGAGGTAGAAATCTCTAACCCACAAGGCTCGGTCTCAGTGCAGAGCGGCGAACGGGCAGAGATACAACCGGGGGGCACGCCGGCCAAGGCAGCCGTGAGTAATGCCATGGATTCAGTGCAGTGGTGTTTTTATTATCCAGGCGTTCTCGATATCAACGATCTGGCGCTTTCTCCACAAGAGCAGGACAGGTTGCGCGAATCGCTATCGGCCTATGGCCAGGGCGACATACTGCGGGCGCTTGCAGAGTATCCGCGCAACCGCGTAGCTGCTTCATCCGGCGAAAAAATTTATCGTGCGGGCTTGTTCCTCGTCGTCGGTCAGGTCCAGAAGGCGGATGCTCTGTTGCGCGAAGTTGACCAGAACGCTCCCGGTCGACAGGCGCTTACTACCTTGATTGCAGCAGTCACGTTAAAGGAAAAATCAAGTTCAACTCCACCGCAGACGGCGACCGACTGGGTTGCAGAATCATATTACCGGCAATCGAAGTCCGATCTCGCCGGCTCACTGCAAGCGGCGCAGCGCGCGGCCAGCCTCGATGCAAACTCTGGTTTCGCCTGGACGCGAGTCGCTGAGTCGCAGTTCAACCTTGGTCGCGTGCCGGAGGCAAAGGCGGCGCTCCAGACAGGTCTCAAGCTCGCACCGCGCAGCCCGGCCGCGCACGCGTTGCGCGGATTTGTCCTGAGCGCAGAAAACAACCTGAAGGACGCCAGGGATTCTTTCGACACGGCGATCGCTCTCCACTCCGCGCTGGGCGATGCATGGCTCGGCCGTGGTTTATGTCTCATTAAACAGGGTCAGGTTGAAGCTGGCCGGCGTGATCTTCTGATAGCTGCCGCGCTGGAACCAAATCGTGCCATCTTTCGCAGGTATCTGAGTGAGAACTTCAGCACCGTTGGCGGCGGGACAACAACGCCCAGGCAATCGAACCCGCGCCCTGAGAAAACTCCAAGGCCGAAATCGCACAATGCGCAAACAACTGAGCGCCCTGAGAAAAAAACCGCAAGCTCAAAACCGCGTTCCGTACAGACAACGCCGCCCCCACAGATAGCCACAGCTCCGACACCGTACCCCGCGCAACCTCCCCCGATTCAGATAGGCATAGGAATAGGCCGGGGTCAGCGATACTATCCTCCTCCCCGGCATATAACGCCCTCACCGCCCTCGGAGGGTTCGGGGCATCAGCAAGGCGATCACCACCCCCCCAAGACGCCGCCGCCGCATGGTGATTTTAATCAGCGCGGCCAGACACAGCCGCAGCACACGGGCGTGAACAAGTCGACGCAAAGACGAAAATCGACTACCCAGCCGATTCCCCGTTAGCCTCTTTGACGCGTATTGTTGCAATGAGTTGATGGACACTCGTCAGGTCAAGCGCCTCATTCGCGCCTCGGTAATCGCAGGCGGCATTCTGGCGGCGACGGCATTGGGAGTCGCCTGCTTGCGTTATTCGTTTGCAGAACCGCTGGTGCGGCTGAGCTACGATTTGCGCAGTGTGGTCATCCACGAATTGATCTGTCGCTGTGACAGCGAATCGGGAGAGATGAGGTGGATTGAACTTTTCGAGACCGGTCTGCGGGCCTTCGCGAATGCCGAATTTGGCGAGCCCGCGCCTCCATGAATCGAACCCGGCAAATGCGGGGCGGTTTCGATGGTCCGGCGGCGTTCTACCTAAGAAAGATCGCGGCCCTCGAAGCGAACGGCCATTGGAAAACTGGACCGGATCGTTGAATTGACGGAAAAATAAGGTTGGGGAAAAACGGAACGCGCCGGAGTGATCAACCCGCGAATCACGCGAATGAACGCGAACGTTTAGACATTTGTAATCCGCTGTGTTCCGAAACCTTTTAAGATTTTTCAGAACTTCGGCTCGCTAAACGCGGAACGTAGGTATCGTGTTCGCCACCGCACGGATTCGCCGTGGTGAGCCTGTGCGGCAAGCGGACATCCTGTCCGCAATCTTTTGACGATTTTTTGCAGATTCTCAGGAACCTCAACCTGCAAATTCCGGAGAAGGATAGTGAGCATGAACACTAAAACGGACTCAAAATCTGCAACGCTCAATAAAGACTGTCATTACCGCGATTGTCGATCTTACGCCGTCGTCGCTCGCAGAGAAGACGCGGGTCTTTTCTGGGCAAGACCATGCCACACAAACAAAGTAAAAACAAAGTCGACAGATTGCCGCGATGATGGTAAAAGCCTCCTCGATTACGTCACCCGACGTTTCAACGCATCTTCGGCCAAACTGAAAAGCCTGTGGGGCTGCACCTTCGCTGAGACACCGCTTAACGCGATCTCCAGGTCCAACTGGAGCCCCAAGTCAGCCGAAGCGAGGCCGCTTCTTCAGAGCGCCTCGTGAGGATGGTTCCTGGTTCCGTGCGGTCTTCTGGACAATTTACGCACAGCAAGAGCCAAATGAACCAATCTTTTTCCGAATTTCCCAAAGATTTTTGGAAACCTTGGCCGAAAAATCCCGAAGAAGAATGATGGAAGGAAAGACCCCCCATAAGAACAACTAACAGAATCGGAGCTTACATCATTCATAGCGGCATTGCCGCCTGCTTTCTTCGTTCGCGGTTTTTGCTCTTAGCTGGACGTTCAATTTCTCGAATGGGCCGGCAAAATCGCCATTCGCCTCCCCTGGCAGAGCGCCGAAGATTACAAATCAACCGAACCGCGAGTTTCGCGGATCGCTTCGACTGCTCCCCACCCCAAAACCTCCCATGACAAATAAGCAGAATAGTTCCCCGCGCGCTTCGGCGCTTCAAAGCACATTGCGCGTTACACTCATCTCGCTCTCGGCGGCGTTGCTGACGCTCGCCGCCGCGCCTGCGCGAAATCAAACTCAGCAAAAACCGGCTGGTGCCGGTATCGCTCTCAAGAGCACGCGCGGCCGCACAGCCATATTAGCCCCGCACGCTGCTCTAAAACAGAAAACCCCACGGAAATCGGCGCGGATTGAATTTTCCACGAGCCACCAACGCGTCGGCGGACGTGAAATCGCTGGGTTCAGTGCGCGTCAGCCGCAGACGGCGCAACAAGAAAACCTGACACCGCCGGCCGGACTCAAGCCAGTGGAACAGGAAGCGTGGATGGCGATGGCGCGGCGGCAGGCGCCGAGCAGCGGCATTGGCTTTGACAGCTTCTATCCGGCGCGCTACGACCAGCCGTTCGCTGTCGAAGGCGAAGGGGTACGCGTGGCGGTGCGGCCGTTGGGCGGCAGCGACGTGGCGGCCCAGATCGACAACGGCCAGGTGATCTATCGTCAGGCATATCCAGAGACAGATAGTGTGCATGTGGTGAGCCCGGGGCGCAGCGAGGAGTTTCTCTTTTTGCAAGACGAATGTGCGCCGCGCGAGTTCGTCTATGAGATTAGCGAGCTGAGCGCCGGGACGCGCGTGGAATTGGTGAATGGCGAAGTGCACTTTACCAACAAGGCCGGGAACGGGGTGAAGATCGAAGCGCCGTGGCTGATCGAAGCAACGGGGGAGCGGCGTGCGGGAGCGGTGCGCTGGGAGGTTGAGCAGAGCAAAAGCGGAACGCTGCCACGGTTACGGCTGGTGGTGGCGGAAGGGCTGAGCTATCCGGTGCTGATAGACCCAAGCTGGGTCACCACCGGCAGCCTCGGCACCGCACGCAACGTTCACACGTCGACGCTGCTACAGTCAGGCAAGGTGCTGGTGGCGGGGGGAGTCAGTTCTGGTATGCAGTCGAGCAGCGCGGAACTCTATGATCTAGCGACGGGAAGCTGGAGCAGCACCGGCAGCCTCATCACCGCACGTGAAGGTCACACGGCGACGCTGCTGTCCTCAGGCAAGGTGCTGGTGGCGGGGGGATTCGATGGTAGTAGTCGCTTGAGCAGCGCGGAGCTCTATGATCCAGCGACGGGGCTGTGGACAGCGACCGGCAACCTCATAACCGCACGCGATTCTCACACGGCGACGCTGCTGTCCTCAGGCAAGGTGCTGGTGGCGGGTGGAATCAATGGTAGTGGTGGTGAGTCCAACAGCGCGGAGCTGTATGATCCGGCGACGGGCATGTGGACGGCGACCAACAACACCCTCGGCAACGCACGCTACTATCACACGGCGACGCTGCTGACCAATGGCAAGGTGCTGGTGACGGGGGGATTCCTTGGTCTTAGTGTCTTGAGCAGCTCGGAAGTCTATGATCCGGCGACGGGGCTGTGGACACCGACCGGCAACCTCATAACCGGGCGTGCGGGTCACACGGCCACGTTGCTGCCCTCAGGCAAGGTGCTGGTGGCGGCGGGATACAATGGTGCTTACTTGATCAGCGCGGAGCTCTATGATCCGGCGACGGGGCTGTGGACAGCGACCGGCAACCTCGGCACCGGACGCTTCTATTACACAGCGACGCTGCTGCCCAATGGCAAGGTGCTGGTCGCGGGGGGATATAATGGTAGTTTCTTGAGCAGCGCGGAGCTCTATGATCCGGCGATGGGAAGCTGGAGCAGCACCGGCAGTCTGGGCACCGCACGCGATCAGCACACGGCGACGCTGCTGCCCAACGGCAAGGTGCTGGTGGCAGGGGGATCCGGTGGCGGTCCTTCCTTCAGCAGTGCGGAGCTCTATGATCCGGCGACCGGAAGCTGGAGCAACACCGGCGTCCTCAACACCGCACGCTACCAGCACACGGCGACGTTGCTGCCCAACGGCAAGGTGCTGGTGGCAGCGGGAGAGGGTAACGGCTCCGTCATTCTATTCAGCGCGGAACTGTACGACCCGGCCAGCGGGAGCTGGACTCCCACAGGCAACCTCGGCACCGCACGCTATTTGCACACGGCGACGTTGCTGCCCAACGGCAAGGTGCTGGTGGCAGGGGGATTTAACTTTCCTATTCTAACCAGTGCGGAACTGTACGACCCACCCAGCGGGAGCTGGAGTCCCACAGGCAACCTCAACACTGCCCGCGAGAATCACACGGCGACGTTGCTGCCCAGCGGCAAGGTGCTGGTGGCAGGGGGAGCTAATAACAGCGGCATTGTAACCAGCGCGGAACTGTACGACCCAACCAGCGGGAGCTGGAGTCCCACAGGCAACCTCAACACCGGACGCACTCAGCACACGGCGACGTTGCTGCCCAACGGCAAGGTGCTGGTGGCAGGGGGAAATGGTGGTAGCGGTCCAACCACCAGCGCGGAACTGTACGACCCA
>Ga0137403_10006973_pt1 | contig 12846 bp, 10 predicted proteins | sample CZOMad2_1_16fung_FD_122057 | JGI IMG/M metagenome (GOLD analysis project Ga0137403, IMG submission 122057) | Vadose zone soil fungal communities from Angelo Coast Range Reserve, California, USA - CZOMad2_1_16fungal (Hybrid Assembly) | ecosystem: Environmental > Terrestrial > Soil > Vadose zone... | reverse complement strand
ACGAGCACGTCAATGATTGCCTGCTGAAAAGATGCGCAAAGATCGCGCAGTGTTTGCTCATCCAAATTGTAGGGCGTTTGTGTCAGACGCCATTCCTCGCCCGGCCTAATTTTTGGCAACAAGTACCGCACCGCAGTCTTTAATCCGCTAAAGCTGAAATTCTCCGAGGCGAGCATACTGCGGGGAAAATCAAAACGTTTCGGATCGCCGCCGCGCGTATGATTTTCAATTTCCGGGCCGCCTGGGTAACCGAGTCCGATCATTTTGGCTACTTTGTCGAATGCCTCGCCCGCAGCATCGTCAACGGTGTGGCCGATGAGTTGATAATTCGTCAGGCCACGAACGACGACCAGCATGGTGTGTCCGCCGCTAACAATGAGCGACACATTTGGCTTAATGTCGTTGTCGCCGTCTTTTTCGACGCCAAAAAATGGCGAGAGCAAATGTCCCTCAAGATGGTTGATAGCCAGGTACCGTTTGCCGAAGCCGATTGCCAATCCTTTCGCAATTGACGCGCCGATCATCAGCGAACTCGCCAGGCCGGGGCCACTGGTGGCAGCGAACGCATCGATTTCTGATAACCGAGTTTTCGCTGCGCTCGCGGCGCGATCGAGCAGCCGCGGCGCGTAGATCAGATGATTGCGCGACGCGATCTCCGGTACGATCCCGCCATATTTCTCATGGGCAGCGACCTGCGATGCGACTTCGCTCGCAAGCAACTCGTGGCCGGAACGGCCTCCGCGCAAGATCGCTACGGCCGTCTCGTCACAGGAGGTTTCTAATGCCAGCACTGTCACAGGCTAATTGTAGGGCAGGCGCTTCGCCTGCCAAACTCGGCAACCGACGCGGTTGCCCTACAATTTAACGCGAGAAGACGCGCCCTATTTTTTTACTGCTTCCGCCTTCGGCGCGCTTTGCTGTGCGTAAATCATCACACCTTTGAGTGCGTCAATGGCGCGCAACATCTGTGGATCCTTGGTCTTGATGATGTTGGTCTCGTCGTCTGGCTTAACATTTCCTGCATTGCGCAGCCCATAGAGAGCGCGCTCCTGTTCGGCGGTCATGCCGACGCGAATATTCGGCGTCACGCCATTACCTTGAATGACCTGTCTGCTGGGCGTGTAGTACTTGGCCGTGGTAAAACGCACCGCGGATCCGTCCGGCAATTGCAGCACATTCTGCACGGAACCTTTTCCAAAAGTAGTTTCACCAACAAGGACCGCCCGACGCAAATCCTTAAGCGCACCTGCAACGATCTCCGCGCCGCTCGCGCTGCCTTCGTTGACAAGCAACACCATCGGAAAATTCGGACGTGGCTTACTTACGGTGGAAGTAGAGTAATCATGCTGTTGAGAAGCAACTCGGCCCTGCGTCGAAACCACTTTTGTGTTGGGCGGCAAAAATTGACCGCACACGTCCACGGCGCTGTTCAATAGCCCGCCCGGATTATTTCGAAGATCGAGTATCAGCGCCTGCATGCCTTGCTTCTGCAAATCATCGATCGCTTTCGATAATTCATCGGCCGTCGGTTCGTTGAACTGGATTAGCCGGATGTAACCAATCCTGAATGGTCCGGTCAGCTCCGGCGGCAGCAATCTTTCTCCCTTAACACTTTGGATTTTTATTTCTACGCGTTGGAGCGTGTACTCCTTGATTTCCTTGGTTGACGGTCGCAACAGCGTCAGATCTACTTTTGCGCCTGCGGGCCCTCGCAGAACATTGATCGCGTCCTGGAGATCCATTCTCTCCGTCGACATGCTATTGATCCGCAAGATTTGGTCGCCGGAAAGAATTCCCGCCTTCGCGGCAGGCGTGTCCTCCATTGCCGTGACAACCGTAGGCAGGCCGTTTTTCATCGAGACCTCGATGCCGAGACCGTTGAAGCGGCTGCGCGTGTCATCCTGCATGTCTCGAAAATCATTGGGGTCCATAAACTGGCTGTGCGGGTCCAGTGACGAAAGCATTCCCTTCATTGCAGCGGTGACGAGATCGTGATAGCTCGTCTTGTTCTCGTCCACGTAATCCTGCCGAACCAGCTCCAGAGCTTTTGCGAAAATGGCAATCTGCAAGTAGCCGTTATCCTCTCCGGTCTTTGGCGGCTGCACCTCCTGCGCAAGAGCGCCGGGGATAGCGCCGAACAGGACGCAAACCATCAATGGAATGATCACAACTCGCCTCATGTTTTGCCCAACCTCCGAGAACGATGTGACAATCGCTCATGAGGAAATTTTGGCAACGCCCAACACGCGGCGTTGTCTGTAGTTACAACTCGCAGGATGAGGGACTCCATTTGTAATCTCATTAACACCCGGCTTCAGCTGGGTGTACAACAACGGCCAACAAGCACCAGCCCTTTCAACGGCTTCCCTGCGGACAACAAACCATTAAGACGGCTTCATTCGCCGTCGTGTTTTTCCCCCGGGCTGAAGCCCGGTGGTAATGAGAGTGCTGCTTGGAAACCTTTCCGGCTTGCCATAATTCTGCTGGCGCTTTCGCTCGCCAGCACGGTTTTCGCCGCGCAAACGCAGGACGCCGAATACGAAGGGGTAGCCGAGGAATACGTGAAGACGTATCTAGCCGCTCACCCGCTCCAGGGAACCGCTCTCGGTTTTCACGAGTACGATGGCAAAATCAACGATTACAGCCGCCTCGCGCTCGACGCTGAACTCTCCCGGCTCCGGCGATTCGATGATCGGCTGGCGAAGTTTGATCCAGCCAAACTGAGTCCGCGGCAATCCATCGACCTCCGAATTCTGCAGGTAGCGGTGAAGCGCGAGCTGTTTGAAATGCAGGACATGTCGGTGTTCGAGCGAAACCCGATGGTCTATGCGCGTGCGGGTGACGTGAACGTCTATATCAAAAGGAATTTTGCGCCGCTTGAGGACCGCGTTCGCAGCCTTGTCGCCATAGAATCACAAATTCCAAACATTCTGATCGCGGCGCGAACAAACCTCGATGAAAAGCTTCCAAAGCCATTTGTGGAGCTTGCGATCCAAATCGCAAGAGGTTCAGCCGATTTCCTGAAAAAAGATCTGGTTGCCGCTGTGAGCGGCCTCAAAGACGAGCAGCTCCGCGTTGCATTTCAGGCAGCCAACCGCAAAGCCGCAAACGCGCTCAGTGATTACGCAACATGGTTGGAACGAGAGAAACTTCCCAAAGCCACACTTGATTTCGCTCTTGGCGAAGAAAAATTCGGCCGCTTTCTGGCGCAGACGGAGCTGGTCAATCTTCCGCCACAAAAAGTCCTCGAGATCGGCATGGCGCAGTTAAAAGCCGAACAGGAAGCATTCGCCGAGGCGGCGAAAAAGATCGACCCGAACAAACCTGCGATTGACGTTTTCAAGCAAATCCAGAGCGAGCATCCGGCTTCGGACAAATTGATCCCGGACATTTCCAAAGATTTGGACAAGCTTCGCAAATACGTTGTGAGCCGTCGGTTGGTCGGAATTCCGTCGGAGATTCGCGCGAAAGTAAAAGAGACCCCGCAATATCTGCGCGCCACCTCCTTCGCCTCGATGGATACTCCAGGTCCGTTCGAGAAGCGCGCCACCGAGGCGTATTACTACGTCACACCGACCGAGGAGGATTGGCCGGAGCAAGAGAAGCAGGAATGGCTCACCGCGTTCAATTATTACACCTCCGACGTTGTGTCGATTCATGAGGTCTATCCCGGACATTACGTGCAAGACCTTCATCTGAATGCGTCCCCTGCCAGCAAAGTAGAAAAAATCTTCGGTAGCTACGCCTTCATCGAAGGTTGGGCGCATTACTGCGAAAAAATGATGATCGACGAAGGATTCGGAGGTCCGTCCAACTCCAGTCCAAGCGAAGACGATGTGAAGCGCGCCGCAAAATATCGCATGGCGCAGGCTGACGAAGCGCTGCTGCGTCTTTGTCGGCTATGTGTGTCCGTCAAGGTGCACACGCAAAACATGTCGATTGATGAAGCGACGAAATTTTTTCAAGCCAATTGTTACTACGAACAGAAAACGGCGCGCCAGGAAGCCATGCGCGCCACGTTTGACCCAGGTTACCTGAATTACACCCTTGGCAAATTGCAGATCCTGAAATTGCGCGACGACTACAAGGCGCAACAGGGCGACGCATTCTCACTGCAAAAATTCCATAACGAATTGCTCAACCACGGGATGCCACCCTTTCGTCTCCTCCGAGAGATCATGCTCAAAGACCAGAGCAAGTGGGATCAGGTGTTGTAAATTCTCCAATCGGTAATGCGGTAGCATCCGACTCGTCCGCCGCAGCCTTGGCGAAGGCGGAAGGCGCAGTTATCCGGCGGCGAAGCTGCATTGTTCCCAACGCGCCCGGAGGTCGCGTTCCACCTACGCGCGCCCAAAGACGTCGCGCAATTCATCTTTCGACTTTTCCAAAACGCGCTTCCGTCTTTGCGGCAGATTTTTCCCGGCGCGATTGATATAGAAGTTCAACATCGACATGGCCGATTGATACGGCCGCGCTTTACGGCGCTTGCTCCGTTCGGCGGAGCGTTTCAACGAAAGCGCAATCTTCCTCGGACTCCTGGATCGAAACACTTCAGGCTCCAAATCCAGCGCGTTGCTGTGTTTGGTCACACGCGCCGACCAGCGTTTGCTCGATTTCTTTCGGCTCATCAAGTGTGAAACAATGGAGCAAGATCTCCATTGTTCTTACTCTTGCGAACCAACTCCGGATTTCTTCCGAACCTAATGGAAGCCTTGCCTGTACATATTTTCGCAGTCTCCTGCCGCATCGGGCGTAATTTTTTCGAATCCGGACGTTAGCGCGGCGAATGCCGCGGAGGTCTCGATAGCAGAACGCTGCCGCCGAGAGCGATGGCTCCTGCCAGAGCGAGTTCGGTGAACCAATTCAACGAAACATGGCCAAAGCGCGAAACGAGATGGAGCACGCCAAACATAATCAGCGCTAAAACGACAAAAACAGCAGCGGCTTTGACGAGCCTGAGAAATCTCCCTCCGCGTATGTAACTCTCGATTCCAGACACAACCAGGTGAATCACCACTACGATTCCGAGAACCTGCCAGCCGGCGAATTTCACGTCGTTGTTCAGGAAAATACCGACGGCGATAAGCGCGAATGCAAAGAAGTAAAGAAGGCGGAGCCAATGACGAAAGAATAGGCTGGGCAAACTTTCGGGAACGGCGACCGCAACCAGGTTCCAGAGAACGGTGCCCACCCACGCCATTCTCGCGCCGAACCGTTTGGCGGGACCAATCTGATATTTATCGGCCAACCCCGAAAGCATGTTTCCGGTGATGTTGGTCGAGCGCGAGATGTAATCGAGAGAACGTCGCGGCGGCTGATTTCGATCCATTTTTTTGGCCGCGTCGAGACTTTCTCTTTGCGCTGGACTGAACCTGTCCCGGAGCGAATCGACGAACGTGATGAGTTCCTTGCCGTGATCTTCCTGGGCGTCACGATGTGCGAGCGCGTTACTGAGCAGACGGCAGACAGCGTCCGTATTTTTCTCGTCGATCTCCTGAGTGATTATTGCCTGGTGCGCTTCTTTGATGAGCTGTTGGCGCAACACCTCATCCTCCCTGTCCGGCAACAGGGCGGAAATGATTCGTTCGGCGCCATCGAGTCGTCCCCAAAGCATGTCGTTTCTCCTCCACGACTCGTCCAGGAACGCGCCGAATGACATCAGCGCGCGGCCAGCGAGCTTTGATCCTTCGCTTTTGTCAGCCGGTTCTTTCATCAACATTCCGGCGTCTTCTGGACTTACTCGAAAAATGTCTACTATGCTGGCTTCGCCTGCGCCGGTTCCGTACTGGACCGGATACGTCACAAGATCATAAAGGACAAAATTCCGGCGGTAATGGTCGATGCACGCGCGCGCCGCGAGCACGCCAGCGGCCGAACTGGCTATCCGCTGCGCGTGAGGCGTCCTTCTTTCGCCAAATCCCGCGGCGATAATTTTCGCAAGCTCCGACAACGCGGAATCGCGTCTGCGAGTTTGGTCCATCAAAATGCCGCGCGCTTTGGATTCTCGCGCTGCGCCTGCGTCGCAATTCAGGATCTCTTCGAGATCAGGCCACCCTATCCGCAATTCTCCGATTGCTCGATAAAGCCTCTGCCCAATATCGGAATTTCGATCGAGAATTTTTTCCTGGGCAAACCGCGCATTCTTGAGAGCCGGTGCAATCTCGTCCTTCTTGATACGATTTAATTCCTTCTGGAACTGCGCGCGTTGAAGATCGACAACAACGTCTTCAACATCAATTTCGGCCGGCCATTTGTCGGTTTTGGTGGCAGCTCTCAGCAAACTCTGGGCGTCGTCATCCAGCTTGCTCAGCTGATTGATGCGGCGATTCAGGAATGCGTGGCGGCGCAGATCATAGCGAATGTCGAACTCGAGGAGAAATTCATTTTCTGTTTTCTTATCTTCGCTGTTGGGATCTTTGCGTTCGTCAGGCTTCCGTTGGGCCGGCATTAGCGGGTGATAAAAAGCACGCCTCCAGGCGCGGACCAGTTCTTGAATCGCAACGGTCGCATCTGACGCAGGATCGTGACCGGCGGCGCGAGCAATCAGTTCCGACAGCAGTGCCGTGACGTCAGCGACCTTCAACCGATGATACGCTCCATAGGCCACGCCATAGCGTTCAATCATCTCGTTTAAGCCATTTTCCGCGAATTCTTCGTGACGGAGGGGGTTGATTTTCTTCACCTCAATGTCGGCATCGACTTCTTTTGCCAGAATGCCGACACGTTGAAGCAGCGCGTTGCGCTCGTAGACGCGGTCAATGTCCTCCCGAATTGTTTCTTGTCGTGGCAGATCGAGGACTGCAGCACGCACGTTCTCCGCAAAATCCGGTGGATCGACTTGTTGGCGTGTCAGCTCCGGATGTTCCGGTGATGGCTCAACATAGAGTAATTTGCGATCCACAGCGCGATCGGCATGGCGCCGCGTCAACATCGAGGTGGCATAACTGAATGGTTTGTTGTCCAGGTATCCGCCGTCTCCAAACGAACGTTTTCTAAAGGATTCCCGCAGATCAATTTTCGCCGCCGCCAGTTTTTCTTCGATCGTGCCTGTGCCGGGGAGTTGGCCGGTCGCCAGTTTTTGGCGTGCTGCCAGATCGAGATCAAACAGTCCGTTACGCATGTAGTCGGCGAAGAATTGGTCCCACTCTGGCGTGCTCGCGCTCCGGTCGCCATAAGGGGGATTGGCGTTGTAAGCCTTTGCGATGTCAGTGATGTCGCACAAGCGCATCGGTGCAAAGGCGAATGGGAATGACGAGGTGCAACGTGCGGCGAACGCAAGAAACGGGTCGTACTCTTTCTTGAAATCGTCGCGATAGGTTCCGGTTGCTGCTTCAGTCGTGTAGCGAAAATGAAAGACATTCTTGTGTCGCCGCTCATAGACGACTTTGTCGAACAGGCCGATCGGAAGCGGGATTCCATCGAGGTCAGTGCTGGTAATAAAAAGATCCAATTCGCGCACCAGGGGAGAATCTTTGGTTTCTGCGCGCCTATTCGCGGGCTCGTCCATGCGATCGAGCGCTTCGAGTAGTTTGTAGTACATGCGCTTACTGTTAAGCAACGATTCTTGCGGTTGTTTCAGGTCAAAGCCGCGTACTCCTTTCATGGAGCGTTTGTCGTTTAGAAGTTTGCCTAGATCTCCTTCACTTAGCCAAAGCTGCTTCAAACCTGTCATGCCTTGATCGCGCGCCAGCGCTTTAGCGAGGAAAACTCCGTTAATTCCGCCGGCGGATGTTCCGGAAATGATGTCTACGATCAGGCGTGTGCGGATCGGATCTGTGTTCGAGATCGATTGCTGGCGAAATCGATCAGCGCGTTCCTGTTTGTCGGCGACTCCGAGATATTGACCGAGCTTACGATAAACGCCCAGTGCTCCGGGCAACGGATCTTTGATCAACGGCTCCCATTTTTTGTTCTCTGTGTTGATGGTACCTTCTGTCGGCACCGTGGCCGTCGCCCGAACCATGTCGAGCAATTCTTGAGCGACCCCGTTAATGTAGATTGCGAGGGAGACGCCGCCATACATCACCACCGCAAAACGGACTTCGCGCTCGACATCCGTTTCTCCGTCGGATGTCGTCGCTGCAGATGCGGTCTCTTCCGGGGTGGTCATGGAAAAGTCTGCCTGATTCCTTCAGCCATTCAGCCAACAATGGCTCGCCAGGTCAAACAAAATACCGCTGCAATCACGCCGTTCGAAGGCGCTATTCCTGTCTACGATGCAGATATTATCGGAGCCGCTCGCATTCTGATGTTGATTTCAGATGTGAGCGTTCGATGCACCGGGCATTTTGCGGCGATCTCCATCAGCTTCGCGTGCTGCGCTTCACTTAATGATCCGGTGAGCTCAACTTCAAGGTCGATTCTGTCGAGCATGCCCTGCTTCGTTTCGCATTCCTCGCAGTCTTTTGCATAAATGCGCGAGTGCCATAGCGAAACCTTGATATCTTCGAGAGGTAGTTTGTTTCGACGCGCGTAGAAACCGGCGGTCATGGCAGTGCAGATACCCAGTGCAGTCAGCAAATAATCGTAGGGATCAGGACCGGCATCGCCGCCGCCTGCGTTCACTGGTTCATCTGCGACAAGACTATGTCTGCCTACGGCAATCTGTTGCTCGAAACTACGCGCGTTACCGCGCACGACGACATCGGCTGTTCTACTGTTGGCTTGCGTCGTCATGTTTGCATCATGGGCGCACCACACCTGCGAACGCGTCGCGGTATTGCCAGATGAGAAAGACTAACAAGAGCGAAATGACGATGGCCATCGGCAGACCGCTGGGCTCCATCAGGATATGAACGAGATCGATGTTCACAATGACCGGAGCGAGCAACATCAACCCCAGAGGAACGAAGCGTCCGATGAGCAGCAACAAGCCCCCGACGATCTGAAACACCGCGACCACATGCAGATAATGGGTCACGAAAAGCGCCTTAGTGTACTCGCCAGACGGCCCTGGCGGCGGTGGCGGCATCGGGATGAAGTGCAGGAAAATGTTTGAGCCGAACACGACAAAGATCAGGCCGAGAAGAACGCGAGCGATAACCGTGGCAATTTTCATTCGAGGATGCTGACCTAATTGATTTCAAATTCCAATCTCGAACTGATGTGAAAATAAAGATTCGTCTATTGTTGTACCCGCAAACTCCAATCAGTCGCTAGGCGCTGATCAACCAAAGCAATCGGACCGACGGATCTCGGTCTGTCATTTTTCGGAAAACAATTGGTTCAAATCGGCTGAGGAAGCATTATTTGCGAGAAGATTGAATGTGCCGTTGGTCTGTATGTCTTGTGCGGCGCGGAGGAATGCGCCCCACGCGGCAAGCGCAAGACCAGACCCGACCGAGATGCGGCGCACGCCGAGATCGGCCAGTTGGGAAAACGACAGCTGATGATTGAATCCGGAGACAAGAACGTTGACCGGTTTCGGTGAAACGGTCCTTACGATCTGTGCAATCTCATCCGGGTCGCTAACGCCGGGGGAGTAGAGGCAATCGGCGCCGGCTTCGGCGTAAGCAGCGAGTCGGTCGAGAACTGTGGCCAATGGATTGGAATCGTGGACCAACCATGCTTCACAACGTCCGGTCAGCACTACGTCAATTCGTGAATCGTCAATCGCAGCGCGCGCTGCGCGAATCCGCTCGATCGCTAGCTTTTTCTCATAGAGCGGCGCATCGGCCCGGCCTGCGTTGTCTTCGATCGATAAACCAGCAACGCCCGTGTCGATGCAAAGTTGTACATTGGCCGCGACACCATTCGGTTCATCGGCATATCCAGCCAGAAAGTCTGCGTTTACCGGGAGCGCTGTTGCTTCCACGATTTCCCGAATGTGCGCGAGCATTTGGTCGCGTGGAACAGCGCCATCGGATTTGCCACGTGAAAAAGCAAATCCTGCCGAAGTCGTGGCGATTGCTTTGAATCCGAGACGTTCCAGATAAATCGCCGTTCCGATATCCCACGGGTTTGGAAGCACAAAACATCCCGACTCGTGCATCGCGCGAAATTTTGCGGCTGCGCCGTTCTGTGTTGGTCTCATCTTCCAACTTTACGCTGCTCGGGGCCAAGGCGCGACGTTTCAGGGACGCTCGCAGACGTTGCGGGCAACGCCGGACTATTTTGCGTTCGCGGCTTTCCAAATCTGCCGCAAGGGACCTTCGGCGCCGTATATGGGGTCGTTATCCGGAATTGGCAGAGCGGCAATCTTTAGATCAGCTTGTGGCCGTTCGCTTGGAGCGCCTCGAAGCAGGTCCCACTCGCGACCATCAGGGTAAGCGCCGACAACAGCGAAATCTGCGCTGCCTTCGAGTTTCTGATGAGCCACACCGGCCGGAATCACAATCACATCGCCAGCATGTATTTCGACATTCCTCCCGTCGTCTCCGCCTAGTCCCAATGTGGCTGCACCGCAATAAACACCGAGGATTTCGTGCGTGTTACTATGATAATGAGCAAAGGAATACACGCCGTTTCGCCACGAATTACACCAGTCGTTCTCAGCAAAGCGTTCTTCAAAAGCCGAAGCGAGATCCTGTCCGTCCATGGTCAGCGCCTGGCGGTATACCAGCAAAGGCAGCACGCTGTTCGGGAAAGTCCCGTCATCTTGAAATCTGAACTGCTCCGGTTGAACGAATTCTTGCTGTTTAATCATGCCGAGGCTGTTATGAACGGTACTGCAATATCGAGCGAACAGACTGGAGTAGTCGTATTCCGTCAAACATTTATTCAAAAACATCGCAATTGCCTTCGCGAATATAGCGCTTATGGCACACGCGCAGTGTTGAAGTGCTGTGCAAGAATCAGCAGGCGTATCCCGACTGGCCGAGCATCTTTTCGCCATGAGGCGCGCTCGATGAACGAGAAATTTTTGTCCTAAACGGGCGCAGTCATTCGTCGCAGCTCTGACAAACAAAAATTACACACATCACAGAAAGGCAAAACATGAGCAAGTCAGAGAAGAAACAGTCTGCAAGCGTCGCATGGTTTGAAATCCCAGCGGATAATGTTGCCCGGGCGAAGAAGTTTTATGGCGAATTGTTCGCCTGGAAAATTGAGAAGTTCCCGGGGCCTCAGGATTACTGGCATATCGACACGGCCGGAGCTGACGAGACCCCCGACGGCGCGCTGAAGAAACGCAAACATCCGCAAGAGCCAGTCGTCAACTACATCAGCGTCGATTCGGTCACTGAATTCTCGAAAAAAATTGAGAAACTCGGGGGCAAAATCTGCATGGCGAAGACGGCCGTGCCGCAGATGGGCTACTTCGCCGTCTGCCAGGATACCGAGGGTAATGCGTTTGGAATTTGGCAGAGCGACACGAATGCGAAATAATTTGTCCTAAACCCGGTCGCTCGTTCGTCGTAGTTCCGAGACCAAGAAAACAACCAACGACAAAGTAACATTAATATGAACACACAAAATCAAAACGGATACATGCTTTTGTTTCGCGGAAACGACTGGCCCAAGAGCCTTTCGCCAGAAGAAACACAGAAGGTCACAGACCAATGGATGGCCTGGTTCAAGCGGCTAACCGAAGAAGGCAAAGCCATCGCCGGTAACCCGCTGGAACCAGAAGGCAAGATCGTTTTCGGGAAAAACCGCGCAGTGTCGGACGGTCCATTTACGGAATCAAAGGAGGCAATCGCCGGCTATTTTTTGCTCGACGTCGCCAGTCTTGATGAAGCGGTGGCGATCGCGCAGGGCTGCCCGGGCTTGCCGTACGGCGCGCGCATCGAGGTCAGGCCCGTGGCGGGCGAATGTCCGCTCGCGAGCGAACTGAAGCGCGAAGCGGAGTTTGCCGTGTTTTGAGTGGAGCGCCGGTTGTCTTTCGAACGTAACATTCATCGACAAGCGCGATTTCAGCCGGCAGGGTTATCGCGCTCGCAATGAACAAAAGCGGCGTGCCGGGACGCTCCCTCGCTCGTCACTAAAAAAGGTACAAAATCATGTCAACAAACACTATTCGACTTCACCGCGTGCTCCGAGCCGCTCCAGAAAAAATCTATCGTGCGTTCCTCGATGCGGACGCGATGGTCAAATGGCTTCCGCCAAATGGATTCACCGGCAAGGTGCATCATATGGACGCCAAAGTTGGGGGCAGTCACAAGATGTCGTTCACGAATTTCACCACGGGCAAGAGCCATTCCTTCGGCGGAACGTATATCGAACTGACGCCGCACGAACGCATTCGATACACTGACAAATTTGACGATCCGAACTTGTCCGGCGAAATGCAGATTACGATCACGCTTAAACCGGTTTCATGTGGAACGGAACTAAACATCGTCCAAGAAGGCGTGCCCAGTGTCATTCCCGCCGAGGCATGCTATCTCGGCTGGCAGGAATCGCTGACGCTATTGGCGAAACTCGTCGAGGCTGAAATTCCCGATTAGCCGTAAAACTCTTCATGAAAATTCCTTTCACTGGTGGCTGCTTTTGCGGTGCGATTCGTTATGAATGCACAGCCAAGCCAGTCATGACGTTGAAGTGCCATTGCCGCGATTGCCAGATATTGGGCGGCTCGGCGTTCCGCGCCAACATCCAGGCCCCAGCGGCCGGTTTTCGTCTGCTGTCGGAAGAGCCGCGCCGCTACGTCAAGGTTGCGGAAAGCGGCGCCCGGCGGAACCTGAAGACACGATTAACATGCCAATGTCCGCGGCGCTCATTCCGGCTTGGTCAAGACATTGCTTTGCCGCCGCGACAGCCATTCCGGCAACCGTCTCATCAGGTGCGGCGTAACGGCGTTCCTCGATCCCCGACATTTCGACGATCCATGCGGGCGTGCAATTTAATTGGGTTGCGAGCTCTTCGTTGCTTACAACGCGCGCAGGCACGTATGCGCCAAAGGCTCTG
>Ga0137403_10006972_pt1 | contig 12847 bp, 8 predicted proteins | sample CZOMad2_1_16fung_FD_122057 | JGI IMG/M metagenome (GOLD analysis project Ga0137403, IMG submission 122057) | Vadose zone soil fungal communities from Angelo Coast Range Reserve, California, USA - CZOMad2_1_16fungal (Hybrid Assembly) | ecosystem: Environmental > Terrestrial > Soil > Vadose zone... | reverse complement strand
CCGGTCGTAGCTTAAGAAGTTCGCATTGGGCAGCCAGAAGGGCTCGTCGTCCACGAAGAGCTTGATGATCTTGCTGTCGGTCACGTTGAGGATGGTCTGGCCGGTTTTCGCGAAGCCGTAGGCTTCTTCTCCGTATACGATCGGCCGGGTTTCATGGAACCCATTGATGAAGGTGCCGTTTTCGGCGTGGGGCCCGCCTTCCTCCGGGCACCCGCGCATGCCGAGATAACCGTTGCCGAGCGCCAGCATCGTTTCCAGCTGGGCGAGGAATTCGGGGTGAAACTCTTTTTCGATGATGTTCCACTCGTCGGCCGGGTACTCGTGGGATGGCGGCCTGAGGCGTTCATGATGGATCATCAGGCTGTTCCTCGTGAGATAGCATGGGGCGTTGGTCAGTCAACCAGTTCGCCCAGATCGTTCACCACCAGATGCGCGCCATGGTGCTGAAGCTCCTCGGCATTCCCCTTGCGCGCGACGCCGATCACCAGCCCGAAGTTCCCGTTACACCCAGCCTGAACTCCAGAGATGGCATCCTCGATGACCACCGCTCGTGTCGGCTCAACCCCGAGTAGCTTTGCCGCCATCAAGAACATATCCGGGGCGGGCTTCCCGGCCAATTGTTGCGCATGGATCATGTTGCCATCGACTCGCACCTCGAAGAAGGCGTCCAACTTGGCGGCTTTTAAGACGGCCTCGCAGTTCTGACTTGAGGTGACGACGGCGATTTTGAACCCCTGATGGCGGAGCTGATGGATGAGCTTGACGCTTCCCTCGTAAGGCTCCACCCCTCTGTCTTCAATGACGGTGTTGACCAAGTCGTTCTTGCGGTTCCCGAGCCCGCCCACTGTTTCGGCCTGCGGGGGGTTGTCCGGGCTGCCCTCGGGGAGTTGGATACCGCGTGATTTGAGAAAGTCGCGAACGCCGTCGTATCGGGGCTTCCCGTCCACATAGAGCCGGTAGTCCGTGGCGAGATCGAAGGGACGAAATGCTTCGCCTCGCTGCGTCGCGCGCTTCTGAAGGTATTCGTCGAACATCTGTTTCCAACACGCCGCGTGCAGGTTGGCGGTGTCCGTGATCACACCGTCGAGGTCGAGCAGGACGGCGTCGTACTGGTCTCGGGTGATCGCACGCTTGCTCTCGGGCTGTTGCATCGATCGCTCTCCTGTTACCACCTTCTAGTCGTGCCATAAAAGAGTCAGGGTTCCTGTGAGCATTGTCAAGTGAACTGCTGAGTGACAATACACGCTTTATAAAACGTAGAGGATATTTCGCCAGCTCGTGGCATGAAGATCTCCCACTGTGGGGTAGCCAGTGCTCTGGAAATGGCTTTCAATTCCCACTCCGCACTCATATTTCCCAGGAAGGACCATTAACTTGACAATGCCTTCCTAAATGCTTAGGAGCTCGTAGAAGGAGTCACGTGTGAATCCTCACCTGCGAGTTTCACCTCGGCCCTCTGCTGCTCGGGCGCGCTGGCATCCAGCGCCCCCACATGCTTGGCATAGAGACTGATTCCAGGCATAGCAGTCAGTCCATGGGCGAAAATGCTGAGCGAAACGGTCGCCATCACGGCGAGACGGATGATTGACTCGCCGGGTAGATGCATTTCGTGCTCCAAATAGACCAGGCCGAGGACGATGGACGCCAGTCCGCGCGGACCGAACCAACCCATGAACAACACGGTGGCCTTCTGCAGTCGGGAGCCGAGGAGGGCTATCGCCACCGGCAACATCCGCACGAGAGTCAGGCTGAGAATGGCATATAACAGATAGGGCACGGTGAATTGATGCCCGGCCCGCGCGACCAATATGCCGAAGAGGAAAAACACGAAGAGGTTGAGCAGCTGCCCCCATTCTTCCGCGAACTGACCGCTGTCTTTGCCAGCCTCCTTGAACCCCGCCTGCACCACTAGGCCAGCCACGAATGCGGCAATGAACATGCTCGCACCTACGGCATCGGACGCGAGCACACAGAGCAGCGGCAGGGCGACCACGCCTAGCTGCTGAAACGATTCTGCCATCCACTCCTGGCGGCGTGCCAAGCCCAGAAGCCAGCCCCCGAGCAGGCCGATCCCGACACCGACGAACGCCCCGAACCCAAGTTGCTCCATGATGAATCGCGTCAAGCTCGCGTGGTGACCTTCCACGAGGGTGCCAGCCAAGGCCATAAAGAACAGCAGGAACGGAACGGACAGCCCGTCATTCAGGCCGGCTTCCACGTTCAAAGCCTGGCGAATCCGTATCGGCACCCCTGGGCTGTTCACGATGATTTGTCCGAGTCCGGCATCTGTCGGGGCGAGGATGGCGGCGAGGATGCCGGCTTCCCAGACGGTGAGTTGCGGAAAGACGGCGAGTGCGACGAGGCCTCCGAGGACGATGGTCAGCAACATGCCTATACTCAACAGGCGGACCGGGAGGTTTCGGATGTTGTTCAACACCCGGAGGTCGGTGCGACTGGCGTCGGTGAAGAGCAACAGCACCAGGCCGACCTCTGCCACCCGCAGAAAGACCTCCAGGCTGCCTTTCCGCTCCCATAGCTCCGGTAGGAAAAGGAGCATCAACATGCCCGCGGCGGTGAACAGCATGGGCGCCGTCACGACGGTCCGCTCAAGCCGCCCGGAGATCAGGCTGTAAAGGAAGACCAGCGCGATGAAAATGGCGACGAGGTTCATATCTTGATATCTTTACTCTCCAAGCCGATGGCGATGCGCCTCGTTCACCTCGCTTGCGCGACTTGCGCTTTGGCGGCCGCGACGATGGCCTCGGGGGTAAAGCCGAATTTCCGCTGTAATTCCTTGAGCGGCGCCGACGCCCCGAAGGTCTCCATGCCGATGGTGTGGCCGGTCGTGCCAACATACTTCGCCCAGCCGAGGGTCGACGCCTGTTCCACCGACACTCGGGCCGTGACCGCCGCCGGCAGCACGTGCTCGCGATACTCCGGATGTTCGCGACAATGGTACTCAAAGATCTCCCACGACGGCATGCTGACCACACGGGCTTTGATGCCCTCGGCCTTGAGCTGTTCATACGCATCGATGCAGGGCGCCACCTCGCTGCCGGTGGCCAGCAACAGCACCTCGGGCTTGCCGTCGTCGGCATCCGTGAGGACGTACGCCCCGCGCTGTACGCCTTCGGCCGAGGCGTATCTGGTGCGGTCCAGTGTCGGCAGCGCCTGCCGCGTCAGGATGAGGGCCACAGGCTCGTGGCGGAACGGCATGATCAGTCGCCAGGCCTCGACCAGCTCGTTGGCATCCGCCGGTCGCAAGGTAATCAGCCCTGGGATGGCGCGGAGGGAGGCCAATTGCTCCACCGGTTGGTGCGTTGGCCCGTCTTCCCCGACCCCGATCGAGTCGTGCGTAAAGATGTGGATCACCGGGATTTCCATCAGCGCGCTCAGGCGAATCGCCGTCCGAGCGTAGTCGCTGAAGATCAGGAACCCCGAGCCAAACGGCCGGATCTTCGACAGGGATAAGCCGTTGAGTATGGCGCCCATGGCGTGTTCCCGGATACCGAAGTGGAGGTTGCGCCCGGCAGGGTTCTCGGCGCTGAAATCGCCAGCGCCGTCGAACGTCAGGCGCGTCTTGCAGGAGGGCCCGAGGTCCGCCGAGCCTCCGAGCAGCCACGGCACGTTCTTGGCGAGGACGTTCAGCACCTGGCCCGAGGCATCCCGGGTCGCCATCCCCTTGGCGTCGGCGGGGAACGTCGGCAAGCCGCGGTCCCATCCGTCCGGCAGCTCGCGGCGCAGCATGCGGTAGCCGTGCTCCGCGAGTTCTGGATATTGGCGGCGGTACTCCTCGAATTTGGCCCACCATGCCGCCTGCAGCGCCCGCCCGCGCGCGCCGATGCCGGCCTGGAAATGCTCGCGCACGCCGTCGGGTACACGGAACGTGGCGTCTTCCGGCCAGCCGTATCGGCGCTTGGTCAGGCGGACTTCTTCCTCGCCCAACGGTTCGCCGTGCGCCGCGCTGGTGTCTTGTTTGTGAGGTGCCCCATAGGCGATGTGGGAATCGACAATGATCAGCGTCGGCCGATCGTGCGTGTTTTTAAAGGTCGTGAAGGCGCGCTCGAGCATCTCCAGATCGTTGGCGTCGCCCACCCGCGTCACATTCCAGCCATAGCCGATGAACCGCGTCGCCACGTCATCGCTATACGCCAACGCGGTGTTGCCCTCGATGGTGATCTGGTTGTTGTCGTAGATCCAGCACAGGTTGGCGAGTCTGAGGTGGCCTGCCAACGAGGCCGCCTCGCCCGAGATGCCCTCCATCATGCAGCCGTCACCGCACAGGGCGTAGACGTCGTAACCGAACATGTCGAAGCCCGGGCGGTCGAAATAGCTCGCCCCCCACCGTCCGGCGATAGCCATCCCGACGCTGGTGGCCACCCCTTGCCCCAATGGGCCGGTGGTCGTCTCGACGCCCGACGTCCAACGGTATTCCGGGTGGCCGGGGCATTTGCTGTCGAGCTGGCGGAAGCGCTTGATGTCGTCCAGCGACACCGACAGCTCGCCCAGCACCTCGTACTTGGGGTTCACCGCTTTGACGCCGGTCAGGTGGAGCATGGCGTAGAGCAACATCGAGGCGTGACCGGCCGACAGCACGAAGCGGTCGCGGTTGGGCCAGATCGGGTGGTCGGGGTCGAAGCGTAGGAAGCGCTGCCACAGACAGTAGACCACTGGCGCCAGGGCCATCGGCGCTCCCGGGTGGCCGGAGTGGGCCTGTTGCACGGCGTCCATGGCCAGGGTGCGGATGGTGTTGATGCACAACTGATCGATGTCCTGCTGTACTTGGATCATCTCATGACTCCACTCCGGCGGTGTCCCATGGGTGCCGAAAGGCAGCGATGGCCGGTTTTCGGTCCATCATGCGGCGTCATCTCAGGACCGCGATGGTTCACGCTCTAGCCAACTCGCCTTCCATGGCTTTGGTATATGCCCCCAGAGCGGCCGCGCTCACGCACTTGGCCCGATGAGCAAACACCCGCTGGCCCGTTTGAACGTTGTCGTGCTTCCCCTGCCAGGCTTGAAGCGCCTCATCCTGCAGCGCGCGGCCGTACGAGAAGCCGAGCTTCCAAGGCTTTGGTCCATCGAGCTGGTTGATTGCATTCAGATGCGCGGTCGCGACCAGGTGATCCTGGCCCCCGGATAAGAACACGATACCGGGAACGGCCGCCGGGACATGCCGGCGCAAGCAGCGCAGCGTCGCCAGCGCGACTTCTTCAACGGAGGCTTGTTGCGGACATTGTTTCCCCGCAATGACCATGTTTGGCTTGAGCAACATGCCTTCGAGGCCCACCCGTTGCTCGAAGAGCTCGTTAACAGTGGCCTGCAGCACGTTGCCGGTCACCTCTTCGCAGCGCTCAATGGTGTGCGATCCGTCCATCAGCACTTCAGGCTCGACGATGGGCACCAAGCCCTGCTCCTGGCAGAGCGCCGCATAGCGCGCCAGCGCGTGCGCGTTGACGTGCACGCAGGTGGAGCTCGGGAGCGCCTCGCCGATGCGGATGACCGCCCGCCATTTGGCGAAACGCGCGCCCATCTGGCGGTAGTCCTGGAGGCGCTCGCGCAACCCATCGAGTCCTTCCGTAATGGTTTCCGCAGACGAACCCGCCAGAGGTTTCGCCCCGGTATCGACTTTGATGCCGGGCATGACGCCCTGTCGCGCCAGCACGTCGGCCAGCGGCGCCCCTGACGAGCTCTTCTGATGGATGGTCTCATCCTGCATGATGACGCCGCTGATGAACTCAGCGACACCGGGCGTGGTAAAAAACATCTCGCGGTAGGCCCGACGGCTATCGGGCGTCGAGTCGATTTTTAGCGCGTCAAAGCGTCTCGTCAGGGTCGTGGGGGTCTCATCAGCCGCCAGGATACCTTTCCCGTCGGCGACGAGTGCCTGTGCAGTGCTCTCAAGGTCCACGGTTGCCATCTGCACTACCTCCTGTGGCTTTTTCTGTAGGCCACTAAACTAAAGGTCTAATTACCGGCTCTGTATACCTTGCTTTGCACTTCATGAAACAGCTGCGCCTTACAGAACGAGCGGAGCATTCCACCGCTTCACGGCGGGGAGGCCCCGATAGTAGCTCATGATGTTCAGCGTCGCCGTGTCGAGGAGGAAATGGCATCCGTCCGAGGTTGGAAGTCCGAGCCACCGCGCCGCAAAGGCTCTGAGCACATGCCCGTGGGCGAACAGGGCCACATGGCCCTCTACCACGCGAAGCTTCGCGATCACACGATCGACCCGAGCCCCAACCTGCTCGGGGCTTTCCCCACCCGGGCAGCCGTCGGTAAACACCATCCACCCGGGCCTATTGGCATGGATCTGTTGTGGGGTTAATCCCTCATAATCGCCGTAGTTCCATTCCATGAGATCCTGATCGATCTCGGCGCGGGCGCCGAGCCCCGCCAGCTCGCAAGTCTCCCACGCCCGCTGCAGCGGGCTCGTCAGTATGAGCGTAAAGGTCTCCTTGGTTAACACCGGCTTCAGCTGCCTGGCGACGCGTCGGCCGTTATCCGTGAGCGGAATATCGGTCGTGCCGGTGTGCTGCCCACTTAGGCTCCACTCCGTTTCACCATGCCGAATGAGGTAAACCTGTTGGATCGGCATTCATATCCCTTTTCAATTCCTTGATCCGTTCGTGCCAGTATCAGCGCAGATGTCGTATTCCCCCCGATTCTGGGTCGTTTGTTGGCGCTAGGGCGCCGCCGTCGAAACGAGCACCGTGCGGGTGTGACGGGCGATCATCAGATCCTCATTGGTGGGGATCACCCGTACCGTGCAAGCGCTCCCCGGCGTGGAGATGACGTCCGTATGCACGGCGTTCTGCTCTAGGTCGAGGTCGACACCTAGGTATGCCAGTCCACGGCAGACCTCCCAGCGCACCGGGGCGGCGCGCTCGCCGATGCCGCCAGTGAACACTAGGGTGTCGAGGCCGCCGAGCACCGCCGTCAGCGCCCCGATGTGCTTGCGGAGTTGGTAACAAAACAGTTCTACCGCCTGGGCCGCAGGCGGCTCGCGGTCGTGCCGGTCCAGCAGCGTCTTCATGTCCGGGCTGAGGCCGGAGACGCCGAGTAGCCCGGCCTGGTGGTTCACCAACGCGTCGAGCTGGTTCGCATCGTAGCCCTTGTCACGCATCAAGTGGATGAGGACCCCGGGGTCGAGATCCCCGCTGCGTGTGCCCATCATGAGGCCGCCGGTCGGCGTGAAGCCCATGGTGGTGTCGACCGGCTGGCCATTCAGCACCGCCGCCAGGCTGGCCCCGTTGCCCAGGTGCGCGATGATCAGACGCCCCCGGGCTGCCGCGCCGAGGGCGGCCACGATGTATTCATAGGACAGACCATGAAAGCCATACCGCCGTATGCCTTCGTGCCAGAGGTCCCGGGGCAGGGGAAAGCGCTGTGCCACCTCCGGCATACGGCGGTGAAAGGCGGTGTCAAAACACGCCACCTGTGGCAGCCCGGGCAAGCGCGCCGCCACCGCCTCGATGCCCTGGATGGCACTCGGCAGGTGCAGGGGCGCGAAGGCGACGAGCCTTCGTAACTCCGCGAGGAGCTGCGCATTCACCCGCTCCGGGGCCGTATGGTCCGGGCCGCCGTGGACCACCCGATGGCCCGCGGCGATCGGGGGCGGAAAGCCCAAGCCCGTGGCCGCCGCGGCTACGCCTTCGGCCGCCGCTGTATGGTCGGGGAAGGCGCGGTGGTCCTCGACCAGCGCCTCGTTGTCCATGCCCCGGATCCAGAGGTGTCCACCGGTTAGACCGATGCGCTCCACCGCGCCGTGGGCGAGCCGCACCTCTTCCCCCTCTCCAAGGTCATAGAGGGCGAACTTCAAGGAAGAGGAGCCGCTGTTGAGACACAGGATGACGTGGTGAGCCGATGAAGGATCAGACGGCATCGCTTACCCTCGCACATGTTCGGAAATGCCACTCCACGCCGCAAGCCAGTTCCCGCCGCGAAGCTCTAATAAATTGCCCTGTTTTGGCTCGGCGGCGAGCATCCAGGGTATCGCGGCGCAACTGCACGGTCACCTCTCAAACGTTATCGGCTTCCGTCGAGATACTGCGCCCGGCTGCTGCTTCCTGTTGGCCCCACGTCCAGCTGGTGACCTCGGGCATGTCGTCGCCGTGCTCAGCGACGTACTGCTTGTGCTCGATGAGCTTGTCGCGGATCGCCTGCTTGGCATAGGCGGCTCGGGCGCCCAGTTGCGGCACGCGGTCGATGACGTCTGCCACCAGGTGGAAACGGTCGAGGTCGTTCAGCACACACATGTCAAACGGCGTCGTCGTCGTGCCCTCCTCCTTGTAGCCGCGCACGTGTATGTTCGGGTGGTTCGTCCGCCGGTACGTCAGCCGGTGGATGAGCCAGGGGTAGCCGTGGAACGCGAAGATGATCGGCTTATCCTTGGTGAACAGCGTATCGAAGTCCATGTCGCTCAGGCCGTGTGGGTGCTCACTCGCGGGTTGGAGCGTCATCAGGTCCACGACGTTGATGACGCGAATCTTCAGCTCCGGAACGTACCGGCGAAAGAGATCGACGGCGGCGAGCGTCTCCAGCGTGGGCACGTCGCCGCAGCAAGCCATCACCACGTCCGGTTCACCCCCCCGGTCGTTGCTCGCCCACTCCCAGATGCCAATCCCCGCCGTGCAGTGCTTGATCGCCTGATCCATGGTGAGCCACTGAGGGGCGAGTTGCTTGCCGGCGACGATGACGTTGACGTAGTCGCGGCTACGCAGGCAGTGGTCGGTGACGCTGAGCAGGCAGTTGGCGTCGGGCGGCAAATAGACCCGGACGACCTCCGCTTTCTTGTTGATGACATGGTCGATGAACCCTGGATCCTGGTGGGAAAAGCCGTTATGATCCTGGCGCCAGACGTGCGATGACAACAGGTAGTTGAGCGAGGCGATCGAGCGCCGCCAGGGGATGTGATGACAGACCTTCAGCCACTTGGCGTGCTGGTTGAACATCGAATCGATGATGTGGATGAACGCCTCGTAGCAGGAGAAGAACCCGTGCCGCCCGGTCAGCAGATAGCCTTCCAGCCACCCTTGGCACTGGTGCTCGCTCAACATCTCCATGACGCGGCCGTCGGGGGCCAAGTGATCGTCGTAAGGGTAGGTGTCCGCCACCCAGGCGCGGTTTGTCACCTCCAGTGCGTCCTGCCAGCGGTTCGAGTTGTTCTCGTCGGGACTGAAGAGGCGAAAATTCTTCGATTCGAGGTTTAACTGCATCACGTCGCGCAGGAACCTCCCCATGACCCGGGTGGACTCGGCACTGACGGCACCGGGGCTCGGCACCGGGACAGCATAGGCGCGGAAGTCGGGCAGGCGCAGGTCCTTGAGCAGGAGACCGCCGTTGGCGTGCGGGTTGGCGCTCATCCGGCGTTCGCCTTTGGGAGCGAGGGCGGCCAGCTCGGACTTGAACGTGCCCTGGGCGTCGAAGAGCTCCTGCGGCCGGTAGCTCTTCATCCAGTCTTCCAGGATCTTGATGTGGGCGGGGTTCTCATGCATCTCCCCCATCGGCACCTGATGGGATCGCCAATAGCCCTCGGTCCGCCTGCCATCGATCTCCTTCGGGCAGGTCCATCCCTTCGGCGTGCGCAGCACGATCATCGGCCAGCGCGGCCGCTGCGTGAAGCCGTTTTGCCGCGCGTCGGCCTGGATGCGCTGGATGTCAGCGATGACGCTGTCGAGCGTGGTGGCCATGAGCTGGTGCATCTTCTCCGGCTCATCCCCCTCGACGAAGTAGGGCGTGTAGCCGTAGCCCCGGAAGAGCTGGTCCAGCTCCTCATGACTGATGCGGGCCAGTACACAGGGGTTGGCGATCTTGTAACCGTTCAGGTGCAGGATGGGGAGGACCGCCCCATCAGTGACGGGGTTAAGAAACTTGTTCGAGTGCCACGAGGTGGCCAGTGGCCCGGTTTCCGCCTCGCCATCGCCGACCACCGCGGCAACGATCAGGTCCGGGTTGTCAAAGGCCGCCCCATAGGCATGGGACAGGGCATAGCCGAGCTCGCCGCCCTCGTGGATCGAGCCGGGCGTCTCCGGTGCCACGTGGCTCGGAATGCCGCCGGGGAAGGAGAATTGCTTGAACAGCCACTTCATCCCTTCTGCATCCGCAGGGATGTTTGGGTAGACCTCGCTGTAGGTCCCCTCGAGGTAGGCGTTAGCGACCAGACCTGGCCCGCCGTGCCCCGGACCGATAATGTAGATCATATTGAGATCGTATTTCTTGATGAGCCGGTTCAAGTGAACGTAGAGGAAGTTCAGGCCCGGCGTCGTCCCCCAGTGGCCCAATAGCCGCGGCTTGACATGCTCCTTGCTGAGAGGTTTCTGTAACAGCGGGTTGTCATAGAGATAGATCTGCCCGACGGACAGGTAATTGGCCGCACGCCAGTAGGCGTCCATGGCCTCTGACTCGCGTTTAGAGAGCACATCTGGCATCGGTTGCTCCTTTCACATAAATAGCGTTGAGTCCCGTCATCGGATCGTTCGCTTCCCACGGCTGAGCACGATGCTGCACCTCAAAGGCCCGCTTGACGCATCGTAGAAAAGTCGAGTCGGGTATGCTCCACTTCGTGGATGTTGCCCAGGCTTACGGCTCACATCAACTCCCCTTCACATTGGACAAAAATATACTTCCGCTGTTCCGTTCAAGTCCGTAGGCAAGCGTTCAAGTATCCGGTCAATCCGGCATAAGGCTGTTCAAATTCTGTTCGAGCGTATCCTGTTCAAGCGTATCCTGGGTGAACAATGCGTAACAAACGTGTAAACTCTCATTGACGCACCGGTATGGTCGATTCGTTGGCATGTGCCACTTAAAGGCAAAGGCTGTTCCTGGATTCAGGCCGACTCCTGCCGGCTATCCCGGCCAGTCTGGGTGACCATTCGGATCAGTCTTATCGCTCCACCCCGCCCGCCGCGTGGCCGCCCAGGAAGGTCAGGATCTCCTGTTGGTTCTGCGCCACGACCTTGGCGGCCGCGACCTGCAGCAATTGGCGGTCGCACGCCGACGCCAGCCAAAACCGCGTGGAGATCTCGGCGATGCGCTCCACCACGGCCGTCGGAGAGTCCAGGGGTGGATCTTCCTGGCGGCACACGGCGGGGAGGTCACTGAGATCGGGTTGCCACTCCGCGTCGGTATGGCGCAGGAGGACCAGGCGCACGGTTTGGTTATCGGGGAACACCCCTTCGAATTGCAGGCTGCGGAAGAACAGGGCCTGGTAGGTGCTGGCACGCTGCTCCATGATGCTGGGGATGCGGGTATAGTCATAGTTCCAGAGGCTGAAGGGTTGCGCGCGCCGGGTAAGCCGCCGCTCCCCCACGGCGAAGGGAAAGGAGCTGTCGAACGCAATGAGGAGCGCGCGGCGGGCGGTCTTGTCCTGCAGCTGCTTCAGGAACACGAAGAGCAGGGACTCGATCCCCTGATTCTCATAGAGCCCGCCATCCCCGGTATGCCAGTAGATGTCCTCGTCGCCGACATGGAAGGTGATGGGTCCGACCAGTGGGGGAAAGGACGCCGACCCCGCCACGGCCCCTGCCAGTCGGATGGGGCACACATCGATGCCAAGCTCCAACGGGGTGAGGGTGAGTAGCTTCTCCCACCGCTTCAAGAAGGCCGGCGGGAACGCCGCCGTCGCCCCCCGCTGGGCCATGGACGCGCGCAGATCCTTATAAAAGTCGTAGTGTGAGGCCTCAGGCGGCAGCGTGGTGAGCGCGAGCCGCCGGCCGCTGTTGTACAACGTGGTGTTGATGATCAACTGCGGGCTGTCCCCGCGCGCTTCCCGCTGGGCCAGATCCGCGAACGTGGTGAGTCCCAGCAGGTGCTGGGCCATGACCTCGGCGAGGGACCGGGCCGCCAGCGACGAGTTGAGCCACCGGAAGGCGAGGAGTTGGCGCCAGAGGAGGGCGCTCTCGAAGTCCTGGCTCACTTTCTCGGTGAACCCGGTGAAGAACGCCTGATAGTCGTCCGTCAACGCCCCCTCCGGCGTCAGGACCGGAGTCTCCCGGGGCGGCTTCTGGCTGGCATAGTAGGTAGCCGCCACGCTCCCCCCGGAGACGCTGGACAGGTAGGTCACTTGCTCCAGGACCGAGCCCCCGCCAGGGGCTGGTAGCCGCCCCAGCGCCTCCAGGCCGGCCGCCCCAAAGATGGCGGCGCGGCTACCCCCGCCGGACAGGGCCACGCCGACAAGGACGTCGCGGGCCGGGGCTGGCGTAATGCAGACCGTGTCGGGGCCCGCCTTCGGGACGCGGAACGCAACGGCCGAGGCGCATCCCGTCAGGATGACTGCGTACAACAGCACGACGCCGGCCCTCGGCCAGAGAAACCTTCCTACACTCGCTCGACTTTGCCGCATGTTCTCCTCCTTGTCCATCGCGTCCACCGAAGCCCCCGCGCTCCCCGTCGCTGTGTCCCGCGCCCGCGGGTCACTCCGGGAAGGTGTACACTCAGTTCCCGTCGTTCGTGATGTTCGCCACGATCCACCCGGGCCTCTTGGGCGCATCCAACGAGGTGTTGTCCTGCGCCGCAGAGGAGGCCCGTGGTCTGTGTAGCCCGCTTCAGCCATGAGAATCGCCTGTAGACCCGGAGCCCCCCGATGATGCCCATATCAACCTTCAACTGGACTTGGGCGGCCTAACGCCGGGCCATCACCGTCCAGGCCCTGTGCCTGTGGCCGAGCCGTCCGCCGGGTATGGCAGCGTGTTGTCGATGGCCGCGATCTTCTCCGGAGGCAAGCGCGGCAGATACAGCTCGCCCCGCTCACGCCATGCCTGCACCTGCGCCTCCGTCGCCCGAGCTCGGTCGGCATCGAGCCCGCTGCCCTGTTCGACATAGGTCGTCTGCGACGGGAAGGCAAAGC
>Ga0137403_10006971_pt1 | contig 12847 bp, 12 predicted proteins | sample CZOMad2_1_16fung_FD_122057 | JGI IMG/M metagenome (GOLD analysis project Ga0137403, IMG submission 122057) | Vadose zone soil fungal communities from Angelo Coast Range Reserve, California, USA - CZOMad2_1_16fungal (Hybrid Assembly) | ecosystem: Environmental > Terrestrial > Soil > Vadose zone... | reverse complement strand
GCAGCACATTCCATCTTGCAAAGGAGCTTTCCATGACGTCGCTTCGACAACGGTTTATCGAGGACATGCAGGTCCGGAACTTTTCGCTTGTAACACAAGCCTCCTACACCCGAGAAGTCTCGGGATTTGCCCGCTACTTCAACAAGTCCCCAGAGTTGTTAGGACCGGAACAAATTCGTGCCTATCAGATCTACCTGACCAACGAAAAGAAGCTGGGGGTAGTTTCGATCAGCGTTGCCACCTCCGCGCTTCGCTTCCTCTATCGGGTTAGCCTCAAAAAGAACTGGTGCATGGCAGACATGATCCCGGCTCCCAAGGTGCCCAAAAAACTGCCCATCATCCTCAGCCCAGAGGAAGTCGTTCGGTTTCTAGACTGTGTTGCAATGAGGAAGCATCGCGCCATCTTAACTACCTGCTACGCCGCTGGCTTGCGCATCTCCGAGGCCGTTGTTCTCACCCTCTCAGCAATCGACAGCAAGCGCATGGTCTTGCGTGTCGAGCAAGGCAAAGGACAGAAAGATCGTTACGTGATGCTCTCACCGAAACTGTTAGAGATCCTGCGGGACTGGTGGCGAATGGAAAGGCCTGGGCACTGGCTCTTTCCGGGGGGCACGCCGGGCCAACACATCACCACGACCTCGGTTGCGCAGATGTGCCGGAAAGCCCGCCGCCTTTCCAAAATTCCTAAACCGATCACGCCGCATTCCATGCGTCATGCTTTTGCATGTCACTTGCTTGAAGCGGGCACCGACATTCGCCAGATCCAACTCTTACTCGGCCATCGCAGCCTGGAGACAACCGCAAAATATCTGCACATCGCGACCAGCAAAGTGTGCTCGACATCGAGCCCGCTTGATTTGCTACCCCGCTTTGCCCCGATGGAGGTTCCTACTCCGCAGCAAGACCTCTAACCCTCGATCCTCATGGATCGCCCCAAGCTGGAAGTGGCGGACATCTTTCGTCGCTACGGTGAAGCCTATCGTCAACAGCATGGCGCGTCGCTATCCCCTGCACAGCGGCGCGTCATGACCGCGATCGAGGTGTGCCGCACGGCAGCTCTCGGCGGTCATCTCGAGCGCTGCGACTGCTGTAGTCACGAGCGACCCTGCTACGACAGCTGCGGCGACCGTCATTGCCCAAAATGTCAGTCCCTCGCTCGTGCGGAGTGGGTCGAAAAGCGAACCTCCGAAGTTCTCCCGACGCACTATTTTCATGTCGTCTTCACCATTCCCGAACCGATCGCTGCCATCGCTTACCAGAACAAAGATCTCCTCTACGGCATGCTCTTCCGCGCCACCGCCAAGACCTTGTCCACCGTCGCTGCCGATCCCCAACATCTCGGCGCCGAGATCGGCTTTTTCGCCGTACTGCACAGTTGGGGACAGAACCTGTTTTTCCATCCGCATCTGCATTGTGTCGTCCCGGGCGGCGGGATTTCGCCGGATGGTACTCGGTGGATCTCCTGCCGCCCCAACTTTTTCTTGCCGGTACGGGTGCTCTCCCGGCTGTTCCGCCGATTGTTCTTGAAGTACTTGCAGCAGGCCTTCGACGTCGGTAAGTTGCAGTTCTTCTCTTCGCTTCGGGCACTCCGAGATCCCCAGGCTTTCACCCGTTATCTCGATCCAGTGCGAGACGTGGAATGGGTCGTCTACGCCAAGCCACCTTTCGCCGGACCACAGCAAGTGGTGGACTATGTTGGCCGCTACACCCACCGGGTGGCCATTTCCAATCATCGGATTGTCGACATCGAAGAGGGTCAAGTGAAATTTAGTTGGAGAGACTACCGCGATAACAATCAGCAGAAAACCATGCCCCTTTCGGCGGACGAGTTCATCCGGCGATTTTTGCTCCACGTTCTGCCGAGTGGGTTCCACCGTATTCGCTACTACGGGTTCCTCGGCAATCGACACCGCAAGGAGAAGTTGGAGCATTGCCGTCAACTTCTGGGCATGACTCCTCCAAAGGAAAGCTCTGCCGAGCCCGCGATACAAGAGGATTATCGTGATCGATACGAGAGACTCACGGGCCGCTCGCTGCGGGAATGTCCCGTTTGCCATCGAGGCCACATGATCAGCGTCAAACGATTGCCCGAAGTTGCTTTTTCTCCGGTCGTCAAAGACACTTCATGACCGATCGTGTGCAAATCCAACTCGTTCTCGCCAAAAACTCGCGGCCCTCGAGTTCCAGGAGTGGTGTTGCCCCACAGCATGCAAAACCCATTGCGATCAGCCCAGCTTCTCCCATTTGTCCCCGTGCAAGCCCGCCGAACACCTCGCAGTACAGCGCACCATGCTGGTTTCTATCATTACCAACCGCCCGTCCTCTTGACGTCGACTCCCACCCACCAATCAAAACCCATAGGTCACACGCTTCGCAGCGGTTTAGTGCAAAACATTTTTAGCTCACCGGCGCGGCTCGTCTACCTCTCCGCTCTTCTTACGCCTACTGTCGCCACGCCGCCAAGCTAAAAATGCTCTGCCTTGAACGTGGCCGTCCGTGGCTGCGGTGGACGCGGGCCCTACGCAAAGGTACTGGCTTCGGGCAGCCTAGTCCGTCTCCCGGAACTGTGAACAGACTGACAAGATAGAACATTCGCTTCAACCGCCCTTGTTCTCCTGAAGGATGTTGCCTCCATCGACCACCAAGACTTGTCCAGTAATGTAGGAAGCTTCGGGCGAAGCGAGGAAACAAACCGCGGCAGCCACTTCGTCCGGCGTCCCGGCGCGGCCGAGCGGTGTATGAAGCCCTGCGATTTTTTCGGACTTCGTCGAGGACGCCGTTGCGATCCAGCCGGGAGCGACGCCATTCATCGTGATTCCATCTAGAGCCGTCTCGATGGCGACGCCGCGCATCATCCCATCCATGGCCGCCTTCGCCGCTCCATACGCCGCGTCACCCAGGTTGCTCGAAAGCGGTCCCGTCACCGACGTAACATTCACAATCCGGCCGTACTTTTGCTGCGTCATTCCGGGTAACACCGCGCGGGTCATGAGGAAGGCGGTGTGCAACGTAATCGCAATCTGGTTTTGCCACTCCGCGAACGAGGTCCTGATCAGTGGCTTACTGTCCGTTGGTCGCCCAGTTTGCGCCATGCCGGCATTGTTCACCAGGATGTCGATACGGCCTGCCCGTGAGAGCACTGAATCGACAAATTTCTGCACCTCGGCTTCGACGGTGAGATCGGCAATGAAGGAAAAAACTCCCTCGCCGCCGGCGTTGAGTTCGCGGGCGCGGGAATGAACGCGATCCGTGGTGGAAGTAATCACCACGCGCACTCCCGCAGAATGCAGTCTCCGCGCGACAGCGAAACCAATTCCTTCGGCACTTCCTGCGCCGGTAATTACCGCTGTCTGTCTGTTTAGGCGTAAGTCCATAGGGATCCCACGGACGTCATCATACATCGTTCACAAAAGATTCCGATTCGGCTCTCTCCTAGTTCTGAAGCCCAGCGGCACGCCCGAGTGGACAGTTGCAGAAGTAGTTGGCAGCGACCCGATCAAATCTCAAAGATCGAAGCGACCTTCTAGTTTGGGATTCACAAACAGGACAAGAATTATCTTCACTCCCGTAATTGCCAGACGTCAGTCGGTGGGGGCAACTCCTGATTCAAACGCGGTTACCGGAAACTGGCCCATAGCCAGCCCCGCTCTTGTCTTCGCTTGCGCCACAGGGCAAACTGATGCCGCATACACCAAGCGGACAGGATGCGTGGCGATTCGAGGATCAGATGGCAGGGCCAATCCACACACAAGTCAACGGAAAGCGCCGAGCTTTTGTGTCCGAACCCGAAACCTCCCTGCTGTTTGCGCTGCGCGAAGAGCTTGGCCTGACCGGAACCAAGTACGGCTGCGGCGAAGGCCAGTGTGGCGCTTGCACCATCCTGCTGAATGGCGCGCCGCGGCGATCCTGCCAACTTTCCGTGAATGACGCTGCGGGAAAATCCATCGTCACCATCGAAGGTTTCGAACACAACGGCCAACTGCATCCCGTGCAGCAGGCATTTCTCGATCAAGGCGCGTTTCAGTGCGCGTATTGCACTTCCGGAATGATCGTCAGCAGTGTGGCCCTGCTGCAGAAAAATCCCAATCCCAGCGCCACGGAAATTGCGCAGGCCTTGCAAGGAAATATCTGCCGTTGCGGAACGCATCCGCGAATCGTGGCGGCCGTCGAGCAGGCGGCCAGAGCGATGCATCGAAGCACGCCTCAGGGAACTGGCCCTAAAGGAAGCGGACAATGACCGCCGCACCGGCAAAATTTGTTCTCGAGCCGGAGCGCTACGAGATCAGGTCGAACGCGCTGCATCACTTCAGCCTGCAACGACGCGAATTTTTCAAAATGATGGGCGCGGGAATCGCAATCTTCAGCGTGGCCGCGAATGCGGCTGGACAAGAATCCGGCGGACGACGAGGCAATCGCGATCAGGAACAACCAAAAGATATTTCGTCCTGGCTGCATATCAACGACGACGGTATGGTGACCGTCTTCACCGGCAAGGTCGAGGTCGGCCAGAACACTCGCACTACCCTGACCCAGTCTGTTGCCGACGAATTGCGCGTTCCGCTCTCGAGCATTCGCATGGTGATGGGCGACACCGCGCTGACACCGTTCGATATGGGCACATTCGGCAGCCGCTCGACGCCCTACATGTCGCCGCAGCTTCGGCGAGTGGCGTCCGCCGCGCGGGACTTGCTGCTCGAACAAGCCTCCGCCGAATGGAAAACGCCAGCGGACAAATTGGCAGCGAAAGACGGAAAAATTACAAATCCTGCCTCTGGAGCAACGCTCACTTACGCGCAGCTCGCGCAGGGAAAAACGCTTGCTCGCGAAATTCCCGATGCAGATCCAGTGACTCCGCCCGATCAATGGACCATCGCCGGAAAACCCGTGCCTAAAGTGGATGCGCGGGCGTTTGTCACGGGCCGGCATCAATACACTCCCGATTTGCGCCCGGCAAATTTGCTGCACGGAAAAGTTTTGCGGCCGGCTTCGTTTGGAGCAACTCTGGTTTCGGCCGAGTTGGCCGCCGCGAAGGCGATGCCAGGAGTCGTTGTGGTTCGCGATGAGAATTTTGTCGCGGTCGCGGCAGCGAGCGAGCGTGCGGCGGAAAAAGCAATTGCCGCCATACACGCCGAATGGAAAAGCACACCGCAGAGCTCAAGCAATCAACTCTATTCCTACCTGAAAACGAACGCGGAAACCGACGGCGAACATCAGCAGCCACACGAAAAGGGTTCTGTTGTGAATGGCCTCGCCGCTGCCACGCACCGTCTGGAGCAAACTTATAACGTCGCGTACATCGCGCACGCCCCACTAGAGCCGCGAGCAGCACTCGCCGAGTGGAAAGACGAAAAATTAACCGTGTGGACCGGCACGCAAAGACCATTCGGTGTTCAAGAAGAATTGTCAGCTGCACTGCACCTTCCAAAAGATCGCGTGCGCGTGATTGTTCCCGATACCGGTTCGGCCTACGGAGGCAAGCACACCGGCGATGCAGCGCTTGAAGCCGCGCGGCTTGCGCGCGCTGCGAACCGTCCCGTAAAAATCGTTTGGACCCGCGAAGAGGAATTTACCTGGGCGTATTTTCGGCCCGCAGGTGTAATTGAAATCAAGAGCGGAATTTCCGCCGATGGAAAACTAACCGCTTGGGAATTTCACAACTACAATTCCGGTGCCTCCGGAATCCACACCCCGTACGATGTCGCGAACCAACTGATTCAGTTTCATCCGGTGAATTCGCCTCTGCGGCAAGGTTCCTACCGCGGACTTGCCGCGACGGCAAATCATTTTGCGCGCGAATCGCACATGGATGAGCTGGCCCACGGGGCGCAAATCGATCCGCTGGAATTTCGTCTGAAGAATCTTTCCGATGCGAGATTGCGAGCCGTGTTCGAAAGTGCGGCACAAACATTCGGCTGGCCGCGAAAGAAAACACAAACCGGTCAGGGATTTGGAATGGGCGGCGGAGTGGAAAAGAATGGATACGTCGCGACTTGCGCGGAAATCGCCGTCGATCACAATTCCGGCGACGTTCGCGTTGTGCGCATCGTCACCGCGTTTGAATGCGGCGCAATCGTGAATCCGGACGGCCTGCGCAATCAGATCATCGGAGCAAACATTATGGGACTGGGCGGCGCGCTGTTTGAATCGATAGACTTTGAAAATGGCCGTATCTTGAATGCGCGCTTTGCAGAATATCGCCTGCCGCGCTTCCGCGACATTCCGGAAATCGCAGCCGTGCTGATTGACCGAAAAGATATTCCACCTGCTGGCGCAGGGGAAACTCCCATCGTGGGATTGGCGCCTGCAATCGGCAACGCAATTTTTGATGCGACGGGAATTCGCTTACGCAATTTACCGCTCGTTCCGCGCGGCCTGAAGTCTCTGAAGAGCTCCGCATGAGACAGACGGGGGTTCTGTTTCTACTGAGCTTTATCGCTGCGTCTTCCTCTTTCGCGCAGTCGTCAGCCAAGGAAATTTCCAGACAGCTGGAAGACGTGTTCTCCCGAATTGCTTCCAGCGATAGTCCCGGTTTCGCCGTGCTGGCAAAGAAAGATGGCGAGACTATTTTTGAACAGGGTTACGGTGTTCGCGATTTGCGCGCAAAAGCTAAAATAGATTCGCGAACAAATTTCCGGCTGGCATCGTTTACAAAACAGTTCACCGCGATAGCGGCGATGCTCCTTGTTCGTGACGGAAAATTGCGCTATGAAGAATCGGTCACGAATATTTTTCCAGAATTTCCTGCGTACGGAAAAACGATCACCGTCCGTAACTTACTGAACCACACCTCTGGTTTGCCGGACTACGAAGATTTAATGGATCAGATGGAAAAAACGAAAGGTCCCATCTGGTCGCCCGAAAAGCAAATTCACGACGCGGAAGTTTTGCAACTCCTCGAAAAAGAGCCGCACGGAAAATTCGCTCCGGGGACGAAATGGGAGTACAGCAATTCCGGCTACGTGGTTCTCGGATTGATCGTCGCGAAAGTTTCTGGAAAATCTTTCGGACAATTTCTGCAGGAGCGACTTTTTGCGCCGCTGAAAATGAATCACACGCTTGTTTTTGAGAAAGGCAAAAACCAAGTTGCGAATCGCGCGTATGGTCACTCGAAAAACGGAAATGTTTTTGTCGAAACTGACCAGAGCTCCACTTCCGCAACGCAAGGCGACGGCGGAATTTATTCCAACCTGGAAGATTTGTCCAAGTGGGACGACGCCCTTGGAAATCACACACTCCTGAGTGAAAAAGATTTTCTTCCTGCAATCACTCCCGCGCGATTGCCTCCCGGCGCGGAATCCAAACTCGCCGAAGACGTTCCTGAATCCCTGCGCGGCCACGCCAGCGCTTACGGCTTTGGCTGGTTCCTGAATCTGCAGGACCCTCATCCCTTGATGTGGCACTACGGCGACACGATGGGATTCAAGACTGCGATCTTTCGCTACCTGGCGGACAACGTAACTATAATTCTTCTTTGCAACCGCACTGATCTCGATCAAGGCGCGTTGACACTCAAAGCCGCGCAGTTACTTCTTCCTGCAAAATGAAGCCAGCAACGGCATTCTAAAAACTTCGCGGGGCCTCAGGACAAGCCGGCAAGTTTGCCCAGGCCTTTCATTTTTGCGCGGGCGGCCATGGCGCCGTACTGCTTCATCATGGTGCGCATCTGCATGTATTGCTTCAAGACCTGGTTGACGTCTTGCACAGACGTGCCGCTGCCCTTCGCGATGCGCTTGCGGCGTTTGCCGTCGATCACATTGTGGTCGAGGCGCTCCTGATTGGTCATGGAGTTGATGATGGCTTCGACCTGTTTCAGTTTCCCTTCGTCAACGCTCGCGTCTTTGGGAATATTCTGTAGCGGGCCAATTTTCGGGAGCATGTCCACGATTTGATCGAGTGGGCCCATTTTGCGAATCTGCCGCAATTGATCGCGAAAATCTTCGAGCGTGAATTCGGATTTACGAAGTTTGCGTTCGAGCTCGATTGCGGCTTTTTTGTCGACCGCCTGCTCGGCTCGTTCGATGAGCGACATGATGTCGCCCATGCCGAGAATGCGCGAAACGATGCGCTCGGGATAAAAACCTTCTAGAGCGTCGTACTTTTCACCGAGGCCGACAAACTTTACGGGAGCGCCGCTGACTTTACTGATGGAGAGCGCCGCGCCACCGCGTGCGTCGCCATCGAGTTTGGTGAGAATGACGCCAGTGAGGCCGAGGCGTTTGTGAAATTCTCCGGCGGAGCGAACCGCGTCCTGTCCGATCATGGCGTCAGCAATAAAAAGAATTTCGCTGGGCTGCAATTCTTTTTTCAAATAGCCGAGCTCGTTCATCAGGTCGTCGTCAATGTGCAGACGGCCAGCGGTGTCGACGATGATGATGTCGCTGGCAGAAAGTTTTGCTTCCTTGATGGCGCCGCGAACAATTTCGAGCGGCTTATCGGTTCCCGCGCCGGGCCATAGGCTTACGCTGATGGCTTTGGCGACTTGCGCGAGCTGTTCGCGCGCGGCGGGGCGATAGACGTCAGTGGAAACCACGATCGGGCGATGACCGTGCTGCGCCAGCCATTTTGCGAGTTTGCCGGTCGTGGTGGTTTTGCCGGAGCCTTGCAGGCCGACAATCATCCAAACGGAAGGCGGGCGCGACGCGAAGAGCGGCTTGGCGTGTTTGCCGAGCAGTGTGGTGAGCTCATCGCGAACCAGCTTGATGACTTGCTGATCGGGCGAAAGCTGCAGCATGACTTCGCTGCCGAGCGCTTTGCTGCGAATACTGGCGAGGAGTTCGTCGATGACGGGAAGAGCGACGTCACCTTCGAGCATGGCTTCGCGGATTTCAGCTAGAGCGGCATCGAGATGCTCCTCGGTGAGCTTGCCCTGGCCGCGGAGGTTCTTGAATGTGCGCTGCAGTTTTTCTGTGAGGTTTTCAAACATAGGAAAGAGTTCTCAGTGAATAGCGGTCAATGAATAGTTTCAGAAACTTTTGTTACCGGTTTGGCTGGGTGATGATAACTCCCCTTCATTTTAGGCGCGGGGTGATGAGTGGTCAAACGGACGAACAATAGGAAACGCCGAGAAAGCACCCCCGGAATTGGCAGCTGGTTGGCGTTCCGAAATGGGAATGTGCCGGTACAATCGCTTAATTTAAAAAATGTGTGGCAAGCAAAGGACTTTAAGTCCAATGTTTTTGTAAGTGTGGCAGGGAAAGGACTTGCAGGCGCATTTTTCGGATGTGTGGCAAGCAAAGGAGTTAGCGGAAATTCAGAGGACGGAGCACAGAGGTCACAGAGAATCGGGGGCGGAGTGGGATGCCCGCACCATCACGACTAGGATTTGAAATATCGCGGCGATTCTGGGACGTTCGGCTACGGCGGCGAGACAACTGGCCAGCCGGGGACGTCGGCGAGTGCAGGGGCCGACCGCCAAACCAGCGACTGCCGAACCGGCGGAGGCCGACCGCAAGCAAGAGATTGTAGCGGCGTTCCTGGCGGCTTCGCGGAATGGAGATTTCGACGCGCTGCTGGCGGTGCTGGATCCTGACGTGGTGTTGCGGGCAGACAACTCCGCAGTGCGAGCAGGAGCGACGGCGGAGGTTCGAGGCGCGGCTGGCGTTGGTCAACGGAGCGGTTGGCGGGGTGTGGGTTGCGGGCGGACAGGCGCGAGTTATTTTTGTGTTCACGATTGGCGGGCGGAAGAATCGTTTCGATCGATCTGGTAGCCGATCCGGAACGGCTACTGCAGTCCGACCCGAAACTGTTGGAAGGCTGATGGGAGACTTTGACGGAAGCCTGGAGGAAGTGAGCATGGCGAACGGGAGCAAAGAACGGGGCCGAGAGAAAAAATCGGAGGCGCGAGGTGAACGGCTGAAGCTGCGTCCGATCGGGACGATTCGATCGACGATCAAGAATCGCAAAGGAGCACCGAAACAGGGTTCGGAAGGAGCACCGGACGCGTGGCTTGAAATGAATTCTTTCGCGGCGCGAGGCCTTGAGGGAATCTGCAAAGGAGACGAACTTTTTGTTGTGACCTGGCTGCACCAAGGGCGGCGCGACGTTCTACAAGTCCATCCACGTTCTGACCCAAACCGCGCATTGACGGGAGTATTTGCGACGCGATCGCCGGACAGGCCAAATCCGCTAGGTCTTCATCGAGTGACGGTGCGAAAAGTTGGCAAGAGACGCTTGCGGATTGGTCCGATAGAAGTGATCGACGGGACGCCGGTGGTTGATATCAAGCCGGTACTCTCTTGTGAGCCGGTGCGCTGAGCGCAGCGATAGAAAGACCGAGAGTGAGAGTTCGAAAAAAAGCGGATTTCACCACAGAGGGTACAGAGTCCGCAGAGAGAGCGGAAGGCCGGAGCGAGTGAGGTTAGACGTGTTGCAGGTGGGTGTCTTTGAAATGGGTGGGATATTTTAGGCCGAAGCCGAGGAGGCGGTCGAAGCCGATGTGAGCGGCCCAGATGAGGGATATGGGAAGGAGCTGCGGCTTGGCGGCGAAGTAGGCGACGGCGAGCAGGATGGTGGGAGTGAGATATGTGTGGGCGAAATTATAGACCGCTGAACCGACGCGGACGTTTGCGAGATAGCCGAGCATGAAGAGGTCTGGCGCGAGGAAGAGGATTGCGAAGAGGAGCCAACTGCCGTGGAGTTGGCGGTAGAAAAAGACGCTTAGGATGAGGATCGCGGCGCCCTCGAGATGCAGGAGGAGTTTAGGATTGGTCAATGTCGGTCAACTTTCGCATTTGAATAACCGGAGAAAATCCTTTTGCTTGAGATGGCGGCACCGTACAACATACACTGACGCGTTATGCCGCGTTATAACCCATTCCGACCCGGGAGCATAGTGACTCCGGGGATGTTCTCTGGCCGTTACGATGAACTCATTGGCATGGAGCGTGCGCTTTTTCAGACTAAAAACGGTAATCCAGTAAATTTCTTGAGCTGACCTACGGTGTGTACCAGACCCTTGCCCAATTGGGCTCGAATGTCGATGGCATTCTGATTTTGATTGACGAAGCTGATAAGCCTTCAGCGGGCTCAAACCTGGGTGAATTCGTAAAGATTTTCACCGAGCGGTTAACCAAGCGCGGTTGTAATCACGTCTGTCTCGGACTTGCCGGCCTGTCGGAGCTACTTCCGAAGTTACGCCAAAGCCACGAATCGTCTCTCCGTATCTTCGAAATGCTGACTCTCGAGTCCCTTCAGCCGAACGAAAGCATCATCGTTGAGATCACTCCGAACAAGGGAGGCTGGCTCCCGAGTGCGACGTGGTATTTGTTAAACCACAAGACCCGAGAGCCCAAAGAATGAAATTCGGCCCTGCAGAGTGAGAGCTTCGCTGAGTCTTTCGCGCCGAGTTTGTGCGCGATCGTCTTTTTTAGTCTCGGCGCCCGTAGTAGCTTCCAGAAAAATCCATAGAATCATGAGGTGAGGCCCGTGGCGGAGAAGGTGGCACATCATGCATGCGCAGTTACGGCTCCAGGCAGATCCGCATTTTTTCGTGCATGCTTGGGACGGAGTAGCAGAACGGCGGTTATGCCGAACGGGGCGTTCTGCGTCAATATTTCGATGATGTGATAGAAGCTCTGGGTCCGGCTCATCAGGGGATTGGGCAAAAGAAGTGGCACCAGGCCGCCCGCCACCCACATGAGCAAGCCGACGGCAATGGCCGCGTGCGACCGGCGCATGCGCAGGGTACGAATTACCGGAAGCACAGCCAGAGTCATGAGCACTCCGCGAGCAATCTGGATCAGCCAAAACCAGAAGCCCAACCGGGCGACGATTTGAGTCGCGTCGGGATAAAACGGCTTGGTGAAATATTGGTACGTGATTGATCCGAAGACGAGATAGAGCAAAACATAGGCGAGTGCGCAGAGCACGATGAGTACGGATACCCTGCCGGTCGGCCACAATTGAACTTCCCGACCGTCCGCGCGAGGCAGTTTCAGAATTGCAGCCAGGGCCGAGAGCGCAACCGCCACGATCAGGTATATTACGGCCGCGCCGACCAGGTCGCGGACGGCATGCTGCTGGATTTCAGGCACGCGCACAAAAATCAACGCCTCCGACCAAAGGCATAAAACTGTAACGATCATGAGTACCGGCGCGATGACGCCGAATTGCGAGAGCGCGCGGCGCGGTCCGAACAGGGCCACGGGAACAAACGACGCAGAGAGCACAATTCCGGCCAGCCAGCACTGGCCGAAGGCACCGGCTCCCATAGAGATGGGGGTTAGTGCCAGACCGCCAAGCAAGCAATACAGAATAACGCGCAGAATTTTCATGAGATCTCTCCCTTGCTCTGCCGGTACATTGCGATCGCGGTTCTTGCCCACCGAAGATGAGCTTCGTAACCGTGAATTCCGTTTTCAAGCGCGAGGCCGCCCGATTGCGGCATATGCACCCGGTTCGCTTTGAGGTATTCGCGAAGACTTGGTATGTAGGCCAAAAGCTCTTTCTGAAAGCTTTGCAGAAATCGGAGGCAGTCGCGTTTGCTGGCGGACTGATCCATAAAAGCAAACCGCAGCAAGAGCGCGTCGCAATTTCGGACCACGTCATGCCGCGTGACGGGCTGCGTTTGCCAGCGGCGGAATTCGGTGCGTCCGCGCGTGGTCAACTGGAAAATCTTGCGACGCCGCACGCCCTCGGTGCGGCCGCGAATGAAACCGCGTTGTTCGAGGCGGCGAAGGGCGGGATAAATGGCGCCGGGGCTATCACTGAAAGTCATCATCGGCGTGGCGGAAAAGAATTTTCTAAGGTCGTAGCCTGAACGGGGCGACTGCCATATCAGCCCGAGGAGGGCAAAGCCAAGCTTTGAGTTGGAATCGGTCTTGATCATACGCTGCGTACTATTATAGTA
>Ga0137403_10006970_pt1 | contig 12848 bp, 13 predicted proteins | sample CZOMad2_1_16fung_FD_122057 | JGI IMG/M metagenome (GOLD analysis project Ga0137403, IMG submission 122057) | Vadose zone soil fungal communities from Angelo Coast Range Reserve, California, USA - CZOMad2_1_16fungal (Hybrid Assembly) | ecosystem: Environmental > Terrestrial > Soil > Vadose zone... | reverse complement strand
TGGCCGATCGACTTTCACTTCAATTGGCGGCGGGGGAGGTGATCTTAAAGCGGTTCCCGCCATCATCGCCACTGCAGTTGCCGCAGCCGCCTCCGTTCCCTTTTCATCCACCGCGATGAAAGTTTTGTGAAAGATCTGCGAGATGTAGAGCTAATCCCTCGGCGTGCGGGGCGCGATCTTGTCGAAATTCGCGCTGCCGTGCGGCTTATCGAAAGCGGTCTTCATCCCGAGCGCTTCAAACTTTTCTGCCAAAGCCATCGTCGGTGGCTCGAGCTTGAATTTTGGCAGGTGAAGATCAACGTCGCGCGTCTGGAGTTTTGCGCATCCAGCAAGCATGTCACTGCTCAGTTTCGATTCGAGAGAGTGCAGACCGTTTACGTCGTCGGGGAGAAGAACGAGGAATTGGAGATCATAGCCTGCGTAAGGGAGGCTGACGGCGGTATATCCTTCACGCTTCGCATAACCGAAGTGCTTATCTCGTTTCTGCATCATGGGAACATCGACAGGCGCGCGTCCATGAACGTGGAACGGTTCCGGCCGGGTTGCCTTCTCGGAAAATGGGTCAACCCACGGCGCCTTTAGATAAAGCGCGTTCGCGAGCGCGAGGCGCGTTGTCTCGTCAAGCGCACCCGAAGGAATCAAGTCGCGAATTCGGTCACGAGTTTGATCGGCGACCCATTTATTGATGTGCTGCGTGGCTCGGGAAGCATCGTGGACGAAATCGAGAAGCTCAAAGGCCGCACCGAAATTCTGTTTCACAAGCGCCAGAAACGACTCGCGAAAGTCGTATCCTTTTTGCGCAAAGAGCCGGTTGGCGATGCTGAGCGTAATCGGTTCGCTGGGACCGCCGAATCTTTTGGATTCTTTTACGAGTTCGGCCGTCTTCACGCTCATCTCTTCCAACGAATGCTGGAGCGACGCGAACGAAGCGGGCACTGCACTCGCGTCGCTTGGAAAATGCAAAACGCGCGCCATCTCCGTGCGCGTTTCGCCGTCCGCGCCCGCGAATGTCATAGCCAGGGCGCTTTCGATTGAATAAGGTGAAACGCAAAGATTCTCGTTGCCCGTGGCAAGCTGACGGTGAAGATCGACCGCGAGCTGATTGGTGGCAGTGGCTGCCAAATCGTAGTCTGTTGCGCCATAGGACATAGCGGCAATTAACGCGCCAAATACCTGCAAGATCAAAGACCGTTTCATGCGAAACATGAAACATCGAAATTGCGAACATTGCGACGCTCAAGATTGAAGAATCATCGCTCGTGTTGGGGTACTCCTGTCATCTCGACCGAAGTGGAGAGATCTCTTACTGTTCTCCGTGAATCGCGGCTCATCGGATGAAATTGAGAGATTCCTCCCGACCTTCGCATAAAGCTACGGCGTGGCAGGCGACGGAGCCTGTCCTAAGCGAAGTCGAACGGCTCGGAATGACAAAGTCGACGCATCATCGTAGAGATGGCCCAGCGTGATGTACCGCTCTAACGCTTAACTCCAATGGTCTCGCAACCAGCCAAACTGCCGCGAAAGCCGAACTTGATCGTTTTCTTGCCGGACCAGCAAAGAGCGGACGCGATTGTTTGTTATGGAGGCAAAAAAGTTCACGCGCCTAACCTGAACAAACTTGCTGCCGAGTCGGTTGTTTTCGAGCGAACCTACGTGACTCATCCGGTCTGCACTCCGTCGCGCTCCTCGCTCATGACCGGAACGTGGCCGCATATCAACGGATGCACGAGAAACAGCGTGCCACTCGATCGCCGGTTCCGTGTTTTTCCAGAATTGATGGAGGACAAGGACTATCGCACCGCATACATGGGTAAATGGCACCTCGGCGAGGAAGGACCCGCCAGACGCGGATTTCACCAATGGATTTCCACTGAAGATTACGGTGACTACACCAATTTTCTCATCGCAGCAGGCGTCACGCCTGACAAACAAGACGGACGATTCTCGGAGCTGGCTATCAGCAACCTGCCGCTCGAACTATCGAGGCCAAAATTTCTTGAAAAGCACGCGTGCGAGTTCATCGAAAAACATAGTCGCGATCCTTTTGTTCTGGTTGTCGCTTTTGTGGAACCTCACTCGCCTTACAACGGCCCGCTTAACGATGAGCATCCGCTCAGCGAGATCGATCTCGATCCTACCGCCATGCTTCCCGAGAGCGAAAACCTTCCTCTCCGCTATCGGCTTATGCGAGAATGGCAGCAAGGGGAAGCGGTTCTTGATCGGCAGCGTCTGCCCCGTCAGTTTTTCTTTGGCGTCACGTCCGACGAATATCGAAGCATCAAACAGCGATATCTCGGGCTGGTCACGCTCATTGACCAAAGTATCGGCGCCATTCTCGGATGTCTGGAACGATGCGGCGTGAGCGATGACACAATCGTCGTGCACACGAGCGACCATGGCGACAGCTTGGGCGCGCATCATCTGTTCGCCAAAGAAGTAATGTTCGAAGAAGCCGCGCGGGTTCCGCTCTTGGTCCGGCTGCCCGGTCAGAAACGCGGCAAGATCGTTCCGCAACCGGTGAGTCACATCGATTTCCTGCCGACGTTGCTCGATCTTCTTGGCCAGCCAAAGCACCCACAGTGCGCGGGCAAGAGCCTGCTGCCACTCATTCACGAAGAGGCCCAGCCGCCGGAAAGTGTATTCCTTGAGTGGGCCCCTAACCGAACAAAGATTAAAAAAGGAACATCACTGGCCGCGCGGCGCATGATCAAGCGCGCCGTTGACGAATCAACTCGGGCTGTAGTCTCCGCTGAGGGTTGGAAGCTTTGTATTCGGGACAAAGATTTGAACGAACTCTATAACCTGGCCGATGATCCGCTGGAAACGCGCAATCTGTACTCAGACCGGCAATATGCTTCGGTGATTTCACGTTGGGCGGGCGAAATTCACCGCTGGCAGGAATCCACCGACGACAGGCTCAAACTCTGAGGAGCCGGCGCGTTGCCGCTATGTCTCAAAGCGGTAGCCGTGCAATTCGATTTCCTGGGCAAAGGCCTTTTCCACGATCTTCCGTTGCTGGTCATTAAATACCAACTGGTACGGTGTGCGGTCGCTCCGGTATTCCGACTTGGCTTTAATCCCAAGCGTGCCATCGAACGGGATGTTTAATTTCGAGAACACTTCGCCGAGCTCGGCAAGGAGGCTTTCATAACGGAGAACCCGATCAACGATGACTTTCGCGCCGGAGCGATCGGTATATCGAAAATGGTTAATGGGAAACCTGCCGCGTGTGAGATATTCATCGAGTGAAAGTGAACCACCTTCCCGAGCGGCGTGCATGTGGTAGTGAGACAAAACTTTGTCCCACGGATTTCTTTCCACGCAGAATTTGAAGTAGTTGTTCCAAACTTCGCCAGGAACGCGCTTCTCCACCAGGGATGCCGGCATATGGTTGTAGAATTTCTCCCGACTGGTGATTGTATGCTGCAGCACGGAGAAAAGCCTGCCCGGTCTTTCGAGGATTTCGGGGATTGGATTGATGAATCCCTGGTAGTTGCGCGGCTTATGCCCCGGGATCGGAGGAGCGATCGGTGTCACGATGTCCGTGGGGCCACACTGTTTCGAAAGGAAAACCTCAATGCTCGTGCCTGCGGTCTTTGCCGTCTTGATAAAGATAAAATTGTATTTGTGAGAAATGATCATCGCCCGTTCAGGAGAGGACTGGAAACACAACGCAATCTATTGGACGATTGGTAAATGCCGGTGATTCCTCGCGCAACTGGAGAATAAGTCGCAACTTCCACACGCCTTCCAATGATCTCTTTTCAGAAACGGTTTCTGTTCGTTCATATACCGAAGACGGCCGGTAATTCGATTCAGAGCGTCCTCCGAAATTATTCCGAGGATGAAATCGTGGCTTTGCGCGGCGAACAGGATGGGATTGAGCGCTTTGGGCTGCGCAATCCCGATTACAAAATCAAGAAACACTCAACGCTGGCCGAGTATCGGGCAGCCTTGGGTGAAGACCGGTTTCACAGGCTCTACAAGTTTACCTGCGTGCGAAATCCATGGGACCGGATGGTCTCCTATTATTTCAGGCCAACTCAGCACGTCGGCGAGCTGGACCGGAAGGAATTTAAGAAAGTTGTTTCAAAAGCCTTATCGGTCGCAGACTATCTGCAGCTGGACAAGGGCGAAGAGGACCCGTTCGGAAACGTCGATTACGTTATGCGCTTTGAGAACTTAGCAGACGATTTCCGCGTCGTCTGCGCGGCACTGGGTATTCGACCCGTACCGTTGCCGCGGTATAATCGCTCAAGTCGCGAACATTATTCGAAATATTACGATGATAACCTTCGTGAGTTCGTCGGGAAGCGCTTTGCTGTGGAGATCGAACGCTTTGGCTACACGTTTGATTGAGCAACAAGAATCCTACAATGTTCCAAGCGTTACATATTCCCCGTTTGGATGTTGAAACCATTCCGGCAACTTAATGCCACTCGCCCGGATGCTCTCGTAGCAATTTTGAGTGATGACGCCTCGCTGCGTGCTTTCGGCAAAGACTGCGAAATTTTCCTTGGTCACAAACAACCGGTGCTCAGCCAGTTTCGGTACGTCATTTTTTAGCTCATCCATCGCCTTGGCACTGGGAATGTGGTCCGGCAGATGAGTGAACAGGTATCGCAGTACTTTGGCGCGCAGGAGCTGATGAATCCAAATTTGGAACCAAGCCTTTCGCTCAAAGTAAATGTCGCCGAAAGGATTCCTGATTTTATGAGGGTAAAGAGCAAGTTTGGGGTTGTTCAATGTCGCCCTGCATCTGCAGAATAAAAGACCACTCACTTCTGGCGAACGCATGGCGTGCGAGATCAGGCTCGCAATCTTGTCCGTAACGAGCTGAATCGGATATTTGTCGTCCACGCACCAATAAATCCATTCCTCATCATCGATGTTCGCAAGCAAATGCAAAACCGTTGCCTTAATATCTGCGGGCGACGTGAGATATTTGATCCGTTCGCTATCGACGCCGCCAAGCTCCTGATAGGGAACATGAAAAACAAATGGATGATCCGGCCACAATCGTTCGTACTGAACGATTAAATGCTGCGTGATCGCGCGGTATCGATCGCAGGTCAGAACAATTGCCTTTATTTTATCCGGCGAACTCATAGTCAAATCGGTCGATATCTACTTTGAATCTCGTTGCGATAACGTCTCTTGTTCTTGGAGTGTAATACTCAGTGTAGTGTCGCGCTCGCGGATTAGCTCGTCGATGGGGCAGATTCTCAGTGATGCCGAGCTTTTGCGCTACGAAAGCCCAGTCCTCGTCGAGTCGTTCGAATTTCCCAATGAAATCGGCGAGCACATTTCCATTGGGATCGACAAACCAATCCAATTGATAGCGATGCGGCGATGAGTGGACGCAAGTGCTGCTGCTGTACTGGATCCAATCGACAAATTCTTCGAAGGTCATTTTGTTTCTGAGCTGTAACGCTTCCGTGCGCTCATAAAGCGAGACAACACGGTCCCACGGGTTGCGAACAAAGCCGAATTTGAAGTAGGTCTCGAATTGCTTTCGTCCAATCTCCATTCGCCGCTCTTGCGGCAGGATCAGATACAGGACTTCCAAAATGCGGTTCTTTCTCCCGCCGTAGTGCGTCCAATGGTGTTCCATCTGGTTTTTGATCTGCCACAAATTCAGATGCGGTTTCCACGCTTTGCCGAGAATAGCCCGAACACTGGTAGAGCCGGTCTTGGGTATCTCTACGAAAATGCATTTATACTTATGGCAGATCACATCAGCTCACTTGTTGTTTTGAATATTGAATCGCTTTTGGCGCGCGTGCACACGACGGAAAATGGGTCGGCCGGGACTCGAACCCGGAACCAACGCCTTAAAAGGGCGCTGCTCTACCGATTGAGCTACCGACCCACGTGGAATAAAGTTTGTAAGCCAGATCAAACATTGCTGCAAGAATTCGCAGGCGCGACCGTCGGGCGCGCCATAACTGCTAAGTGCAGTAGGCAGCTCTCTAGAGGCCTGTTTCTTAGCACTTCAGAATCGCCAGCAAATCGCGCAACGAACCTTTTTGTCGATCTAGTTTAAAGACCGACAACCCAGCCGCATCGGCCGCTTTCCAGTCGCGGTCAGCATCGTCACCGACGTGCAGCACTTGATCGGGTTCAAGCTGAATAATTTTCAGCGCGCGGCGAAAAATCTCCGGATCGGGTTTATCGGCGCCGATCTCACTGGAAACAAAAACATGCTCGAAGAACTTCGATATGCCGAGGTGTTCGAGAATAAATCGCAACCGTCCGTCAAAATTTGAAACTACCGCGAGCTGAAAGCACGGCTCCAATTTCTCCAAGACACGAAAAACCTCCGGATAAAGCTCCCAAACACCGGCCTCGGCGAAATGTTCGTAAGCGACCTCGAAGAAATTGTCCCGATCAGGCTCGCTCAATGAAGGCGCTACCTGATCAAGCACAATGTCGACAAGTTCGCGCCACCACCCTTTATCGTCATTTTCGCGCGGCCCATCGATGGCGGTGCGAGGCGACATTCGTTTCCAGGCGGTAAAGAACGCGTGATCGAGCTGCTGCGCAGCGAGCGTTAATCCCACTTCCTTGGCGACTAGTGCATAATGATCGCCTACTGTGTTGCTTAGATAAAAGAGTGTTCCGACCGCATCAAAAAAGATCGCTTTTAACCGTTTCTCTTTGTTTTTAGTAGCCATGAACGGGCTCGATCGATGGAAAATCGTTTTGACGTTGATTGCAATCTTTGTCGCAGGTGCGGTGACCGGCGGATTTTTCGCGATCCGCGAAGTGAAATATGAGATGCCGGGGCGGAGCGAGGCGCCATCCGGAGCGCCTTTTGCGGTAGGCCGCTGGCTCGCACATTTACATCTCACGCCGGACCAGGATCAGAAGCTGGGGCCGATCATCGAGCAAGCGGATAATGAGTTACGCAACCTGCGCGCGCTGGATTTGCGTGAGATAGAAGGAATTCTCGATCGTGCGCAGGATCGAATGAACCCGGTTTTGACGCCGGACCAGCGGGAACGATTGCGGCAAATGCTGGAAGAACGGAAGCAACGCCTTGAGCAGTGGGTTCAACGTTCCTGAACCATAGTTACATCGTGAGGCTTAACGTCTGACTAAGCGAAGTCGTAGCTGGAGCGGGCAGCATCGAGAACATGGCAATTGCTTTGCGGAGCGCGGTCCCAGCGGACATGCCCATTTTTTGCTTTGCAAATTAGTGCGGCGGCTTTCCATGATGCAACGTGATGAACATTAGCGATGAGCTACGCGTCTCACCAAAGCGGCCGCAATCCGCAGGCGAGGAACTGGCGAACACGATCAGTCACGGAATCGGATTATGCGCCGCGTTAATCGGCGCGCCGATTCTCCTGCTGGAAGCTCATCGCAGCAGTCCCGGCTTTTTCTTTGGCACAGTGATTTTTACGATCACGATGTCGATTTTGTATCTCGGATCAACGCTTTATCATGCGTGGCCGCAAACCCGCGGGAAATCGATTTTGCAGGTGCTGGACCACTCGGCGATTTTTTTGTTGATCGCTGGAACATATACCCCGTTCACGCTGGGCCCACTTCGCGGCTTTTGGGGCGCGACCATACTCGTACTTGTTTGGGCGCTCGCCATTTTCGGCGTGACCTTGAAGGCGACGCGTGGACCATCGCGTCATTCGAAACTCGGGATGACTCTTTATCTTGGCACGGGATGGTTGGCGCTTATCGCGATTCGGCCGATCACGTTGGCGATTCCACCCATTGCGCTGTTCTGGCTGGTAGCAGGTGGCGTCGCCTATACCGCAGGCGTACTCTTTTTCGTGAACCAACGTCTACGCTACAGCCATTTCATTTGGCATTTGTTCGTCCTCGCCGGTACGAGTTGCCATTTCCTCGCGCTGCTTTCCTGCTGCGCGACTTAAGAGGGCGAGCCGGTTGAATCGATCAGATTTTTCGCGCGGCGAACCCGGTGGTTGGACAAGAGCAATCGACAGGCGGATTAATCCGCATGCTGCTGGTTGAGCACAACGATCCAATTAACGCGAAGATTCTCGGGATTTCGGAGGACAAAATCGAAGGCTTCGTCCGCGAGCCGTTCGAAGAAATTGCGAGGCGTTCAGGCGTAGATGTCGATGTTGTGATGGCACGCATCGCCGCGATGCTGCGCGCTGGAACGATCCGCCGCGTCCGGCAAACTTTGCTCGCGACCAATCTGGCTGATGGCGCGCTCGTGGCGTGGAAGGTTGCCGAGATTAAGATCGATGCCGCGTTCGACTGGATGTTCCAACGCGATCCTTTTTCCGGACATGTGGTACTGCGGTCAACCGAAACAGCGACCGCTGGATCGGATTACAAATTATGGACAACAGTGAAAGTGCCGCATGGATTTTCGCTGCAGCGCCACTGCGAATTGCTGGCGAACAAAGTTGGTGCGGAACGTTTCCGGGTCATGCCGGCGAAAGGAATTTTTACTCTCGGTGTTGGCCACGTTCGCCGAAAAACGATCGAGCCGGGGAGCAAAGCAGATAAGCCAGCAAAGATGATTCCGGTGCAAGTTGTCGATCTTGACGAACTGGAATGGAAGGTGTTGCTAGCGCTCAAGCGTGAATTTACGCCGGAAGAAATTCGATCAACCCCTTGGGCAACCCGCGCGAAAGAAGCGGGGATCTCGGTTGATGAATTTTATCGCGTCGCCGAAGAGTTGAACGCCCGAAAAATCATCGGGCGCTTTTCAACATTCCTGGAACATGTGAAAGCGTCAGCTGGCGGTGTTCGTGTCACGCGATTCAACGCACTTTTTCATTGGGCGGTGCCGTCCGGACGCGAGATTGAAGCCGGAGGCGAGGTGGGCCGACATCACATTCTCACCCATTGTTACTGGCGCGAGGCGGGCCCCGAATTCAAGAACGTCAACATCATGGCCGTGGCACACGGCACAGACAAACAACCGCTCCTCGAACACAAAGCGGCCATAGATCGGCATCTTCATTCGATCGGTATCCCGGTTTTTTATACGAATGTTTTCTGGGGCGGACGCAGCGAGATTAAGCCTTCCGAGATTTCGCCACAGGTCTACCGCGAATGGCTGGCGCGACAGAAAAGTTAAGAGACCCTTAACTGTTCAACGCTACTGAAACTGGGTCGCGCGTTTGCTAAATTGCGCGTTCTGCAAAACTACGGCGAGAAAGTTTCACGATAAGTCCGGTCCAAACTTCGCAAAACCGCCGCGGCAAACTTCTGGCGATCGACTTGTCGATCCAGCGCCATCGCCAGCGAAATTGCCCGACCTTGCAGCTCGCTGGGAAAATCTTGGGACGATTGATTCACATTAATTCCGACACCGACAATGGCTAGATGCTGCGCTCCCTCTTGCGCGCGCATTTCAACGAGCACGCCGGCCATCTTGCGTCGATCAATCTGGACGTCGTTAGGCAGCTTGATCGTCGGCTCGAGCGAAAATTCCTGTCGAATCGTGTTCGCCACGGCACCCGCCGCCCATGCAGTGAGCCCCGCCGATTCATGGATGTCGATCTTCGGGCGCAACAAAATGGAGAAACAAAGCCCTTTTCGAGCGGGCGATTCCCAGCGATTACCTCGCTGACCGCGACCGGCAGTTTGCTGTTCGGCAAAGAGAACGAGTCCCTCTTTGGAATCTCGCGCCACTTCCAAAATCGCATCGTTGGTCGAGCCAGTCTGCTGGAGCACAATGACTTCGCGTCCAATGAGCGTGTCGCCAACATCTGCCTGCAGCTCATCGACAATTAAGCGATCCAACGTTTCAACCGGGGACATGGGTCATTTCCAGGCTGATATCGATTGCGCGTGCTCCGTGGGTGAGACTGCCAATCGAGATGTAATCAACCCCAGTGGCCGCGATACGGTTCACGTTTTTTAAAGTGATGCCTCCGCTTGCTTCAAATTCGATGTTGCCTTTTCTCAGCGCGACAGCCTCGCGAATTTGAGCCGGCGCCATATTATCGAGGAGGATAACGTCGACACCCTCAACTTCAACAAAGGCACGAACTTGTTCCAAATCATCCGCCTCCACCTCGATACGGGTGTTTGGCCGCTCCCGACGAAGCTGGCGAATTCGTTCGGCAAAGCTGGAAAGTCCCTCGAAAGTGGTTAGATGGTTATCTTTCACCAAGACCATGTCGTACAACCCGAACCGGTGGTTCTCTCCGCCGCCGGCGACGACCGCAGCCTTTTCCAATGCTCGCAGGCCTGGCGTTGTTTTCCGCGTATCCAAAATTTTGGCGGGATGATTCCTGATCGCGTCGACAAATTGGCGCGTCAGCGTTGCGATGCCGCAGAGACGTTGCAAAAAATTCAGTGCGACACGTTCCGCCTTTAGAATCGAACGCGCCAATCCGCGGACTTCGATAATCACATCGCCGGGGGCAGCTTCGGTGCCATCCCCGCGAATAATCCGTGTGTCGATTGACGGGTCGACTTGCCGGAAAACTTCGGTTGTTGCTCCGGAACCGGCGACGGTTGCCTTTTCACGCGCAATGATGCGTCCCGTGGCGTGCAAGCTCTCCGGGACAAAAAATTCGGTCGTGATATCTCCCACGCCAATGTCTTCCTGGAGTGCAGCGGCAATTGGGTCATAGCGGTTCGGCTTCATGGGCTTGGGCTGCTTCTCGTGTTTCATAAACCCATCGCCCACGCGCGCAGGTTCTCAAATTGGCGTGTGAAGCGCCACGGTAGATGCAAAGCGCGAGCAGGTCTTGGCCGTGACTTGGTCAAGGGACTGTCGATCTTTCGGGTAACAAACGATTGTGCGGAGATCGACAACGATTTGTATTGCTGACTAGGGCGAAAAAAGATTCGGGCAGCGCACGCTAAGGAGAAACAATGACTACAAGAACACGTGCCACCGCCCGAATCGCCTTAACCTGTTGAGATAGACAGCGCGGCCTAGCCCGCGTTCGATTTTTTTCTCCTTAAATGTAATAAATTCGGGCTGTCTGGCGGCCAGTTTCTTATTCTGTCTCCTGGTGGCCTGTTGCCGTCGTAAAATTCGGGCTTCTACAGCAAGCTTCCCTGCACTCCAGCGCCCGCGCGCCCGGCCTCGTCGCGGACTTCCTGGAGAAGCGACTTGAATTCACACTTCTCCAGCGCTGCGATCAGTTTGGGATAATCAGGTTGAATCGTGAGTTCCTCGACTTGCACCGGCAACTTCATGTCGCAGTCGAGTTCGACCATTTTCCGGTTCTGAGAAATCTGATTGCGCGCGCTGACCAGTTTCTCGCGCGTGCGCTGATTTTTTACCTTGTTGATGTTGGCCAGCAAAGACTCCAAGCCATTGTGTTCGCGAATGAGCGCCGCTGCCGTTTTGCGGCCCAAGCCGATTCCAGGGATGTTGTCGACCGAATCGCCAGTCAGGGCGAGGACATCGCCGATAAGCCTGGGAGGAACCTCCCATTTTGCGGTCACTTCCGGCTCGCCGAGAAGCGCGAATTGATCTTTCGGCGAGGCGAGATCGGCTTTCGCGGTCGTATAAACTTTTACGCATGGTCCGACCAATTGGAATAAATCTTTGTCGTTCGTGGCGAGCACCACTTCCACCCCCTGCTTGCAGGCAGCGAGCGCGTAGCAACCCATCAGATCGTCAGCCTCGGTATTGGCGAGCGCGATATTTCGAAAACCGAGCAGAGGGGTGAGTTTTTGGATGAAGTCGAGCTGCGGGATCATCGGCGTCGGCATTTCCTTACGCGTTTCCTTGTAGGCCGGTTGTAGTTCCATTCGCTTTTGCGGCAGACCTTCGTCCCAAACCACTGCGCCCAGTTCAGGCTGCAAATCTTTCAACATGCGGCGAACGGTCTTTGTAAAACCGAAGATCGCGTTCGTCGGCTCCCCGCGGGAATTAGACAAATTCTGGATCGCGAAAAACGAGCGATAAACGTAGTAATGACCGTCGATGAGCAGCAGCTTCACACGATTACCGTAGCCGAAGCCCGCAACCTAGCGCAACCGTCCCGGTTGTATTTGCAGCACCGAAAGCCGGACGCTCACGCTACTTTCGCTTGGCGCAATTCACGGTTAAGTGACGGAATGACCGACGAATGGATAGTGCGCGTGCAGGGCAAGGAGTACGGTCCGGTGGAGGTTGACACGCTCCGCGAATGGAAAATGGAGGGCCGCCTACTCCCAGCAAATGAAGCGCGCCGGACTGATGTTCAGCGTTGGACGACGGCAGCGGACATTCCCGGTCTTTTCGAACCAGTCGATACAGCGGCTGCGCCTGCCGCCGGGCTACAACCGCGTCGCAGCTTTAGCGAGATCCTGATCGATACATTTCGGATCTATCGCAAAGGGTTTCTTCAATTCTTGGGGCTTGCGCTGCTCATTGCAGTCCCTTCCCTCTGTGCGCAACTGACCAGTTCCACGTTGAACGCGTCGCCGAATATGGAAGCGAATCTCCGCACACTCACCGTGGCAGCGTTCAGTTTTTGCATGTTCCTGCTCAGCCTTGCGGTGTGGCCGGTTTTTATTGCCGGGATTCAAATTCTCACCACCGAACTGGCTGGTGGTCGCTCGTTAAAAATGCTTCTTCTCCTGCAAAATGCGCTCAAATTTTGGCCGCGCGTCGCGATGCTGTGTGTGTTCGTGTTTGTCGTTTTCGCCTTGCTTACGCTATTTGGGTTCGGAATAGCCCTCATGATTGTGGCTGGCGCGTCTTCGTTATTGTTGATCTTTTTCGCGCTGGCTTTGCTCATCCTGCAGGTTTGGATGTTCGGGCGCTTCTTCATCAATGTTCTTTTCTGGCAACAGTTTGCCGTTCTCGAAGACGCCGGAGTTATCGATTCGTTCCGCGAAAGCAGAAATCTCGCGCGCAGCCGGCGCGATCTTCCGTGGTTTCGGCGCCCAAT
>Ga0137403_10006968_pt1 | contig 12849 bp, 15 predicted proteins | sample CZOMad2_1_16fung_FD_122057 | JGI IMG/M metagenome (GOLD analysis project Ga0137403, IMG submission 122057) | Vadose zone soil fungal communities from Angelo Coast Range Reserve, California, USA - CZOMad2_1_16fungal (Hybrid Assembly) | ecosystem: Environmental > Terrestrial > Soil > Vadose zone... | reverse complement strand
AGGCGGCAATTGCCCGAGCTCGCTCAAGAGAACTGGGCTCCGACGCTCCGGGTTGCAGCCGGCGCGGTGGCAGGTTGGGCTTTTTATTCAAGTCTGCGCAAGGATGGACCGATGCGCTGGTTGGGAACCGCGGTGGGAACGGCCTTGCTCGCCAGGGCAGTGGCCAATAAGGGGTTTCGGCAGATCCTCGGCGTCGGCGGGCCCGCGGTGGACTTCGGGCCCGCCAGATGGTCAGGCCATCCTTCTCGGGAGCTACTTGCGATTCTGGCCGGGCGCCTCTTCAGAACGGCCCTCGGGTCCCTTTTCTCGCTGACGCTCCTGCTGACGCTCCTCCGGCTGGCGAGCCGGAGGCCGCTCCCCGCGGGGAGCTTGCTGAGGAGCGGCCTGCTCTCTCGGGGCATTAGGCTGAGACTCGTGACGGGGCGCCGCCGGAGGCTGCACCGCCTCCTGAGGCCGCTCCCTGCGGGGAGCTTGCTGCGGAGCCGCTTGCTCTCTCGGGGCATTGGTCTGAGGCTCGGCCCGCGGTGGCTCAGGTCTCCGTCCACGCTCGGGCTGTCCACGCTCGACGGCCGGACCGTCCTGGCGCGGCGCCGCCGGAGGCTGCGTCGTCTCCTGACGCTGAGAGCGAGCGGCCGCCGGAGGCGACTCCTGACGCTGCTGGCGCTCACGCGCGGGAGTGGTGACCGTCCCCTGATGCTCTACGCGCTCGGCTTTCACGGTAGCCTTCGCTCCGCCGGCTGACTGCTGGCGGAAGATCGCGGCGCGCTCTTGCTGAACCTGCGTGTCCCGGGCCTGATACTTGTATTGTTCATTGTGGATGATCACCTGCTGGGTGGGGGCTGGATACCTGTCGCGGGGATAATTCCTCTGGTAACTCGGTAGAGGGGCGGCGGCTGGCGCTCGATTCCGATCCCAGCGATCCCATCCTGTCCGGTGGGATTCCCAGTCACGTCCCCAATGCTGCCCCCATCGAGGCGGCGCGTCGTAGACCCATCCGCCCCAGTAGGCCGGGCGGACGCGATAGTAGCGGAACGGGATCACCAGGAGGGGCTGAGGCACGTACACGGGCTGGACGAAGACCCACGGCCCGTTGTACCAGGAGCTCGAGTACCACTGCCCGTCCTCCACGTTGAAGACCCAATAGAAGCCGTCATAGAAGAAGTAGTTGGCGCTCACGCTCGGGGCGTAGTAGACGGGATAGCTCGGCACGATCACCAGGTCGGGGAACACGGGAAGATTGATCCCGATGCTGACGCTCGGTGCATTGATGCTGACGCTGACCTGAGCGCTTGCGGGTTGAGTACAGGCCATGGTGACGAGCAGCAATAGCAGCGCGCTAAGCTTTCGCATGTGCATGGCACCCTCCTCCGTCACGAACGAATTGTCATGGACGGGCATTGGACCGGATGCGATGGACGGACGCGGTCCTGCTTATTTAGCAGCATTGTCTGTGCCAAGCGCCATACCCAGCCCATCCACGCGCAATATGAGGTCGAACGCACAATTGCCGGCAAGCCATGGGTAGGAACTACCGGGCAGAAACGAGTGACTGCGCGGTTGACGACCGGTCGCGTCCTGTGCGAAAAAGGCGCCGATCGGGGATGGAGGAGCGCGATATCGCGCGCCCTCAGCCATTGTAGCGCCACCTCCGCCAGAGGCAGCCATGGGACGACGTCTCAGGGACAAGCGACGTGCCGGAAGAGCCTGTGCCGTGGCGCTGCCGCGCGTGTTCGTCATCACACTGCTCGCGCTGGGCCTCGCGGTCGTCGTACCGCGTGCGCCGTGGTCGGCCGCGCCGAGGGCCGAGGCGCCTGGCCCGGCGATCACCCGAGAGGGTCAGCTCGGCGGCGCCGACCATATCATCCAGGTCCCGGAGAACTGGCGCGGGGGGCTCGTCGTCTACGCGCACGGCATTCAACGCGGTCTGGGCCGGGGCGATCTCCGCATGCTGCCGATGCGAGCCATGTCCTTGACAATGGGCACGCGTGGATCGCGTCGGGCTATCGCGCGCGCGAGTATCAGCCCCACCTGTTCATCGAGGACCTCGCCGCGCTCCGCGAGCTGTTTCTGAAGGAGATCGGGCCGCCGCGCTGGTCGATCCTCTACGGCCAATCCATGGGCGGCCACATCACCGTGGCCTCCCTGGAGCTGCGGCCGGGTCTCTACCAGGGCGGTCTTTCGGAATGCGGACTCGTTGACGGCATCGGGATCGCCGACTACCTGATGGCGTACACCGCCGCGGCCGAGCTGATCTCGGGCGTGCCGATCCTCGAGGCCCCGGACCGGCAGGCGTTTGGACCGCTCCTCGAAGGCGTCTTACGTGCGCTCGGCATGCCGGGCTCGTACACCGCGCGCGGGCGGCAGTTCGACAGCGTCGTGAAGTATCTGATGGGCGCCGATCGCGCCGGCAACGACCTGCCGCTGCGCCTCCAGGGGCTCCGGCCTCGGTACCTGCTCAACCTCATGCACCGCCCCAAGGACGTCGAGAACGAGCCGAATCCGGGCCTGCGCGCGGCGAGCACCGCCCACATCAGGTACCGGATCGATCCCGGCCTGGGTCTCACCGAAGAGGAGCTCAACGCGCGAGTCCGCCGGATCCACCCGGTAGGGGACGCCCGTTCGCCGACCGCCAACCCGGTGTACGCGGAGCGGACGGGCCGGCTCACGGTGCCGCTCCTCACCCTGCATGAGACCGGCGACGCATGGGTGCCGCTGAGCCTCGAGCAGTCCTACAAGCGCCGCACCATCATGGCGGGAACGGATCGCCTCCTCGTACAGCGGGGAGTGCGGGCCTCGAGTCATTGCGGCGTCGATGGAGGGACGCGGACCCAGGCGTTCGACGATCTCGTCGCGTGGATCGAGCGCGGGGTGCGACCGGACGGCGAGGATTTGCTCGCCGCCGATCTCTCGCGCATCGGACTCAAGTGGACGCCCTACCTGCATCCGGAGGATCCCCTGGCCGCGCGCCGCTGACCGCTGGGCTCTCGCCGGCCGATCACTCCGGCCGGCTGACGGTCGCCGGCCATGCGATTGGGAGCGACCGAGCCGGTCGGCGGCGAAGTGGCTTCAGCCGAGTCCCCCCATCTGGGAGATGATCCGCCACTCGGCCTCCGAAACTGGCTGGACTGACAGGCGCGGGAGCCTGACCAGCGCCATGCCGGCGAGGCGTTGGTCGGCCTTGATCTGATCGAGGCTGACCGGCGTCGGGAGCTTCTTCACCGTGGCGACGTCGACGGCGCGCCATGCGGAGTCGGTCGAATCGGGATGCGCCTCCGCAATCACCTTGACGATGCCGACGATCGCGCGCTCCTTGCCGGTGTGGTAGAAGAAGGCCTGCTCGCCCGTCTTCATGGCGCGCAGATGGTTCCGGGCCGAGAAGTTGCGGATACCTGTCCATTCCGCCCCGGCCCGCCCTTTCGCGACCTGCTCGGCCCACGACCAATCGTCAGGCTCGGACTTCAGGAGCCAATACGCCATGGCACTCCATCCTCTTTGTAGGCGGCAATCACCTGAATGCCGGCAGCACCTCTTTGGCGAAGAGCGTCATCGACTTCATGATGCGCGGATGCTCGATGTCGCCGAACCAGAAGCTGCAGTTGAAGTGCGTGATGCCGACCATCTCCTTCACGCGCGTGATCTGGCGGATGACGGTGTCCGGCGTGCCGATCACGAGGAAGCGGTCGAGCAGGTCGTCGGTGTCCGGCTCTTTCGGCCCGGGGACGGGAATGGCGCGGCCGCGATCCACCTGTTCATAGTGATTGCGTAGGCTCAGCGTGACGCGCATGTTCCAGCGTGCTTCCTCGGCGGCCGCGCGCGCATCGGCCACGTTGTCCGTGACATAGACCGCTCGCTGCACGCCGACGTCCGGCATGCGGGCCGGCTTCACTTCCGCGACGAGCCGATCGAACTGCCGCCGGAAGTCCGCCATGCGCTCGATCGGGACGCCGAAGCCCCCGGTGAGCAGATTGAAGCCGCGACGCACCGTCGCTTCGACGGACTGAGGACTCTGCGCCGTCACCCAGATCGGCGGATGCGGCTTCTGCAGCGGCTGCGGAAAGACTGTCGTTTCCGGAATCTCGAAGAGCTTGCCGCCGTAGGTGAACGGCTCGCCCCTCAACGCCAGGAGGATGATGTCGACGGACTCTTCCCATCGCGCCCGGGCGCTGTCGAGCTCGAGTCCGAGCCGCTCGAACTCATAGTGCTGGTAGCCGCGTCCGAGCCCGATGTCAACACGCCCGCCGGCAAGCTGATCCAGCGTGGCAATCTCCTCCGCGATGACGAGTGGGTGATGCAGCGGAACGACGATGACGGCGGTACCGACACGCAGCCGTGTGGTTTTTGCGGCGATGTACGTCGCCAGCTGCGCTGGACGTGAGAGGTAGCCGTACGTCGAAAAGTGATGCTCGGCGAGCCACACGTTGCGGAAGCCGAGCGTCTCGGCCGCTTGCGCGATGTCGACGGCGCGCGCGTAGATCTCCTGCGACGACCGCATGGACGGCGACTGCATCAAGAGGAACGTGCCAAAAGTGATCATGGCCAAAGCTGCCACAGTTCCAAGCTGCCGCGCTGGGCGACGCCAAGCATCGTTCCATCCTGGCTCATTGACAGCGCTGAGACCGCCGACGTTACCGGCACTTCGGCAACCACCTCACCACTGCTAACGCTGACGATCGCGACTCCTGATGGCTTCAAATAGACCAGGTAAAGCCTCTGCCGAGTGGCGTACAGGTACACATGATTCGTTCCGGGCGCGGCTCTGACCCGCGCCTCACGTAGGACTTCAAAGCGTTTCCGTTCGGGGAAGAGGGTCGAAACGATCAGCGGCGTCCTGCCTTGCCGATCGGTGGTCGTGTGGCTGAAGGTAAAAACCGAACCGTCCTCGGCAAGGGCAACGAGGCGATCCGATGACCCGAGCGAGAAATATTTGAGGGTCGATTCCTGGAGGCGCGTGCCATTGACACCCCAAAGAACAAGTTGCCCGTCGGTACGCACGGACAAGATCTGTTTGCCATCGGTCGATAAAGAAGCGGTATCGAGCATCCATGAGGGACGGCCGTGGAAACGCAGCGTGAGACTTTCTTTCATGCGTTCGAGCACCGTCGTCGTCGCCCACGAGCGCAGCATGCCTCCGGCCGAGTTACAAAGAATGAGTTGGTGATCGTTGCCGTGGGAGCTCAGCGCAAGCAAAAGCTGCTCGTCGAACGAAAATGCCAACGGCCGATAGTAACTGGACGACGCCGCGCAAACCTTAGCTTTGGACCCGTCAAGGCTGCCGATCTTTAAGGCCGACTCCCCCTTTTCCGTCTGGGCAAATGCCAGCCGCTTGCCGGAAGGGCTAATCTTCATATGGACATAGTGCTGGGACCGCGCCGGCAAGGCATCGACTTCGGCTCCTGAAGCGTAGTCGATCGCCCTGAACCCTCCGGCGGCGCCGGTGTCCCCCAGAAAGGTATAAGCCACCAGGTGGGCGTCCGGATGAATCGTCAAGTAATTCACCTGATGTTGGGTGGGGATACTCTTCAGGTGGCAAACGTTGGTCCCACTGGGTGTACAGCCTGCTTCCCGCGCATGCCCATCGCCGGAGAACAAGACCAGCAGCAGAATGGACAGCATCAAGAGCGGCATGGGCTGGTCAGCCCATGAAGTCGCGGACAATCCGGTTGAACTTGTCCGGGTTCTCCATGAACATGAAGTGGTTTCCGCCCTCGTTCTCCTCGAAGATCTCGATCCTCGACCCGCGGACTTGCTTCTGGATCCACACCTGCGATTTCCAGGGCACGACGCTCACCCGGCCCCCGACCACCAGCGTGGGAAGGGTGATGCGCGGGATGACCCGGCGCCAGTCCTGAGTCGAGTGATTGTAGAGGAGGGCGGCCGCGTACTGGCGCGGCATCTTCAGGTTCTGCTTGACCACCCAGTCCACCTCGGACCGGGAGTAAGCCTTCGTGAACATGCCCCCGATGAACCCCTCGGTCGTCTTGACCCCGTCCGGCCCGGCAAGCTGGTTGATCGTGTCGTAGAGCGAGGTGGGGTCGAAGATCGCGCCCGCGTCCTCCTTCTCCTGCGGTGACCACCGCGGGTCCGCGGTGATCATCGGCATCTGGTCCACGAAGATCAGCTTCGCGAGGCGCTCCTGGCCCCAGAGCTGCCAGTAACTCCAGATGACGGAGCTTCCCATCGAGTGCCCCATGAGCGTGACGTCGGTCAGGCTGCGGGCGACGAGCAGGTCCTGGACATCCTTGGCCAGCCGCTGGATGGTGTAGCCATTGTCGGGCTTGTCGGACTCCCCGTGACCGCGCATATCCACCGCGATCACCCGGTAGCGGTCACTGAGACCGCTGAGCTGATGCTTGAACTGGGCGGCGGTTTGTGACCAGCCCGGGATGCAGACGAGCGGCTTACCCGATCCCGCTTCCTCGTAGCGGAGGGTGACCCCATCGTTGGTGGTCACCATACCTTTGGTGGGTGTGGCCGCCGACGGCGGCGACGTGGCGACTCGCGAGCAGGCGACGGCGGCGGCTGATACGGCGGCCCCGGTGATGAACGTGCGACGATTCATCGTGCTCCTCCCTCGATGTTGTGAGAGGCGTGGCATGGATCCGGAGCAGCGCGTGCAGCCTATCACACCCTGGGACTGGAGGGGCGGCCTGCGGGCAGAGGGCGGTCCGTAACGTTAGCCAGGCGACCAGAGGGGTCTGATCTCGATCTTGCCGAACCGTGCCATCGGATGCTTCGCGGCGACCTCGATCGCTTCATTCAACGGGATCTCGTCGCGTTTTTCGGGAATGACATGGCCGGCACGCTACGCCGGAGGACCCGCCCGCCGGCGGTCACTGCTGGTAGCCATAGAGCCGCCAAACTCCCTGCTCTCGCTGTGCGACCTCAGGCTCGTGCTGCCAGGAGAGGATAGAGGTCCACGCGCCCAGCCACCGTAGCCGCCCCGAGACTTCGCCCGTCGAGTAGACCCACGCTTGTTCTCCCGCCGTGCGCGCTTCGTCAATACGGACCTGCGCCCGGAGAGTGTCGTAGAGCGTGAACATCATACGAAGCTGCTCACGGATGGCAGCCTTCGTGAGCGGATCGGTTCTATAGTGGTCGGAGACGTGGCTCAGCACACCTGACTCGTCCATGACTTGGAAGCGTTCAATCGCGTGAGCGAGCGCCTGCTGGAGTTCAAGGATTACTTTCCGCGGAGCGGGATCCCAAGGCAGAATCTTCCCCGCTTGCTGCGCCTCGATCGCGAGCGGCGCGGCGAAAGCCCCCGCCAGCGCGGTCAGCAGGAAGTGTCGGCGCTCCATGCCGGGACGGTAGACCCGATGGGGGCGAAGGTCAACGCTCCTCACGCCTGACTGCGTGCTCGCCCGGGGGGCTGGCGACGTGAAGAGTCTGGGAGGCCCAGGTGGGTGATGCGCCCCAGCGCCAGGGCGGTCCAGAGAAGTCCGGGATGGCCGTTCTGGTACACCAGGAAGCGCTCCTCCCACTCCGGCTCAAACTTGGCCTTGTAGCTCCTCAGGCCCTTGAACGAGAACAGGGTGCTCGAATGCTCGTACACTTCGTGGACCGCGCGCTCCGCCAGGCTGGCGCCCGGCTTCGCTGGGACACCGGCCAGAGGAGCCAGGCCCAGGCTGAACCATCGGTAGCCCTCTCCGTGCACGAGCAGCATCAACTCGCTGAAGAGATAGTCCATGAGACCGTTCGGCGTCTCGCGACGATGCCGCATGAGGTCGACCGTGGCGACACCGGATTGGATGCCGGGAACCTGGTTCGCGAACGCGACGAGCCGGTCGGCGGGATCCCTGACCACGACGAGCGGGTGCCCCGCCAGGTACCCGCGATCGAACCGGCCGAGCGCGAAGCTTCGTTCACGACGGCCGGGTAGTGACAGCCATTCGCGAGAGACCTCCTCCGCCTCGTCGAGCAAAGACTCCGAGTGAGGCCCGGGCTCGCGCCCGACGCGGTAGCCCTGGGACCCGAGGCGCCGCCGTGGCTTGCGGAAGTCCGGCAGCCGGATGGTCCGCGTCGCGAACCGCTCGAGGTCGACCAGCGCTTCCTCCCCAATCTTCAGGACGTAGAGCCCCTGCCGGCGGTACACGGGCAGGAAGTCGGGCAGGACCTGAAGAAACGCGGCGCTCCGTCCGTGGTCGGCGCAAGATCGCAAGAACGACTGGATGAGCGGCTCGAGCTCGTCGACCGGACCCACCGGGTCGCCAAGGCTGACCGCGACCGAACAGGCGAGGCGATAGGCGATCACGCTCTGGTGACTGGACGAGAAGTAGTAGGACTTGTCCGGCCAGAGCTTGAAGAAGTCGAGCGGCGTCCGCCCATACTGGCTGACGATCGCCTCGGCCGGCGCGCGGTCCCTCGTGCCGGCGCGAACGCGATCCGCTACCAGCCCCGCGCCGGGGTGCGTCCGCCCCGCGGTCACCCAATGTCGGATCCCGAGAAAGAGCCCGGTGGTCGCGGCGGCAGTCAGCGCCCATTCATGCGGAATGACGGGCAACACACTCCGTCTCCCCCCGCCGGCGTTCGATGGCTCCGTCTTGGATCAGCGCCAATGGTGATGCCACCCGCCGTGCCATGCCCACCACACGTGCGGAGCGGGAGCCACCACCACCGGCGGTCCGACATAGAATCCCACCGGCGGTGGAACCTGGTCCGCATAGACCGCACAGCCTCCGAGCATCAGGGTGCTCAGCAAGAATCCGATGAGTCTCCTCATGACCGCATCCTCCACGCCCATCTGATGCGACGCCGAGGGCGGCCGTTCATTTCGTGAGAACACTCTCACCCGGCGCTCACTGGCGTCTCATGGTGGGCGTGTACGGTTCGGGGTGGAACCGGCCAGGACAGGCCTGATCGGCTCCGAGTCATGCGACACAGCAGCGTCGCGTCATCGAGGAGGAGACACGATGAAGAGCATGCTCGGTCCCATCCTGGCCGTCGTCACCATTCCCGTCGCCGTCCTGGCCGCCTCGGCCGTTCCCAGCTACGCCCAGACGGCATCACCCGCCATCCCACCGCCCGCGACCGCGCCCCCGACCGCGCCGAAGCCGGCTCATCTCAAGACCCTCAAAGGTGAGATCGTGTCGGTCGACGAGTTCGCGAAGACGTTCACGCTGAAGCACATGGTCGACAAGAAGGCCCACGAGATCACGTTCAGTGCGGAGGGCAAGGCGCTCGCGAAGCTGACCAAGATCAAGCCGGGCGATCATCTCAAGGTGACGTACGCGCAGATGGGAGAGCGCCCCGTGGCCACCACCATTGCCAAGGGCTGATGGGCGATCGCCGTTACCGATGAACAAGAGCGCGGATATTCTTGCTCTCCAGAACTCGCTTGGCCAGCTTGCCCGCCTGCGACGGAATGTCCGCCACCGTCCATTTCTCCATAGGGTGCTCCTCCTTTGCGTCAGTGAGTAATATTAGGGGTTAGCGGCGCTTGCGCCGCTAACCCCTTTGCGTTATGAGGTGATCAACTGGGGGGGTCGAGTTCTACCCTTCCCGCCCTCGGTCTCGCCTATTGCCCAAGTGGTGCTGTCTGCGGGACGACCTTCTGCCAGCCCGAGGGACATTCACGCACATACGGGTAGTAGGCCTTGGCGTCGTTGCAGTAGTACCAGAAGGACGCTTGCTCAGACTGCGGCGCGGTCTGAGCCGATGGCTGGGAGATCCCCAGCAGCTCGACCTCGAAGACGAGGGTCGCGCCCGGCTTGATGAGCGGCGGCCAGCCCTGGTCGCCGTACGCAAGGTCGGCGGGGCAGACGAGCCGGCTCTTGCTTCCCACCTTGGCGAGCTGGAGGGCTTCGGTCCAGCACTTGATCACGCCGTTCAGCGGCACCGTCGTGGGCCCGCCATGCTGCGTGGAGCTGTCGAAGACCGTACCGTCGGTGAGCCGTCCTTCGTAGTTGACCGTCACCGTATCGGTGGCCCTGGGCGATGTCCCGGTCCCCGGCGTGACCGGGATCATGAGCAGGCCGGAGGCGGTTCTCGTCGCGCCCGGCTCCCGGGCCGCCTGCTCGACGTAGGCCTGGCTCGTCTTCCTCTCGGCGGCCGCCACCGCGGCCGCGCGCGTCTCCTGGAGCTGTTTGATCTTCGGGCCATAGGTCTCGAGGTCGACCTTCGGTGTCCGGTGGAGGCTCCCATCGGCGAGGCCAGCCTCGACCAATTCCAGCTCCGACGGGCTCAGATTGAACGGGCTCAGGCTGCGATTGATGGTCAGACCGAGAGCGTAGAGGGCCTTTTGGTCGTCGGTCTCGAGCTTGGGTTCATCCGCCATCGCGTTTCCCGCGGTGGCGAGGATGAGGACAGTCGAACAGATCACGAGCGTGCGCATAGGATTCCTTTCTTGGGAGTTCAACCTGGCGTAGTGGCCACCCGGGTCCGGTGTGGCACCGACGACGCGGCCGAGCATGGGCGCCGTTAACCTACCGCGGTGGGGGCGACCTTGAGCCACCCGCCCGGGCACTGTTGCGTGTAAGGGTAGTACGCCTTGGTGTCGGCGCAGTAATACCACTGGGACTCCGGCTGGATCACCAGGGGTGGCGCGTAGGTGTAGGCCGGGTACGGCGACGGGAACCAGAAGGGATCCCAGTAGAAGGGATAGACTCCGAAGCCGAATGCAGGCCCCACGAATCCGAAATCGCCGAAGAAGCCGAAGCGGTGGAAGCGGTGGAAGTGATTGAAGCGGTCGAATCGGTGGAACCGGTCGAAGCGCTCGAACCCCTCGCGGCCGCCACGGAACATGCCCCCGTGGAACTCGCCGCGACGGAAACCGTCTCCGCGGAAGTCGCCGCCATGGAACTCGCCCCCGTGGAAGCCGCCATGGAAGCCGCCCCCGTGGAACCCGCCGCCATGGAACCCGCCGCCGCCGTGGGATCCGCCCCCGCCCCCGCGGGCGAAAGCGGGCGTCGTTGTCAGAGTCAAGATGGTCAGTGCGAGAATCAGCTTGCGGAACATAGGACACCTCCTCGATGCCACGTCCCTCTTCACCTCTTAGACGCCCGAAGCCCGACTGGCGAGGCGGAGCCGCCACCTTCTCATCGGCGTCTCATCCGTCTCTAATCATCAGCCTCCGTGGGCAACGGGAATCCCCTCTTAGGGCTCTTCGAGGATGGCGACCTTCGCGCGCTGTCGTGAGCTTGTGAAAAGTTCCAAGCGGAGAAATCCGGCGGCCCCACTCCGACATCAAAAGGTTGACGGGTCTACGCGGAGGACGGGGACAGCTTCGTACTCTGCCGGTCTAACGGCGGCGCGAAGAAGGAGCGAGAAGACCGATGAGGCCACTACCGTCCGGCGAGGGCGCGGTTCTCCAGCCGGCTCAAGAGCCGCACCACGGGCCACAGCATCAGGAAGTAAATTGCCGCCGCCACCACGATGGGCGTCGGACTGTAGGTGATGCTCTGCGCTTGACGCGCCTGATAGAGGAGCTCGGGCACGGCCACCACGCTGCCGAGCGAGGTGAGCTTCACCACCTCGAGCGTGTTGGAGAGCAGATCCGGCAGCACGTTGCGCACCGCCTGGGGCAGCACGACGTAGGCCATGGTCTGCAGGCGGGAGAGGCCGGTGGAGCGCGCGGCCTCGATCTGGCCGGCCGGCACGGAATCGATTCCCGCTCTCAGGATCTCGCCGTAGTAGGCCCCGGTGTTGAGAAAGAAGGCGACGGCCACACAGGTGAAGCCGCCCAGCTCCAGCCCGGCGAACGGCAGTCCGGCGAACAACAGGATTAGCAGCACCAGGGGCGGAAAGGCGCGGAAGAAATCGACCCAGGCCATCAGCGGCCAGCGCACGGCGGGATTCTTCGCACTCGCCAGCAGTGCCAGGATGAGCCCTCCGCCCAGGCCGAGCGGCACCACGAGCAGCGACAGCAGCACGGTGTTCCACAGCCCCGCCCGCACGATCGGCCAGGAAGCGGCGATGATCTCCGGGTTGAAGAAGGTCTGGATCATCGCGTCTTGATCATCGCTTCCAGGCGAACTTGGTCTCGACCCAGCGGGCCGCCACCACGACGGGGAAGAACAGCACGATGTAGGCCGCGGCGCCCATCATCAGCGGGGAGGGATTGTAGGAGTTCGACATCGCGGAGCTCGCCTGTCCCAGAATCTCGGTGACGGCGACGACGGTGCCGAGCGCGGTGCCCTTGGTAATGGCGATGGTGCGGTTGGTGAGCGGCGGGATGGTCAGCCGGAGGGCCTGCGGCAGCACGACGCTCATCAAGGTCTGGCCGAACGACAAGCCGGTCGAGCGCGCGGCCTCCCACTGGCCCTTGGCCACCGACGTGATGCCGGCCCAGAAGATCTCTTCCGAGAACGCCATCAGCACGAAGGCGAGCGAGAGCCATGTCGAGACGAAGCCCGAGGGTGAGAGATCGACGCTGGGCAGGCCGAAATAGATCAGCACGATGACGACCAGCGGCGGCAGCGAGCGAAACAGGTCGACGACGAAGATGATCAGCCAGTTGAGGGGCCGGATGCCGAGGCTCCTCAGGAGCGCCAGGGCTAGGCCGGCGGCGATGCCCGTGACGACGATTAGGAGGGCAAGCTCGATCGTGACCACCACGCCGGACAGGATGTCCGGCAGGTACTTGAGCATGACCTTGGTGTTGAAGAACGTATCGGTGAAGCGGTCCCAGCTCGACATAGGATTGGCGTCGGGGGGCAGCCGCCCCTAGTGCCGCTGGATCTGGCCGATGAAGCTGCGGGTGCGCTCGTGGGCCGGATTCTCGAAGATCGTGGCGGGCGGCCCCTGCTCCACGATGGCGCCCTCGTCCATGAACACGACCCGGTCGGCGGCGTTGCGGGCGAAGCCCATCTCGTGGCTGACCACGATCATGGTCATGCCGCTCTCGCGCAACGA
>Ga0137403_10006967_pt1 | contig 12854 bp, 10 predicted proteins | sample CZOMad2_1_16fung_FD_122057 | JGI IMG/M metagenome (GOLD analysis project Ga0137403, IMG submission 122057) | Vadose zone soil fungal communities from Angelo Coast Range Reserve, California, USA - CZOMad2_1_16fungal (Hybrid Assembly) | ecosystem: Environmental > Terrestrial > Soil > Vadose zone... | reverse complement strand
CAGCGCAGGAACATGACAGCCTGCGATTATCCACATCCAGTTAAGCTTGAACAGGGGGTAGGTCTGCACTACAAGCCGTTTCGGCTCTTTCGGCTCACTCCATCCCTTGCAATCCAACCACTTGTGCGCGCAATATTTTTTTACTTAGCATCGAATCCGCGAAGTCGGGCTAGGCAGCGATTCAAAAGTCTCGTTGGAACATACGGTTTATGGAACTTACGATCGAGACGAAATTAACCCTTAACGATGGCCACCTAATCCCTCAGCTCGGGTTGGGCGTGTGGCAGACTCGCGCGGGTGCGACCTGTGAAGCAGCGGTGCTTGCCGCGCTGGAAGCGGGGTACCGGCACATCGATACTGCGGCCATGTATGGTAACGAGGAGAGTGTCGGCGCTGCCATCGAAATGAGCGGCATTCCCCGGGAGAACATTTTTGTCACGACGAAATTGTGGAATTCCGATCATGGAAATCCCGAGCGCGCGCTGGACACGAGTCTGCGTAAGCTCAAGTTGGATTATGTGGATCTTTATCTGATCCATTACCCGGTGCGGGAACGCCGGCAAAGCTGGCGCGCTCTGGAAGCGCTGCGCGCCGCGGGCAAGGCGCGTTCGATTGGCGTTAGCAATTTCACGATCAGGCATTTGACCGAGCTACTTGCCGCCACGAACACGGTCCCCGCAGTCAACCAGGTGGAGTTTCATCCCTATTTATATCAGCGCGATTTATTGGATTTCTGCGACGCCAAGAGCATAGTCGTCGAAGCCTACAGTCCCATGACTAAGGGGGTGCGATTGAATGATCCGAAGCTTGTCGCAGTCGCCAAAAAATATTCGCAAGCCGGGCCGCAGCCGGCGGCTTCCCGGTCGCGATTGCCTCTTGTCGATAGGCTCCGCCGTTCGGAATCTAAATCGACGGCCCAAATCCTCATCCGCTGGGCGCTGCAACACGGATTGGTGGTGATTCCCAAATCGGCCAATCGCAGACGCATCTTCGAAGATGCCGATGTTTTTGACTTTGAAATTACCGTAGAAGATATGCAGATCCTCGATCGCTTCAATCAAAACCTCCGAACATGCTGGGATCCGACTAACGCACCTTGAGCGAAACTTATCTGTCGCAAAAAGATGCGAATCGAAAGATTGTAATGATTGTTATGCCCACCCGCTCTTTTTTGTGTTTCTCGCTAGCTCTTTGCTAGGGCGCCGGCTTCCACTTTCTCGTATCGAGGTCGGCGCGAATTTTTCTCACCGGAGCAAAGTCATAGATTTCTCCGCCATGACTGGCAAGTTCCCCTCCGAGTTGTAATTGTCTGTAACGATTTGAACGGAGCGCAGCGGTTGAACGACTTGAACTTTTTGAACCTCTGGAACAGCCTTAAGTACTACTTTGAACGTTGAAACTTTGAACCTTTGAACTGCTGTTTTCTAGAAGCGCACCAGGAAAGCATTTCGATCTGCGGCATGGTTTCCACCGTGGATCCCGCCAGCGAGACCACGCTCTCCGCCTCGTTCATCGGTTCGCCCAAGGCAAGCAGCACAGAGACGGCTAGCAGCGCGGTGCGGCCGACGCCGCCCGCGCAATGAATGAGCACCGCTTCCCCGCGCTGCAATCGATTTGCTACATCGTTGGCAAGCGCCCAGAAAGCATCCCGGTCTTCGGGCACGCCGCCTTCACGAATTTCAAAGGGCAGGACTGAACAGGGAACGGTCCCGGTTTCCAGAGCTTCTGCGTATTTAGAGGACTTGAGGTGGATTTCGTATTTTTCCGTTAAACATACGATCGCGCCAATCGCTTCGCTCCTCAGCTGATGCCACACGCTCTCGATCGCTTCAAATCGCCCCGGCATGCTGTGGAGCAGCAGTCTCCCAGGAACTCGCGCAGGAAGATCGACACGACGAAACATCTCACTCTTATGTGTAACCAACTAATCGTTGTTTTTCATAAATATTTTCTTCCGATATTGCTCGGCGAGATGATTCCCCGAATCAACCTCGTGACCGAGGTCTTCGAGGGCGCACCGACTAGAGACTCAGGCATGTTCTCGTCGAGGAATTTTCACTTGGCGTGAACAACTCAGAATGGACTAATTCTTCCAATTCTCCGCGAATCGACTCTTCCGTGAGACCGGGTATTCTTTTGCGATCTCACCGATTGTCATTCCCGCAGCCAGCCATTCCAAAAGCAGTGTCACCGAGATGCGAGTATCCCGCACGCGGGGTTTGCCTCCAAGATGATCGGCGTCTGATACGATCCAGGCCATAGCTTTCTCCGTCAGAAGCGAATTTACCATATAACGACGCGTCGTCGCTACCGGCTTATCTCGCGCGCTCAGGCGCCTCCGCGGTGTCATCTGTAGCTTTCAGGCAACGTTTCGACGTTTCGAGAATTCTCGAAACGTGCAACTTCCCCATGTTGTTGAATCCGGCAAACGATTGGAACGGAGCGAAGCGATCGAACGTTTGAAACGGCTGGAACGGGCCGGTCTTCGTGATGAACGGAGCAAGCGATTGAACGACTGGAACGGGCGGCAGTAGTTAATGAGCCGACTAGCTTTCATCTAGTTACTTTTCGTGTAGACTGGATGGCGAACCGATAGGATCTCAGGAGTCACAATTGAAAAGGCGACACGTTCTTAGCCTGCAGCAAAGTCTTATCAGAGCAATGGTGCTTGGAGTTTTCAGCACGCTAGTCGGTTTGACACCGGTTCATGGCGCGGAACCTTCGCCGGGGCCCGGCGCTGGTTACGCGCTTACGAAAGGAACGAATGAGTTCGGTCTCTGGGCTGGTGGATCGCCGGACTCCACCGGCAACATCGAGGATCGGCAGCTCTTTTTATTCGCGCTCCGCTATGGACGAGTTTTAGCCGCGTGGGAATCAGTCTCTTTAGAATACACTCTGGATATCTTCCCCGCGGCGGTCGTGTTCGAACCGGATCATGTCAGAAGAGGCAGCTCGACAATTTATGGAGCGGGCCTTTCTCCTTTGGGGTTCAAGGTCAATTTTGCGCAGCAGAGCTGGATACAGCCGTTTGTGGCTGCGAGCGTTGGTTTTCTCTATTTTCAACACGATATCCCGGTGCCTCACTCATCGCGCTTCAATTTTACCCCGGAAATTGGCTTAGGCGTGGAGTTATTTCTCGCGCCGCAAAGAGCGCTGACGCTCGGCTACAAGTTTCATCATATATCCAACGCCGATATAGGTGACAGTAATCCCGGCATGAACTCCCACGTAATCTATGCCGGTTTTTCTTTTTTTACTCCCTAACGCCTTAGCGCTTCCGATTGAGGTCTGGTATCTGTACCTACTGTTAACAAATGCCGTGCTCGAGGGCATATGACGAAAGGAGACTCTTATGTGGAGGGACCCTTTCAACAATTTGTGTTTTGTCCTTCTCCTGATAACCCTCCTTGCGATCCAGCATTCGGTCAGCGTATTTGCGCCTGCAGCGCACGGCAGCGCAATGGAATCCCAAGGCTTGGGCTTTATGCTGGAAGGGAAATCTCCGGGCAGTTTACAGTCAAAGTTCAGTCGAGTAGCAGTCGTTCTCAATGACGCGTGGCACCGCGGCTTGATTTTCAACGAATGGTTGATGGAGTACAACACGTCCCAGTGGAGAATCTTTAGCGCATCGAGCCCAGCCGAGACGGATCTCATCGAAGCAAAATTTCACGTGGTCAACGCTGAGGTATTCACGGAGGCCATGAGGGAGAACGAACGTGCAATCAAGGAACTTGCCCTCGCCGAAACATCCCTTCAGGCAGCGCAGACGATCGTGAAGGCCAATCTAGCCGCCCAATTGACCACCGTCAGGGAAGAGATACGGGATGCAGAAGTTGATGAACAAAGTGAAAAGGCTTTCTCTACCGTGCCGTTCGAAACGATTAAAGCAAATCTGGATCATTTGATACAGATCCTGCACTTGTCGAAAACTTGAGCGGGCTGGAATCGCTGCAGACGAGCACACACAAATACAGACTGCATAATTCTTTTTGTCTCGCGACGCCTAGGATCCCTGTCTTGGGTCAAGAAAATGATGTTGTGTCCCCTCCAGAATTTGTCCCCCAGAATTTCGGCCTCTAGGAATTCTCGGCATGCAACGTTTCTAGCGTTCCAAACGCCGATCTCAGTAGCCGCGAATTTAACAACCTCGCCTGAGCTTTACACCGACTACAGCATCAGTCTAAAAATCCGTGCTCAAGTCAGAACTTACGCACGGACGCGCCAGCATACCCAGCAGAGAGAGCTGGTCCCGTAGAATATAGAATAAGAAAATAAGAGGCTTGGTGGTAATCGGTCCTATGCTATTTAAACGTTTCGATGTTTCGAGAATTCCCGAAACGTGGAAGCTGGCGGATCTTCTCAATTCCGGTCAACGATTGAAACGACTGGAACCCTGGAACGTTTGGAACCGGCGTTAGCCTGTAACGATTGGAACGATACGAAGCTATGGAACGAATTGGAACGGCCGCGGTCTTAGTTTGAGCGTCTTGAACGGAGCGTAGCGGTCTGAACGGCTTGAACCGACTTCAGTTGATGTGAGCTCAGGCCCCTTCAAGCAATGGCCGCCGCACTCGATGGTGTCAACGGATCTCCACCGTTAAGGTTGAAAGCTCTGACTATGGCGTCAATCTCCGAACCGTCCAGAACTTCCTTTTCGAGCAATTTCTCCGCAACTTTATGTAGCAGACGGAGGTTCGTCGTTAAGAGGTCCTTAGCCCGTTGGTAGCTCTCCTGGATAATACGCCTGATCTCAGCGTCGATCTCGATGGCTGTGTTCTTGGAATAGTCTGATTTCTGGGTAAGATCTCTTCCCAGAAAAATCTCTTCGTCTTTTTTGCCGAAAGTCATGGGCCCTAGCCTCTCGCTCATTCCCCACTCGCACACCATCCGGCGCACCAGATCCGTGGCTTTCTCGATATCATTCCCCGCGCCCGTCGTAATGTGCTCGAGCACAAGCTCTTCGGCCACGCGGCCGCCAAACAGGATGACCAAATTATTGAGCAGATACTCCCTGGGATAGTTATGCATTTCGTCCACGGGCAGTTGCTGCGTCAGACCCAAAGCCATGCCGCGGGGAATGATCGTGACTTTGTGGATCGGATCGGCGCCCGGCAGGAGCTTCGCCACCAAGGCGTGCCCGGCTTCATGATAGGCCGTATTGCGTTTTTCTTCGTCGCTGATAATCATGCTGCGCCGTTCGGCGCCCATTATGACCTTGTCTTTGGCCAGCTCCAAGTCGAGCATTTCGACTTTTTCCTTGTCATTCCGAGCCGCCAACAAAGCCGCTTCATTTACGAGATTCTCCAGGTCCGCTCCGGTAAGCCCGGGCGTGGATCGCGCCAGCACGCTGACGTCCACATCCGTTGACAACGGCACCTTGCGGGTGTGCACTTGCAGGATACCTTCTCGCCCTCTGATGTCGGGTCGTGGGACGACAACGTGCCGATCGAACCGCCCTGGACGGAGCAATGCAGGATCCAATACATCAGGCCGGTTGGTTGCGGCGATAAGAATAACTCCCTCGTTGGACTCGAATCCATCCATTTCCACCAGCAGCTGGTTCAACGTCTGTTCCCGTTCGTCATTGCCGCCTCCGAAGCCGGCTCCGCGGTGACGCCCGACGGCGTCGATTTCGTCGATAAAAATGATGCAAGGCGCCTGCTTTTTGCCCTGGACGAACAGATCACGAACACGAGATGCACCGACCCCGACGAACATTTCTACGAAATCGGAACCACTGATGCTGAAAAACGGGACTCCGGCTTCGCCCGCGATGGCACGAGCCAACAGGGTCTTGCCAGTTCCCGGCGCCCCCACGAGCAAACACCCTTTGGGAATTCTGCCGCCAAGTTTCGTGAATTTTTTCGGATCTTTTAGGAATGCGATGATCTCTTGCAGATCATCTTTGGCCTCATCCACGCCGGCGACATCACTAAAGGTTACGCGGTGTTGATTCTCCGTAAGCAGTTTTGCCCGGCTCTTGCCAAAGGACATCGCCTTACCGCCGCCCACCTGCATCTGGCGCATAAAAAATATCCACACGCCAAGCAGAAGCAGCATGGGAAACCAGTTAAGCAGCAGCACCATGTACCACGACGACTCGTCCTCGGGCTTTGCGGCGATTTTCACGTCCTTAGCCCGCAATGTCTTCACCAGCTCCGGATCATCCGGCGCAAAAGTTCTGAACTGCTCGCCGTTCTTGTATTTGCCCTGAATATTCTGTCCTTGGATCACGACCTCTCGAACGCCGCCGCGCTCCACGGCCCCGATAAATTCGCTGAAAACAATTTCCGGTTCGCGCCGGTATTGTTTGCTAAACACGCTAAAAATCCCAAACAACACGAGCACCAACACCAACCCAAGTGCCATACGTTTTGATGATTGACTCAAGAATTCCTCCGTTCAGGGAAAACCCCCTCTCGCATCGCTGGTGTTGATACTAGCTCTTTCGGGTACAGAAGGATACCATCGATAGCTTGCGCCGATCCTTCTAAACTTCGAACCAATTGCATTCTCTCTCGGCCTATCTCCCTGCCGGCTCACCGAAAGAGAGTTCAACGGGCCGTGGTTTTAATTTGAACGTCTTGAACGGACCGGAGCGGTTGAACGTTTCGAACGGGCTGCAGTAGTTTGTCGTAGCGATGGAACGACTGGAACCATTGGAACTGGCTGCTGAGAGATAGCTTGACCCCGTTGACACCTGAGTTTTGAATCCGCTAGGCTGCGTTCCCGACCCAATGATGAAGACATTTTTCTGCCTTCCTTTCATATTACTCATCTCCCTTCTTGCGGGAAACTCTTATGGTCACTTTACCGAAAAAGGGCATGTGCACACGTTCTCAGAAACAAAACAGGACTTTTTGAATCCGGACTGCCGGTCGACCGACACCTGCGATCTCAAGAGATTCACGCTCACAAAGTCGGTTTACGAAGTTTGGTTCAGTGACGACCCAAAATATCCCACTCACGGCACCGGCGTGATCATGGAATACGAGACCGATTCGGTGGATGCGCTCGAGAAATACGCCATTGTTCAATTCGTAAAGGGCTGCGTTTTTGACAGTTCAAAGAACGCCGCAGGCAAGATCACTAGAAATTTAAGTTATGTGGTACCGAGCTTCGGAGAAAGTGTTCCTCTTTGCTTTCCTCAATGGGTGATCGATTCGCAGGACACTGATCCCGCATACAACAGCGATCCTGAATACGGCAGGTTTTATTTATTAAGGTGGAATAACCCCGGCTCCTATGATCAGGAGACCCAGAAATACTACGGCGCCGAAAAACCGACAATTCCGGTTGTTTACCTGACCGATCACCCCGCCGGGGCGTTCGTTACCGGAACTGGCGTAAAAAATGCCTCCCTGGAATTCAAAACCTGCATCTATAAGGCAATCGATGTTCCGACGGAAACACGTCGAGACAACATTGGCTTTGCAAAGCCCATCACTTGCTTTGAGTGGCAAAACGCTTATGTCTACGATTTTGATAAGGGAAAGTTCCAAACCCGTTTGGCTGATTTTCCGCGGGAAGCGCCATTCCTGCACGTAAATGTGTTCCTACTCGTAACTTTCGTTACATTCTTTACTGCACTCGCTCTGGTTACTTTTTCACGCTTAAGGAAAACTCCTCAGCCAAGAGATCACTGATCGGCAAGACGTTGGCGGCAACGCCGTTTTATCGTCGATTCCACCGTGATTCTAGAGTTTGATTTCTTTTCTAGGCGTTCGGTCCCCGGCGAATAATGGTGTTCTGTACAAATCTTCGTTCTGTACTTGTCGAGATTGGTTAGAATAGAAAGCCTGACATCAGCCCTGGACCGACACCAGCCCATAGACAAGCGCTCGAAACTGGTTGTACAGTGAATTCCGCGAAATCTAAAGATTACGGAACCTAAGATCTACGACCAGTAGAGAATAACTCCGTGAAGCATAGTTATAAATCGGTATAGAAACGAATCGTAGCACTGACTCGCGTATAAGTGAATCGCGCCATCGTTGCTTCAAAATAGAGGCGGTTGTGCATAGTCAATGACTGCCACAAAGGGGAAAGTTATGGAAATCATCGATGCGGACGCTCATGTAGTCGAATCGGAACGGACCTGGGACTTTCTCGATGAAGCGGACAGACAATTTGCCCCACAGGTAATGGTATTCAAAGATTGTAGCGGCACAGGCGCGAGCCAACGTTCCAACGATGAGTTCTGGAAAATCGGCGGCCGGGTTTTCGCCAAAGGACGAAACATCGGCCATGATACTTCGCGAGAAAGCCGAGAAATGGAAAACGTCAAAGCTCGCCTGGCTCACATGGATGAATTGGACATACATGTCCAGGTTCTCTATCCCAGTCTCTTTCTGCGCGCACTGACCATTCTGCCGCATATCGACGCCGCATTATGCAAGAGCTATAACCGCTGGCTGGCAGAGATTTGGAAGTCGGGGAATGGCCGTTTGCGATGGGTCGTGATGCCGCCTCTTCATTTTATGGACAAGGCGATCGAGGAGTTGAACATCGGCAAGGAAAACGGCGCGTGCGGGGTCTTCATCAGGGGGGTCGAAGGCGACAAACTGCCCACCGACCCCTATTTTCATCCCATCTATCATGAAGCCAGTCGCCTTGGCATGCCCATCTGTATCCATGCGTCAGCCGGAAATCTGGACATGTTTGATCTTTTTGGCCGGGGTGCCAGCCTGGGCCAGTTCAAGTTCGGTCCGATTAATCTTTTCGGGAGTCTCATCACATCAGAGCTTATGCGTAAGTTTCCCGATCTAAAATGGGGGTTTATCGAGGTCAGCGCCGAGTGGCTCCCTTACGTGATGAACCATCTAGAGATCGGCTATCAGAGGCAGGGAAAAGAGTGGCCGGGAGCGAAGCTCTTACGCGAGAATCAAATTTATGTTGCGTGCCAAACGAGTGATGATTTGCCTTATATTCTAGATCACGTGGGAGATGAGAACCTTGTCTTGGGAACGGATTATGGACACAATGATACTTCATCCGAAATCAACGCTATGCGAAAGTTGAAAGCAGACGGCAAAATTCCGGCAGCCTCAATTGACAAGATTCTGCAGCCTCAATTGACAAGATTCTAGGGAGGAACGCTCAAGCTCTGTATAATCTATGATTCGCTGGCGCCAAGCTCAACGCACGCGCCGAGAGTTTTCCCTGCACCTTGTAATTGTCTTTAAAGGTTTGAACGTGGCGCTGCAGCGTAACAACTAACTCCGATCATGGTAAGCTTTGCCTGTCCTGAGGCTGCGCGAAGTGTCGAACCATTGGAACGCTTGAAACGGGCCACTGTATCCTAAAACTGAGACACAGTGCCCATCGAAAAATCCGCCGGTTACCCCTTATAAACCGTCCAAGTATTTTCTTTGGGACACCTCCACGGCCGGCAAAGGGCGGGCACCGTTTCAAAAATAGGATTGTCCGTAAATCAATCGCTTACAAAGGATAAAGTCCCTGCGTGGACTTTGCAAAGGAGCTAAAAAATAGCGAGGGGCAACGAGATCAATCGCAACAGGAGCAGACCTCCGGAAAATCAAATCGGTCGCGGGGTTCTGTGATGTGAATGAAGCGTCAGGTGGGAAAACTAAACAATGGCGGCGCTCGTAAACAAGATTGTATAGATTGCTATGGTGACTTTTGCTCTTCAACTCTCAACAAGAATGACCCATAAACTTCCCCCAAAAAGTAGCGCTTAGCCGGTGCGCAATGGCTTTGGCGGTATGTCCTGGTTGGCTCTGCCTACGCGCTCGTATTCGGAGATGACCTGGGCGCCCAGCAACAGCAAGGTCGCCGCGAGATCCAAGCTCAGCAGTACCGCGATTGCCGTCGTCAGTGATCCATAGACTAGACCGACCTGCGACAAAGTGGCGAAGTACCAGAGGAGCACATGACGGGTGAGCTCCCAAAGCAGTGCCGCCGTGAGGCCGCCGATCAGCGCGTGCCGCAGCGACAGCCGTCCGACCGGCATGACCAGGTAGACCGACGTGAGAACGAAGATTTCTCCGCCGAATCCGAGCAGATAGAGAAGCACGCCAGAAACGCCGCCAAGGGACCAGTTACGCCCCAAAAAATCAACCCTTTCCTGCCCCATCGCCTGCAGGCTGCCGGAGACAAGTGTCACCAGCAACACGCCGAGTCCCAGGAACAAGATGTAGCAATAAGGAAGCAGCGCAGAGACGAGAAAATGGCGCCTGCGGATGGCGACCCGGTGAATGAAAATTACCGACATCGCATTCTCCAGAACCGTGAATGCGAGGGAGCTGAAAAATATCATTGTCGCCAATAGCAGCCAGCCGATGACGTCGCGATGGTCAAGAAAGTTCGTCAACTCAGCCACGATCAATTTGGATTGCCCCGGAACCAGCCACTCCAGGTAGCGACCGAGGGTATTGAGCAATTCCGCCTGATCGATAACATAGGAGAGCGCGATAACGGTAAGAATGAGCAGCGGAACAATCGATAGCAGCGCGTAGTACGCGACCGCGCCCGCCAAAAGAAGTCCCTGATTGGCACGAAAGGCCTTCAGCGTCTGGACCGCGAAAGCACCCGGATGCTTCAATACGACGCGGAGGTCAGACATAACAGTCCTCGTTACAAACTTTCTCGATCTCGTTTTTTTCCACGAGCCGACAAACGCGACAACATCGTACTTATACGTGCCTGAGCAAAATGACAATAATGGTTGCCTCCTTCTTCGAGACTTACTCTCGGTTAAGTAATCATAGTCTACTGATATTCAGGCTGCCGGACACGGCACGAATTGCCGTCTACTATTGAATAATCCTGAACAGAATTATTGTGAGGTACGGGCGCAAGGCACACGCGCAGTACATTCCGCTGATGATGAGCCTAGCCGTCCCGGGGCTGCTCGAAGGGTCGGATCATGAACCTTTGACCGGTCTTGTTTTCAGTTTAACGACTTGAACAGAGCGCAGCGATTGAACGTTTTGAGCGGCTTTAACGCCTTGGACGGTGAGCCTACGGAGCGTGGAACTAAAGCGAATGAAGATTGTGAAGGAGTCAAATCAATGGTTGACAGATCTCACCCAGTTGCAGTTGCATCAACTGTTAAACAAAGACTTGAGTTCCTTGGCTGCACACGATTGTTATGTCAGACTCCATGCCCTCCCACTTTTCAAACTTGACCAGTGCCATTCTCGCGCTGTCTCCGACAAAGTGCGGACCGGATTCTGTAGAACGTAACGCAAAACCGTCATCAAGTGTTCATCACGTTGAACCGAGAAACTCTTAAACCGGCCCTGCCATATATGTCTCTGCTTCCATAGTGTTTGTGATAACGGCGCACGTGGCTCGTCAATAACCACTGCATGAATTGACTCAATAAGGTTTGATGAGGGGGTTCGAGAACAAGGTAAAAATGATTCGGCAGCAGGCAAAACCAAGAAGCTTCATCCGATGACGTTTCTTGGCGTCAGCCAAAAGAGATAAAAACGCTTCGTAATCTTGAGGCTTGTGGAATACCGTGGCGCGCCCGTGTCCTCTAGGAATTCTTGGCACGAGCGCTTCTAACATACGATCCGTCGTCGACATTATAACGGAAAGTAGCCTGTCCCCTTTCTTCTCTCGGTCTATTTCTCTAACTCGGTATGAACTATTTTCGTCAGCAAATCCTTCTTTGAGGAGCGTCTCACAAAATCCAGCCGTTTTCGAAACCAAGAGTCGTTGATGGATTCCCGGTTTGGCGGGAGAATTTCCCGCTTGATCGGAAATCCATGATTTGCTCCGCGATTGTCGAAGACCCGTCGGTCGTCCATGGCGATATCTCCTTTCGCCTCTGGTCGCGTGGTTACTAACTCGACAGCGTTTATAAAGTTTTTATACACCTGTCAAGTAAAATGTACTGTTGCAAAGGACAATATGCTGATGACACGCGGTTCTCCAAATGAGATTTCAACTCTTAGCACTATATATTGCTTCATTTACCAAAAATCTCCCATTAGTTGCTATTAGTAGTACCTACATCGTGGATTTTCTTGCTAAGACGAGAGGTTGTAAATCGTTGCGGCTACTCAATTTTGCAGAATCCGGTTAATTTACAAACTCTGAGCAATTAAAAAATCAGTGGGAAAAAATAAAGGGGGACATTCTTCTTTTCACTTCCCTGAGACCATTGACGGACGTAAGTGGCTCCATGCCACGCACGGCCCGAGCCTCAGTAGGAGACATCTGCTATCACGTCATCAATCGCAATGCGCAGACCGAGGTGTTCCATAAGGATGGTGACTACCGAGCCTTTGTCGAAGTTGATTCGATCGGCTTGTGAACGGATTCCGATGCGCGTTCTTGCGTATTGCGTCATGCCAAATCATTTTCGCTTCAGATCGAAATTACCGATTCCCACTAGAAAAGGGGTGACATTTTCGCTGAACTACAACAGCCTGACACCAAACTTCAGCCGCGTGTTTAGCAAAAGGAACATTTCGTGGCATACTGCGTTTCATGTTTTTATCACATCAAACAATTGAGAAGTACATTGATGAAGGCAAAATCCTTATTGAGCCTGACTTTGATAAGAAAAACCTACGCCCCGTCGGTATCCGTATCCATCTTGCCAAAAATCTGCTTCTGCCCGAGCCTAATCAGGTTATAAGTCTAACGGTGGCGCAGGAGCTCAAATATAAGGAAATAGATCTGACTAGAGAGGACTTTCTATTGGAACCAGGGCAATTTGTTCTTGGAGCAAGTTATGAAGCGATACAAACTCCTCCAAACGTATTGGCCATTTTAGATGGGAGAAGCACGGTAGCTCGTCTCGGTCTTACCATTCATATAACCGCTTCTGTGATTGACGGAACATTCGAGACGCCACACGTCGCGGTGTTAGAAAT
>Ga0137403_10006966_pt1 | contig 12856 bp, 14 predicted proteins | sample CZOMad2_1_16fung_FD_122057 | JGI IMG/M metagenome (GOLD analysis project Ga0137403, IMG submission 122057) | Vadose zone soil fungal communities from Angelo Coast Range Reserve, California, USA - CZOMad2_1_16fungal (Hybrid Assembly) | ecosystem: Environmental > Terrestrial > Soil > Vadose zone... | reverse complement strand
TGCTGGAGTTCGGTGTAGGTGTGGATTTGATGCGACATGGGAATTGGACTCGTTAAAACATTGAAGTGCGGTGCGGGATGGTTCCGACGGAGGGCTCGGTGCGAAACGCGGACGGGCATGGGAACCGTAAGCGGCCGCCATTGACAGGTCAGCGTGCTCCAAAGGGCGGCGAGCACGTGCTTGCGATGGGCACGACGCCAGGCTAACTGGATTACTTTGTAGTGCTGACGTTGCAGTAACACGGCCAGCAGTCCGCTTTGGGTAAGGGTCGGGGTTGATCTCGTCATAGCGTGCCTTCTTTCTGTTTTAGTGGTCTATGTAATTCCACCCGTCCGATGAGTGCGCTCTTTCTGAGCGTTACGAATTTCATAAGCCGGTTTTCTAATTGGATTGACTGCTCCAAATCCGTGCGAAACGAGGAATCAATCCTCACGAGGCGCTTTGAACAGCCCCCTCGCTTCAGGTGACTCGGGGTTTCAGTTGAATCTGGAGATCGCGCTAGGCGGTGTCTCAGCGAAGGTTCAGTCGCTTTTCAGCCCGGCCGAAGGTGCGTTGAAACGTCGGATGACGTAATCAACAATCTTGTACAGAATTTGCGCCATCGTGTCAAGCCCTTTTCGTTTCTCATTTAGCGCCTTGCGATCGGTTCGCGGTCTAAACTTCGAAAACATTGACTTGTGTAACCCCCGGTCATTTTCAATCTCTCGAGTTTGCCCATCCTATATCAACACTTTCCAGCACGCTCTATTGAAACTCACTCGTTGCGCACACTCACGCACTGCAGCTAATGCCAGCTGGCATCCTCGATCGTGTGATCGTGCTGCAACTCCTTAAGCTTAGCAGTGCGGTTGGTTCGAATAGCGACAGCACTGGACGGCGCCAAAGAGCAGCTTGAGCCGATCGTCTCCAGACGAGATCCGAAGCACGACGTGACTCGCACAAGCGCAAAAATAACATTAGGCGATCGGCATTGCGGGTATACATTGATTTGCTAGCGTTTGCAGCGTCAATCGACCGCCGGTACGGCCCCTTCTCTCTGCACCAAACAAACAGGGCAGAACTATCTCTTTATGTCAGTATTTATTCACACAAAAAAGGACGCGCACCCAACATGGCTTACGGACTTCTTGTCCAGCAACATTACCATGTCGGGTCGCCAGCGTCGGGTTATTGCCCGCTCAGATCACCAATCTGAAATACAGATACACGGCGGTGCGCACTCCCATCGAGAGAGTATCAGGCGCGACAATCAGTCGGAGAACGGAATCCGATCGACGCATTTAAAAAATTAAACTGCAAAAAGAAAACAATATGGAAACAACGATCACCCAAAACAGCGCGCTTTTTTTTGCGCATCGTAAAATCTCAAAACATCGCGCCACGCTTTTCCGGGGGCTTAGGACCGCAGCTAGCAAGCAGCGCCCGGATGCTCAGCGGCAGCTGACCTGCACGGCCTTATTCATCGCACGACGACTTCATCAGGACAACGGGCGGTGAGCCGCGTCATTTAAGGTTAACCGAACATGCATGTAATCCAATTTCGCGAAATTATGCGAGATGCTGAAGTGGCGCATGCAATCCATCCGATCGTGTTCAAATATCTCCTCACTGCGGAGGAGACGACCAAAACCTTGCAGGAGTGCGGTGTTTCGCGGGCTGCGAATGTAGCTCAGATCAGCACAGGCAGTTTCCTCAATCAACAGATATGCAACTAACCGTCCAACAAAGCAGCGCGATTTATTTCAAGCGACATAAAGGCTCTAAACGTCGGGCTGCGCTTTTCAGGCAGCTTCGCGCGTCAGCCGCAAATCAGACCTGCGATGTTAAGCAGCAGACGTTCGGCAACGCATGCATCGGGCAAAGGCTTCCATCAGGCCAGCTGTGGCTGAGGGTTCGAATTTGAGTATGCGCCCCGCGATGCGACACGCAAGGGGGGGTAGACGTACTGCTTCGCAGGGTAAAATGAGCAAGCGAAAAGCATCCCAATCCTCTGATAAGGAAGTGATGCGACATCTGTCGCGCTCGCACATATTCAAAGATTACGAGCGAGCTTTTAGCGAAGCCACGGGTTTACCGCTAAATATCCGAGGGCATGATTCGTGGTCGCCTGTGCATCATGGGAAGGACGATCACCATTCATTCGCCTCAATTCTGGCTCGTTTCAACAAGGCTCGCGCCGCATGCTTAAGAGCTCAAACCGACGCATCTCGAGAATCGAACTCGACAACGCGTACCGTTACCTGGTTCGCGGGACTCTCCGAAAGTGCAGTGCCAGTGTACGTAGGTGACCACATTCTTGGTTTTCTTGAGACAGGTGAAGTGATGCTCAAGAACCCGACTAAGAAACACTTCGCGAGCATTACTCGGCAGCTGCGCGCGTGGGGTTACAGGGCGGATTGGAAAAAACTTGAGCGGGCCTATTTTCGGTCGTGCGTTCTATCACCGGACCGGTATCGCGCGATGTTGCGGCTGCTGAGTATTTTTGCGCAACACCTTTCAATCTTGTCGAATCAACTAGCCGTGCGGCGTGAAAACGACGAGTCCATGAACATGGCGCGAGCACGGCACTTCATCGAGAAACATCAGACGGAGCCGCTGTCTCTCGGGCGCGTGGCCCAGGCGGCTAACATCAGCAGGCATTACTTTTGCAAGATGTTCAAGAAAGCGACCGGGGTAAATTTCATCGATTATCTCTCGAGAGTCCGAGTCGAGAAATCAAAGGCGCTTTTGCTCAATCCTAACTCGCGAATTAGCGAAGCTGCTTTCGCATGCGGATTTCAATCCATGACGAACTTCAATCGTGCGTTTAGGCGAATCGTCGGTCGCTCTCCCACGCAATTTCGCAAATCGCTTCCCAAGTTGCGACGCTCGGCATAGCACTGTTCGTTTGGGGAGAAAGACCAAGCAGGTCCGCAAGGCGTGACTCATAGGAGTCGCAGATGGGACAATTGCCGTTCAGCTCAACCCAGTCGGGACTGCTGACACGCGCAAGGCGTGATGGATCTGTTGCTGAAGTTGAATGTAAGAATGGATTTCGTCAGACATGAGGATAGCTCGGTGACACCACTCGTTACTACCTGGTTAATTAACTTTGATGGCCCGCACGGCCACATCCATTGTTTTGAACGAAATCGTAGGAGAGGCAACGACTGCACGGGCTCTACGGTGCGGAGAGGCGGCTACTTGGTGGCCGTGCTAATTCATAAAAAACCGGCTGGGTTAGTCCCCGTGTAATTCCTAGCTCCCGGCAGTCGTTGAATGAACTCCTACACTGGGGCGAACGCGCGGAACTCTCCGCACGCCCGCGGGTCAGTGTTAGAGCATTACGCCACTTTAACTTGGGTAGCTTTTGATTTTGCTCTCGTCGTTGTCGGGAGGTGCACTTTCAGCACTCCATCGCGGAACTCCGCCGTGACTTTGGTGCTATCGGCATCTTCAGGCAGCGTGAAGGTGCGTCGAAAAGTGCCAAAGCATCGTTCGATGCGATGGAATTTCTTCTTGTGATCTTCCTTCTCGAGTTTGCGTTCTCCAGAAACGCTAAGAATGCCGTCTTCAACTGTTACGTTAACATCATCCTTCTTCATTTCAGGCAGGTCAGCTTTGAGCAGGTACCCGTGATCGTCCTCACTGATATCAACCTCTGGTGACCAATCTGCGACCGCAAGGCTGTGGATTTCTCCACTGCCTATTCTGTTGGGAAAGCTGCCCGAGAAGAAACGATTGAAACGATTTTGCGTTTCCTCCATCTCTCTCAGCGGATTCCATGTGCTTATTAGTTTATTCATATTTTATCTTTCTGGATTGAGTTAAAGCCATCTTCGTGCATGACGCTCACCGCTTATTGTGAGAATTGACCCGAATCTTGTGCACGTTGAAGAGTAGCCCCGTGGAAGGGAACGCGCGGGCACTTCGCTGGGATTGCGAAGTATTCCAGAGTCGATGGTTACAAGCTGGCGCAGCTAGCTTTCCGGACAGGCCTTTGAGACAGGTCATGTCTAAACATTCGACGTTTCACATACCGCGAACCCGCGAGGACTAAATTTTATTTGAGCGCCAAGGAAAAGTAGGCGTAAGAATTGAGAAGTTAGAACTATTGAAAATTAGGAAGACTGGCATTTTCCAAAATATGCAGGCAGTATCTGTCAGTCTATGAAACCGCCGCTCCACAGAATTGTCATGTGCCTGTCGATCTTCACCCTGTTTGGTGCCCCTGACATAGGGCAAGCGGGACCTTTCGAGGACGTTTTTAGATCGATACGCAACTCGTTCGCGCTCCCCGCACCAAAGCCGCGAACGCCGCAACCTCGCCGAAGCAGCCCTAAGCAGAGTAATGAGACTCCACCAAGCGCTGCTCCAGATACTTCAAATACTCAGACTTCACCAACTCCGACTCCGGTCCCAGCGCCTCCGAACCCGAGCAACGTCCGAGTGGCGAAAGCAACCGCTGCCAAGAAGAACCGAAACGGGGACGTGCCGTACGGAATTCCCGTGCCCGGAAAACAAGGCTTGGTTACCAGTCCGTTCTCGCCGGACAGTGGGTACATTGACGTCCGAAGTTTTCCGCCTGGAACGGAAGTAAGAGATCCTTTCACAGGCAAGACTTTCCTCACGCCGTAACGCTAGGCCTACGGAAGGCAGACGTAGGCGGTCGCGAAGCCAGCGCAACTTCAGCGAATGGCCGGTGTTTTCATTAACGAAGTTAAACACCGGGGGGGTATATTATGAGAAGCTCTCTTTTGATTTGTACCGGAATTGTAGCGTTCGCGTTGATGGCGGACGCGCAAATACCAACCAACCATAGAAGGGCACCGCAAAGGACGACGAAGTACTCCGGATACCGAGGGACGACCACTGTCCGGCAGGCGGTACCAAGACGCACGTTTTCGTCCGCGCGATATCGTCAACCGGCAGTTTCAACCGCGCGATCTCGCCAGCCGACTTTCAGAACGACACCGTCGCAAGCACGAATGAACAGTTCGTTCGCGAATCGGCCCGCAATGACCAACACGGCTGCTTTGAGAAGAACGCGCCCTCCTGTAACTAATGATTGGCGAGAGTCCCGGTTTGGCGTACGACCGCGCTCGAACAGCGGGTTCGTAAATCGGCCCACAGCCGGTGGGATTGCGACTCACCGACAGACGCGTCTAACCACCGCCGATAATTGGCGAGAGTCCAAGTTTAACGTACGGCCGCGTCCAAGCGATTCGGGCCTCAATCGATTTACCATGAACGACATTGCCGATCGACCACAGACGCGGAGAGAATTCAACAATAAGTGGTCAGACGCCAACCTCCGGCGACAAGCGCGCGGTTCGTTCGTGAACAGGCCCCGAAGTGCGGCGTTTTGGAGCGGGAGGCGTGCAGCCGTCACCAATAATTGGAGAGGTTCCGAGTTTTCCGGGCGACAATATTGGGCATTCCACAATTACGAGCGCCAGTGGCACGATAGCGGTTGGTGGCACCACCATTGCGGCGACCGAATCGTTTTCGTGACGGTCTATTCGCAGCCATTCCCATTTTACTTCGATGCAGGATATTGGTATCCGGCGTGGGGATACTATCCTGACTCATACTATCCCTACGACGGACCGATCTACGGTTACAATGATTTGCCGCCAGACGAAATCATCGCAAATGTCCAAACTCAACTGCTTAACGAAGGTTATTACGACGGTCCGATCGATGGGATCCTAGGGCCGGACACGCGTGCGGCAATCGCGGATTATCAGGCCGATCACGGGCTCGCAGTCACGGCATCAATTGACGAGCCGACTGTTGAATCCCTGGGATTGGTTTAGCGGGTTACTCCTTCTTACTTTCCTTGCTAGCCCCACAAGTCGCGCTTCGGAATCCCAATTCTTCCGTTTGCGTATGGCACTGGACGATCACGATCCCGGGCGAGGAGTAGCGGTCCATCGAGATCGATCCAGTTTGCGAAGCTCGCCAGAAGGCGAGCAGGCGCGATCCCGAGCGAAGTGCAAACCATGCAACCGATCAATAATTTGAAGCCGCCGTCGCGGGCGTGCTCGCACAAGCGCAGGGCTTCGGTTAGCCCGCCGGTTTTATCGAGCTTTACGTTAATGACTTCGTAACGGTTGGTCAGGCGAGCAAGATCGGCAGTGGTATGGCAACTCTCATCGGCGCAGACTGGAATCGGATGATCGAGAGTTTCCAGGACTTCATCGGCTTTCGCAGGGAAAGGTTGTTCAATGAGCTCGACGCCCAATTGTTTCAGAGCCGGGACAATTTTCTGATAATGCTCAGGCGACCACGATTCATTAGCATCGATGAGCAAGCGCGCCGTGGGCGCGACTCCGCGTACGGCTTCGATGCGCGCAAGGTCCGGATCGTCGCCTCCAAGTTTGAGCTTCAGGATCGGCAGTCTTGCATTCGCTTTTGCTGCCTCTCCCATTTTCTCCGGTGTATCCAGACTGATCGTAACCGATGTCTCGACTTCAGGAACAATCGGAATCTCTGCCAGTTCCCAGGCACGTTGGCCGGAAGTTTTCGCTTCAAGATCCCATAATGCGCAATCCAATGCATTGCGCGCAGCGCCTGCAGGCAGGAGGCCTTGAAGGCTTTCGCGATTCAAAGTCTTATCGCCTTGTATCGATTCGACCTGTGCCAGAACCGAGGCAACGCTCTGGTCGTAACGTGAGAGGGGAACGCCTTCGCCGCGACCGGTGTGTTTGCCATCACCAACCGTCAAAACGACGATCTGCGCTTCAGTGCGACTGCCCCGCGAAATACGAAACGGTTGACTGAGAGGCCAAATTTCCTCGTGAGCGTCGATGGACAGAGGACTAGTCGGCACAGAAGGAAATGAAGATAACGACGGGACGCAGGGACCACAAGACTGCCGGGAAACGGACGACAGAATTTTGATCAGCGGTCTCTGTTCCGTAGCCAGTGGTCTTTGGCTAAAGAAGAACGTGACATCGGCTAAGTTTCGTCATTAACTGTGAAAAACTCCTTATCCCGCGTCTGTACGCGAGCCGACACACAGAATTATGAAGACGAAGAATTTGAAGAAAAAAATCCGGCGACTCGAAAAGCGTCTCCAAGACGGTCCAAAGAAGCTGTCCAAGCTAAAACAAAGGCTACAGGCGGCGGAAACAGCAAGGAAGCTGAAAGCCGCGAGAAAGTCGGCGGCTCGCGCCGCTCGCGCAGCTGCCAAGTCTTCTAAGCGAGCCGAGCCGAAGAAACCGGCTGCTGTCAAGAAAGCGAAAAAAAAGCTCAATCTTTCGCCGGAACGTCGCGCTCAACTTGCGGCGGCGATGAAAGCCAGGTGGGCTGCCAAACGGGCCGCCGATGCGAACGCGAAAGGGGCCTCAGGCGATAACCAACATTCCGCACCGCCCGGACCACCGCAGCCGCCGCTGAACAGACCCGACGGCGTCTAGAGGGGTTTGAATAAGGCCATCGGCGCTGTAGCCACGGCCCTGCGGACCGTCTCCTTAATGTGAAAGCATCTTCGAAACTGTGACCGGCCACAGGCCGGTGGCTACAACATTCATCAAATTGCTCTAAGCGCTCCGTTTGCGGAGCCGAGGGCGGCCCGGCTCCAACGATATGGGTAACGACAGGCTTCGAGAGCTGAACCTCAGGCTGGTTGACTTTATGAGATGGGTTCCATTGACGCGTTTCACTTGCGGCGGCGTGCGCCGCCGACCCGCGCGTGTCGCGGACATGTCACGAGATGATCATTGACCATTCCGGTGGCCTGCATCAACGCGTAGCAGATCGTTGAGCCAACGAATTTGAATCCGCGGCGCTGCAAATCGCGACTCATCGCGTCGGATTCAGTCGTGCGCGCGGGGACGTCGGTCATGCGGTTCCAGCGATTCTGGATTGGTTTGCTACCGACGAAGCTCCAGAGATAAGCGTCAAACGTCCCAAATTCTTTGCGCACGGTGAGAAACGTCTTTGCGTTCTCGATCGCGGCCACAATCTTCAAGCGGTTCCGCACGATTCCGGCGTCGCCGAGCAATCGCTTCACATCGCGCGTGCCGTAACGTGCGATCTTCTCCGGGCGAAATCCATCAAATGCCTTCCGGTAGTTGTCTCGTTTGTTCAAAATCGTGGTCCAGCTGAGTCCTGCCTGCGCGCCTTCGAGGATCAGAAATTCGAAAAGCAATCGATCGTCGTGAACAGGGACGCCCCACTCCTTGTCGTGATAGGTGATGTTCGGCTCGACTGTAGCCCAGGGACAACGCGGCATAATGAAGAAAGAATATAAATCACATCTCGAGCGCGGCGCGAAGATGTGGGATCAGACGTTTGCTGAATTCGACGGAGTCGCCGGCGGATAAATGTGACCATTCAGGGCAACTGAAGCCTGCGAGATCGCGAAAATCTTCATAGTAAATTCCTGGCGCACCGGTGTCCTTGAGCACTCGATCCCAAATACCAGCTCGCGGCATCTCGCGGTCCTCCAATTGTTTTAGTTCTCCGCTATATGGGAAACGAACGAAAACGATTTTGCCTCCACGAGCCTGAAGTTTTTGTACGGCTGCGGCAACGTCATTGAAGCGTTGGCTAATTGCTTGCCCGATCATTTTCTCAAATTCTTCTTCCGGAATGTAAGTCGGCGGCGGCGGAGGAGTGAAAAGCGGGATCCAGATTTTTTGAGTCATTCTCGCCAGTTCACTGCCTGGCCGGGCGCATTCCTCGATCATGCGCGCGCGGCGTTCGCGATCCAAAGTACCAAAGTACGGCGGAAGACGCGGCCGCACCTGCGCATTAGGTCGATTGGGAATAGGCAGGCGTTTCAATAAATCGTCGAGAGTCAGTTCTTCCTGTTTTAAAAACGCGACATGTTCCTCCAACGGCATGGCGAGATATTCGCTGGCACGTTGGGCGGGTGTTTGGGTATGAGACCGCCGAACGGCTTTCTCAGCGCGATCCATCGGCGGGCTGCTCGGCGGGGCGACAAACAAACGGGGAACAACACTGCAAATGACTGTGCCGTGAAAACTTTTGTCATTGGCCAGATCGGCCAGTACGGGGTAAGCGCAACCGCCCGCCATTGCAAGCTGAACGGGACGTTTCCCTAATCCTTTTTCAAGTTCGTCGAGATCCAGATCGAACCAGCCGCGCGAATCGCCGATGATGACAAAGGAATCGGGCTTCACCCGCCTACGAGCCGATGTCCAAAGATCCTCGTTATCGTTGAGTGTGGGACCGTAACCGATGGATCGACAATAAATTTCCCATGCAGACGCCGCGCCAACAACGATCAGCACAACTGCTGCGATGATACCGCGCCAGGGCAACTGTGGGATCGGCCGCACATATTCCAGAGGAGGGCCGCCATGTATGCTTTCGATTTCCAGCGGCTTTCTGAAGAACAACCGCGGCAGACGAAGCCTGCGTTTAAAATTGGAAGTAAATGAAAGCATTACTGTTACCTTGAGTAAGAATGATGGCGCAGGCCATGAACGCCCATGCCGCTGTCACAATCCAGGGCGGCGCACGCAGCACGGCTGTTTCGATGTTGCTATCGCGAAGGGACCAGTGCACGAGAATCATCCCACCGGTGACAAACGCGATCTGAAGCATCTCGCGCGTAGTGAGGATGGCGTCGCCGTGCGGATGTCCGCCAAACATCCCGCCCAACATTCGCGCCGCGACGGTGAAATTCGGTGCCCGAAAAAAAACCCACGCGATGCAGACGGCAGCAAGGGTGGCGAACCCGCCGAGGAGCCGGGTCGCGAGAGTGTTAGCCCACGCTCTGTGCTCGAATAAGCCGCGCAGGACGCGTTCCACAACGAGATAAGAGCCATGAAGCAAGCCCCAAACTACGAATGTCCAGGCTGCGCCGTGCCAGAGGCCGCCGAGAAACATGACCACGACCAGATTTGTCCCGGCGCGGACGGGACGGACCTGATTGCCGCCGAGCGGAATATAAAGGTAATCGCGCAAGAATGTGGAAAGCGAGATATGCCAGCGCCGCCAGAAATCGGAAAACCCAATGGCCGCGTACGGAAAACGGAAATTATCTTTCAGATGAAAACCCAGGCACAACGCGGCGCCGATAGCACACGTGGAGTAGCCGGCGAAATCAAAGAATATCTGGCCGGCGAATGCCATCACGCCCAGCCAGGAATCCACTGCCATGAGTGGCCCAGCATAACCAAAGATGCGATCGGCCGAACCGGAAAGCATCGTATCGGCGAGCACGATTTTTTCGAACAGGCCGAGGGTCATAAGTAATAATCCCCAGAAAAACTGCCCTGTGCGCAAAGGCTGCGGCCTCACGAGTTGCGGAAGAAAATCGCCAGCTCGCACAATCGGCCCGGCGACCAGCTGAGGAAAAAACGAAACAGCCAGAACGAAATCGCGCAACGACTTGGTAGGCTTCAGGACACTGCGATAAATGTCGAGTGTGTAGGAGAGAGAATGAAAGGTGTAGAAGGAGATGCCGACGGGCAGCAGGATGTCGAGATGTGGTGGCTGATAAATGATGCCAATGCGAGCGAGCAGCCACTGAAAATTTTCCAGCAGAAAGTTCCCGTATTTGAAGAATCCCAGCATGCTCAGGTTCATACAGACGCTGGCAACCAGCCACGCGCGGCGCGAACGGTGGCCTTTCGCCCTGCTCATTTGCCTGCCGAGCCAAAAATCCATTGCCGTGGTGGAAAAGAGCAGCGCCGCGAACGGCGGATTCCAGGCGCCGTAAAAAACATAGCTTGCGATTACGAGCAGATTCTTGCGCGCATTCCAGAAACGGATGCTCCAATAGGCTGCGACGACGACTACAAAAAAGACAACGAAGGTAAGTGAATTGAAAAGCATTACGGGCGCGCGATCTGCTTATTCAAGAGTCACATTGATTGCGAGTACATTTTAACGGAGCTCACGAAATGTCGTGTTCCTAGATTTTGTTCAGACATTTTTTGTTGATATTGGAAACTAAATATACTAGAATAGTTTCTATAGTGGAGGCAACTATGAGCCCAATCAATCTTGCCAAGTCTTCCCGAGGCCGCACCATCGCCTACTGGGTCACAACTCTGCTACTGGCCCTAGAGTGTTTGGCGGGAGGCATAATAGGCGCCCTGCAGCGACCACCCTTCATTGGAATCATGAAGCATCTGGGCTACCCAGGCTACGTGATGACGATCATCGGTGTGTGGTATGTGCTCGGTGGAGTGGCTTTGCTTTTGCCGCGTTTCCCTCGGCTCAAAGAATGGGCCTACGCTGGCTTGTTTTTCATCTACACAGGAGCGATTGCCTCGCGCCTGGCTGTGGGCGATTCCGCGGTTACACTCATGGGCCCGATCATTCTTACCGGGCTCGTGATTGCCTCCTGGGCTTTGCGTCCGTCAACTCGCCGCCTCAACCACAGTATATGAGTAGGCTTCTGTCCACTGGCAAGACAAGGAAGCGCTCGTTCAGCAGGGGCAACTCCCGAGCGGCCTATTCTCAGCGAATCGTCGAAGCGGCGCGGACGCGATCAGTGCACATTATTGGAACGAAAGGGAACACCATTATGAAATCGCGAATGAAGCTTCATCAGGAATTACGGCACAGGATTCTCAGCTTGTCCGATGTGACGGAGCGGCAAAATGCGGGGATCCACGAAGACGCTTTCTTTGTCGGAGGGAAAATGTTCATGCACATCCATGGCTACGGCCATTGCGACATTCAATTGGCGAAAGGCGACCAGGAGCGGGTTCTTGCGGAAGGCAAAGCACACCAGCACCGCTGGGCGCCTGAAGCGGGATACGTGACAGTGATTGTACACAGAGAAGAGGATTTGGAGCCGACGATGGATCTGATCCGGATGTCACACCGTTATTTTGCCGACAAACAGAATCTATCGCGCATGCAACACGACTAGAACCACGAGCTCTCAATAAATAGGAAAACGATTATGAAATTATTTGTGATAGGAGCGACCGGCCGAACCGGGCAAGAGATCGTCCGGCAAGCCCTGGCCAGGGGTCACCATGTAACCGCATTCGTGCGTTCGCCTGAAAGCATCGCATTAAAAAACGAGCGGCTGAGTGTCTTGAAGGGGAATGCCATAGACGAAAGCCAACTTTTTGAGGCCATGCAGAATCATGACGCAGTCATTTCGACTCTGGGACCGCGAGAGGTTTTCAAACCGAGCTCTCTTCTTCACGACAGTGCACTCACGACTACTCGCGCAATGCGGCGTTCAGGAGTGAAACGGCTCGTCGTTCTCTCGGCAGCGGCTCATTTTCCCGGGATTCCAAATCGCATCGCCAGTTTCATTCTTAGAAATCACATGCGCGATTCCCTTGCCATGGAGAAAATCGTCCAGGCCAACGGTCTCGACTGGACGATCGCGCGGCCTCCGCGTCTCACTCAGAAAGATTCCTTAAGCTATCGACGTCGGGAGGACGCTGCCCCCAGGCTGGGTTTCACATTGTCCCGCAAAGCGGTGGCTGCATTCATGCTCGACGCGATCGAGCAAAAGAAGCACATCCGCAAAATCGTCGGCATTGCGAAGTAGCCATCGGAATTAGCCGTTATACCTCGCCGTTACTCTCCTGGCCGCGACGCAGCAGTTGTCGTCAGTGTCGGCGCCGCCTCGATGCAGGATTGTCCGGATCGTATTCGTACAGCCTCGACGGATCGCCGAAGACCGCACCGAGCGCGCGCTCGGGCCATATCTCAAAATAGCTGAGCAACAGTGCCATTAGCGGGACCAGAATGAAGGCGAGGCCGTGGGCGGCCATGATGAACATCGCCATCGCGCGCAATACCAGAAGATACACATCCCAGCGAACGCGCTGCTTCAGTTCCTTGTCGGGCATCGCGTCATAGCCCGATTGGAACGCCTTCCAGAAGTGTCCGACCGCAAGCGAGCCAAAGGTGAACCAGA
>Ga0137403_10006965_pt1 | contig 12857 bp, 11 predicted proteins | sample CZOMad2_1_16fung_FD_122057 | JGI IMG/M metagenome (GOLD analysis project Ga0137403, IMG submission 122057) | Vadose zone soil fungal communities from Angelo Coast Range Reserve, California, USA - CZOMad2_1_16fungal (Hybrid Assembly) | ecosystem: Environmental > Terrestrial > Soil > Vadose zone... | reverse complement strand
TAAAGGGATGCTCCTGTCCGGCGGACAGCAGCAACGCCTTGCCATCGCGCGCGCCGTTTTGAAGAACGCGCCCATCCTTCTTCTCGACGAGGCCACTTCCGCGCTCGATTCCGAATCGGAAAAACAAATTCAAATGGCGTTGCAGACCCTCGCCGCGGGCAAAACCGTGGTAGCGATTGCCCATCGGCTTTCCACCATTTTGTCTTGCGATCAAATCGTGGTGATGGATCGCGGCCACGTGAAAGAGGTCGGCACGCACGCCGAACTGCTGGCCAAATCCGGCTACTATCGGCATCTCTACGATCTGCAATTCAATCGCGGCGCCGAACATAAGGATCCGCAGCCGGAAGAATTGTTCGAGGTTGTCAGCTGAGTCCGTCAGCTCGAGCGGAAGTCGAGGGATCCCGCGGAAGTTACCTTTAAGATTTCGCAACGGCATCCTTCGACTTCGCTCAGGCTGACGAGACGATTTGATCAAACTGCGCGCGAAGTTTCGTCTGCGCCGAGTCATTGAGCACAGCGCGCATCGTCATTTCCGGCAACGGGGGCAATTCAACCCAGGAGCGGCAACCGCTGAATCGCTTTCCATTTTGCAAAACCCAGACTGGGAAAATTTCAAAGACGCGAACGAAGGCGACATTCAGTCTGTCGCCTTTGTAGCCGAAACGTTCCCGCACCAGCTCGGGCGAGAGGATGTGCAACGGAGCCAGTGCTTCCGCGATTGCGAGTGAATTAATCCGCACCGCCCGCTCCACTCTTGCATACCACCGAATTGCGACCGTGCTGCCCGGTACCGGAATATCAGCCGCTGCAATCCGTACTTTCGCGATCTGCTCATGGAAGAACGTCGGAAACAAGAAGAACTCGCGATGCCGAAATGAAAAGCCGCCGCGCCCCTCCGCAATTCCGCCTTTGCGCAAAATTACCGATTGGCGTCCGCGTCCGAGGGCATCGCACACCAGTGACCATTCCTTAAAACCGGCGCTTTCCATTTTTCGCACTGCAAATTAGCGTTGTCGCGCGATGCCGTTCAATATTGACCTCCACACCCACACTTTTTTTTCCGGCGACGGCGTTTCCAGCCCGGAAGATTTAATTGCCAGCGCCCGGGCGAAAGGACTGCATGGCATCGCAATTACGGATCACAATACTTGCGACGCAATCGATTATCTGCTCGGGAAACAACTGATGCGCGAAGATGGATTGCCGGTGGATGGTTTCCTTGTTATTCCGGGAGTTGAAGTCACCACTGCCGAAGGTCACCTGCTTTGCGTCGGAACAACGTTGCCGGAGGCGGCGCGGCTGAAGGGACGCGCTGCGCGCGATGTCTGCGCGTTGATTCACGAGCATGGCGGCCTCGCCATCCCACCGCATCCCTACGATTTGTTTCGCGCCGGCATTCGCTTCGCCACCCTCGAAACGTTACCAATCGATGCCCTGGAGGTGTTCAATGCCGCGACCACGCTGCGCCGCTACAACACGTTCGCGTTTCGCTATGCCCAATTGCGCGGCCTGCCCATGACTGCAGCAAGCGACGCGCATCATGCCGCTGCGGTCGGGACCGCCTATACCATTCTCAACTGTGAGGAGCTATCGGTGAAGTCGGCCCTCGCGCAGATTCTCAAAGGTAACGAGCTCAACCAGCGCTATCTCACCCCGCGTGACAGCATGCGGAAGACTTGGAACAACTGGTTGCGTTTGCGCCGGAAAAAGCTTCCCGAGATCACGTCGCGCGACCTTGAGTAGCGCGCGCGTCTCATCCGCTCCGTCCGGCATTTTGCTGGACGGTGTTCCCGTCTCTCTGGTAGGGCGATGCTCTGTCGAGCCGGTGGACCAGTAGCTGTTAGGTCGCGGCTCCGCAGAGCGTTGCCCTACCGAGGATTGTTAGCTCGTGAGCAGGTTTCTAAGCTCACTCATATCCGTGACCGGCGCTTTGCAGGTAAAATTTTCGCAAACGTAGGCTGCAGGTTTTCTACCCGCCATCGACATCGCGCGAATCGCCTCGTTAGTTTCGCCGAGATAACCCTGACCCTCTGCGCCATCTGCCAAAAGCACAACCTTGTTCGGCAAAAAATGCCGATGCACTTCTGCCAGCAATGCCTTCGTTTCAGGCGAATCGGAATCACCCGCAATCACGATTTGCCGCGGCGAACCTTCCAGAAAATCAAACGCCACCAGCATTTGCGGCAGCGCACTTGGAAAGTGCGCCAACTGCCGGGCGAAAGCATTGACCGTTTTCTTTGCGCGTGCCAGCAATTCGGCATCGTTTCGTATCGCCGCGAGTCGCACCAAATTCAGCGCCGCCACCGAGCTGGCCGCCGGTTCGGCGCTATCGTTGTCCTCTTTCATCCGCAGCAAAATATTGCGGTCGTGACCCGTGACCGTAAAGTAGCCGCCGTTTTCGTTGTCCCAGAAAAGCGTGTCCATCTGGCGTTGCAATCCGAGCGCAAATTTTAGCCAGCGGATTTCGAACGACGCTTCATAAAGGTCAAGCAAGCCTTGAATGACGAAGGCATAATCATCGGCGAATCCCTCGACTTCGCCGCGGCCTTCGCGATAACTGCGGAACAAAACCTGACGCGACTCATCATAAAGATTGGCGCGAATAAACTCCGCTGCTCGCGTCGCTGTTTCCAGATAAGAGGCATCATCCAATACCCGGGCGCCGCGCGCAAAAGCAGAAATCATCAAACCATTCCAAGCCGCGATGATTTTGTCGTCCAGATGCGGACGAGGACGTTTATTGTGTATCGAAAATAACTTTTGCCGACTCCGGGCCAGCAATTGTTCGACTGAGTCTTCCTCTCTATCGTCAACAGGCGAGACGCCGGTTGGCCCCACAGGCGGAACGCCTGTGCTACGGAATCGCGCCGTCTCGGCAAACGAGTGTCGCTCGATCAAAATGTTTTTGCCGACGAACTCACCATGAGGATCGGTTCCGGCGGGAGCATTTCCGTTTTCTTCAACGCCGTAATGAAATGAAAACACCGGCGCGTCTTCACCAAGCGCATCGTCGATTTCCTGTTTCGTCCAAACGTAAAATGCACCTTCCGCGTTCTTCTGTAGCGGCGCTCTATGAGCGCCGACTTCCGATTCGTTCCGGCGGTCATAGACCGCCGCTACAGGAACCGGGCTGTCCGCATCTTCGGCCGAATAAAATCCGCCCTCCGGCGAAGTCATATCGCGCCGGACGTAATCAAGAATGTCACGCGCGGTTGCTGCGAATTCCGTATCGCCCGTGATTTGAAAAGCGTCGAGATAAGCGCTCGCCAACTGCGCCTGGTCGTAAAGCATTTTCTCGAAATGCGGCACATGCCAGCGCGCGTCGACAGAATATCGATGAAATCCTCCGCCGACGTGATCGTGCATTCCACCAGACGCCATCTTTCGTAGTGTCAGCAAGACCATTTCTAAGGCGTGCTGCCCGGGGTCCGAATCCGGATTGCGTGCGTGAAAGCGCGTCAGAAAATTAAGCGTGACCGGGCGCGGAAATTTTGGCGCGCCACCGAAACCGCCCTCGTGCACATCGAAAGTTCGCGCAAATTGCTGGTAAGCCGATTCCAAAACGGCGGCATCGATTCTTCCGGCTGACGTTTGGTCTTTGGCGGCTTCGCGCAGCGCATCAACGATGTTCGCGCCCTGCTTCGAAATTTTTTCGCGATCGTTTTTCCAGGCTTCTGCGATCCGTTGCAAAACTCTGTTGAAAGCAGGTTGACCAAATCGGTCTTCCGGTGGGAAATAGGTTCCGCCGACAAACGGTTCGAGGTGTGGAGTAAGCCATACGCTCATGGGCCAGCCGCCGCCGCCCGTCGTTGCCTGCACGAAGGTCATGTAAACGCGATCCACATCGGGGCGCTCTTCGCGATCGACTTTAATGTTCACAAACTCGCGATTCATGATTTCGGCGGTAACAGCATCTTCGAAGGATTCGTGCGCCATGACGTGGCACCAGTGACAGGTGGAATAACCGATTGAGAGAAAAATCGGTTTGTCTTCCCGCCGCGCTTTCTCGAACGCCTCCTTCCCCCAGGGAAACCATTCCACCGGGTTCTGCGCGTGTTGCAGGAGGTAGGGCGACTTTTCCTGCACAAGCCGATTTTCGTGCTTCGCGATTCTTTCGTCATTCGTCATTCGTGCTTCGCCATTGCCTCGCCACGTTACGTTAGATCGATATGATGGATTACTCGCACCTTATTTTGCTGTTCCTCGCCATCGGCGTCATCGCCTTCCTTTATTCCTGCGTCGGTCACGCCGGTGCGTCCGGCTACATCGCCGTGATGACACTGTTCGGGCTCGTAACCACAACCATCCGGCCAACCGCTTTGGTATTGAACATTCTCGTTGCGATCATCGCGTCTTTTCAGTTTTGGCGAGCCGGACATTCCTCATGGAAATTATTTTGGCCGTTCGCGCTCCTTTCAGTTCCGGCTGCCTACTTCGGCGGCTACCTCCAGTTACCCGCTCGAATTTTGAAAATCATTATCGGTCTCGTGCTGCTCTTCTCTGCCGTCCGATTGTTTTTTCGTCGCGGCGATCCCCCGGCGGTTACTCCACCACCTGTGCCCGCCGCGCTCGCCGTTGGTTCAGGTATCGGATTTCTTTCCGGCCTGACCGGGACCGGGGGAGGAATATTTCTCACACCCCTTCTACTTTTTTCTAACTGGGCGAAGACAAAACAGGCGTCGGCCGTCTCTGCGTTGTTTATTTTGGTAAATTCAATTGCGGGCCTGGCCGGTTTTGTTAGCGCCAGACAATCCATTCCGGCCTTGGCAGCCATTCTTTCCGCCGCCGCAATCATTGGCGGAGCGGTTGGTTCGCATTTAGGAAGCCGCAAGTTCCCGGTTCGCACCGTTTCGATCTTGCTCGCAACCGTCCTTGTTATCGCAGGCTGCAAATTAATTTTTACGCGCTGAGCACCGATTTGTTCGCGGCCACGCTGCCCCTGCGTGCTCCCTTTTTTGCAGCCGACACAGCTGCCTCTACAGATCAATCCGCGCGACGAAACCGAGGTGGCGCGCCATGCGGGTTGTTGCGCTGCGCCCGGAATCTGGGGAGCACAGCCAGCTTGCCTGTAGCCGAACACCGCAGGCTGGCAGCCTGCGCTCCCCGACACGGCTGCCGCTACAGCGGGTCCAATCGAGGAGCAGTCTCCGGTGACCAGGGATTATTCTTGAAATCGACCGCAATGATCTCATCGCGGTAACGCAGCAAGATTTTCCGAAATTGCACAAGGTCGAGCGCCTGAAATTCATCCGGGAGATCCTCCAAATTTCGTAATGCCAACTCAAACAACCGCGTGGCTGGTGGCAAACGCCGACTATGTTTGGGATGCAATGGTTGCTGGAAATTCTTCTGCAAATGAACGAACGCACCCGCGGCCTGAATCAGCGCCTGGTAAAAACGCCCCAGCTCCGCGTTTTTTTCCACCAGCCAAAGTTGTTCGAGCACATCGTGCGCTTCGTAATATTTTTGCGCATTCCACAATTGAAAAAATGCACTGTAATAATTTCGCGACGCTCCCTCCGTGGACCCAGACTCGAGCGAACGCACAAAATCCGAAATCCGCTCGCGTTTATTCATCGGAGGCATAACTTCGGCAAAGCAAGGAAATGGGCAATCGCTTGAGATGACACGATGACGCCGTCGCTCGTCGCTCTCCTGCTCGTGATCGTCGCAGGATTAGTCGTCTGCTCCGCCCTTTTCTCCGGCCTGGAGACAGCGCTCTTCGCTCTGCGCCGTCATCAGCTGCGCCGCCTCGAATCCAATCATCCCGCGCTCGCCGGCTTTGTGCAAAAGTTTCGCGAAAATCCGCGCCGTGTCCTCGCGGTCATTCTCCTTGGTTCCGCGCTCGTGAATGTTTTTCTCGTCGTCATTTGTCTCGCTTTGCTCTGGGAAACGCCCCGTGCCACCCCGTTACCACCGTGGCTGATCGCTGTCTCACTCTTCGCCATCATCGTTTTTTTCTGTGATTTGCTCCCCAAGCTTGTCGCACTTTCGGCGCCTTATCGCCTTTCCGCTCTTGGCGTTTTCACTCTGCGCGTCTTAATGCCGCTGCTCGAAACCGTCGGTAGCGCCTTGGAAACAATCAGCGCCGCCATCGTCGAGCTAGTCACACCCCGGCACATTCGCAATCGTCCGCATTTGTCCGATGAGGAACTCGAAACCCTGATTCAGATCGGTGCCGAGCAAGGCACGCTCCAGGAAGCCGAAGGTGAGATGATCCAGGAAGTATTCAAGCTGGGCGACAAAACCGCGAAAGACGTCCTCACACCGCGGGTCGACATGTTCGCGCTGCCGGACGATCTCACGAACGAAGACGCGATCGCGCAATTGAAAACGCGCCGGCATCGTCGCGTCCCGGTCTATGCCGATTCCCCCGACAACATCCTCGGCATTATCGAAGTAAAATCGTTTCTGCTCCATCCGGACGCGCATTACACCGAGACGATGGTGCCCCCGTCATTCGTGCCCGAGACAATGCGCGCGCTCGATTTGCTGCGCAGTTTTCTGACGCGCTCGCAAGGCATGGCTATCGTGGTGGATGAATTTGGCGGCACCGAAGGCATCGTCACCATCTCGGACATTATCGAAGACATTCTGAGTGACGCCGCTCCGCTCGGTGACACCGATCTCGACATCGAACCACTGCCGGAAGGTCGCTACCTCGTGAACGGTAGAGCGCGCCTCGATGATTTGAGCGAGCGACTGGGGTTCGATTTCGATGCTTCTGGCATCGATACCATCGGCGGTTACGTCTTCACCCAACTCGGCCGTGTTCCCGAAGTCGGCACCGAATTGGAAACGCCGCGTTTGAAAATTACTGTGCGCCGCGTCAATCGCCGGCGAATCGAAGAATTGCTTCTCGAGAAAACGGTGTGCGTGGATAGCGAAAGCGACAACGGAGAACTTCCATGATCTGGCTGCTGGTCGCGCTTTGTTGGATCATTTCATTTCTCTTCGCCGGAATCGAAGCGGGCCTTCTCGCGCTCGATCCGGTACGGTTGCGGCATCGCGCCAAGAGCGGTGATCGAGGTGCGCGGCGGCTGCAAGAAATGCTCAAGCGGCCCGACCAATTGCTCATCACCGTCCTGCTCGTGACCAATGCCGCGGATATCACCGCCCTCATTATCCTGACCCACGAACTCGTCCTCCGTTTGGGTTGGCTCGGCTACCCGATTGCGGTTGCCATCGCGCTGCCGGTTTATCTTTTCCTCCTCGGCGTCCTGCCGAAATCATTGTTCCGCCGTTTTCCATTGCGCGCGGTCACGCGGCTTTCCGGTTTGCTCGAGCTGACCACAAAGCTGTTGTGGCCACTGCATGCCATCGGCGCATTCATCGAACGTACCGTTTTTGCACGCGCCAAAAATCCGCCACGTCTCTTCGCCGGACGTGAAGAGTTAAAAATGATCGCTATCCAAAGCGAGGAAAGCGGCGCGCTCAGCGCCACGGAACGGGCGATGATTCATAACGTCGTTGATTTCACCTCCGTCAAAGTAAGCGATGTCATGGTCCCCCTCGAAAAAACCTTGTCGTTTAATCCGGATGGCTCTCCAAGAGAAGTTTTGGAAACGAGCGAGAAATCCGGAATCGATCGATTCCCCATTTTTGCCGACAACGCTGAGCCCCTCGGTCTGATCAACGTTTACGATATTCTTTTCGACACCGAATCATCGCGGCCGCTGCGCCACTACATGCGCCGAATCATCACCGCTTCGGAAAACGAATCTGCTTATCGCGTAGTCCGCCGTCTCCGCGCCGCCCGCATCGGCCTGGCGGCCGTTGTCGATAGCCGTCAAAAATCCATCGGTATTGTCGCGTTAGAAGACCTCGTCCGGCAGCTCGTGCAAGGGTAGCACGCGCAACGCCAGTCCGGGCTCAGACCTCGCGTGTTGGCAAAGGCGTCTCGTCTTTGTGTACTTTAAGCACTCACGGTCTTATCCGCACGCTGTGTTCGTTAGGCATCTGGTTCCCAAGCAGAGTTTGGGAACGAGAAGCAAGCTGAGCGATTTATCTGTAGTGGCGGGCGTATCGCCCGCATTTCCGGAGGGACGAGCTTCCGCTCGTCCTAGACGCGCGGAAGCGCGTCCTCCGTCAGCCGCGCCTGGGAACGGAAGGAACTATCCCATCAGCGAAATTCGCGGTTCTGCAGTCATTGCTTCTCTTCGATAAATTGCGCTGCAGCGATGAGCATGACGTGGGTGAAGGCCTGAGGGAAATTTCCCACCAATCGTTTTTCGCGCGGATCGTATTCTTCCGATAACAAACCGAGATCGTTTTGCAACGTGAGCAGGCGCTCGAAAAGTTCGCGCGCTTCTTCTTTGCGCCCGAGCCAATCCAGACAAATGGCGAACCAGAACGAGCAGGGCAAGAACACGCCTTCATTTCCGGGCAAACCATCCACATTTTCCTCCTGCGGCCGGTAACGCAGCACGAAGCCATCCACCAGCAAATCGCGTTCGATTGCCGCGATGGTATAACGCATCCGTTCGTCCTCGATCGGCAGGAATCCGATCAGCGGCGCCATCAGCAAGCTGGCGTCGAGCGCGTCGCTCCCATAGTACTGGGTAAACGCTTTTACTTTCGGGTTGTAGCCACGCTCGCAGACTTCGCGATGGATTTGGTCGCGGATTTTTTTCCAGCGCTCGAGCTCGCCGTTCGCGGGCAGCCCAGCCTCTTCGATCAATTGCACGCCACGATGGAACGCCAGCCACGCCATCATTTTCGAATGGGTGAAATGTTTGCGGCCGCCGCGCACTTCCCAGATTCCTTCGTCCGGTTCCTGCCAGTGTGATTCGAGAAATTTCATCAGCGCTTTTTGTAACGCCCAATCCGTCTCCTCGATTTCGATGCCGGCCTGTTGGGCGTGATACATCGAGCTCATCACTTCCCCATAAACGTCGAGCTGAAATTGGTTCGAGGCGGCGTTGCCAATTCGGACAGGCCTGGAATTTTCGTAGCCGGCCAGCCATTCGATTTCGAACTCCGGCAAACGGCGTTCCCCGTGCATGCCGTAGAGAATTTGCATTTGCGCAGGACTGCCCGCGATTGCGCGCAGGAGCCATCCGCGCCACGAACGCGCTTCTTCTGCGAAACCCGCGCGCGTCAATGCGAAAAGCGTGAAAGTCGCATCGCGCAGCCAGCAGTAACGATAATCCCAATTGCGCACGCCCCCGATTTTTTCCGGCAACGAAGTCGTCGCTGCCGCCACGATTCCGCCGGTGGGCGCATAGGTTAGGCCTTTGAGCGTGACGAGCGAGCGCACTACTGCGTCGTTCCATTTACCGCCGTATACGCAGCATTTGGCCCAGTCTCTCCAATATTTCTCGGTGTCGCGCAGGGCATGCTCGGGATGGATGGCGCGCGGAGGTTTCTCATGCGACGGATACCAAGTCAAAACAAACGGCACTCTCTCGCCTTCCGCGATTTCGAATTCCGCCGCCGTTGTTAAATCTTCCCCGCGGGTTTCAATCGGCGTACGTAAGACCAGCGCGTTCGGGCCTGCGATTGCTTCCAGTCCGTCGCCGCATTTCCGCACCCACGGCACCACGTCGCCGTAATCGAAGCGAATGATCAGCTCCATGCGCATTGCGACTTTCCCGCGCGCACCCTCGACAATGCGCACGATGTCTGGGTTAGTTCCACGCGGCGGCATGAAATCGATCAACCGCACCGCGCCGTCCTTAGTCTCGAATGTGGTTTCGAGAATTAAGGTGTGACCGCGATACTTTCGCGTCACTTCTGCCGATTCATCAGTCGGCGCGATCAGCCAGCGGCCATTTTTAGGTTCGCCTAGCAACGCCGCAAAACACGAACCGGAATCAAATCGGGGGAAACACAGCCAATCAACCGACCCATTGCGGCCGACCAACGCCGCCGTCTGCGTATCGCTAAGAAATCCGTAATCTTCGATTTTCATCGGCACTTCACCCTCATGTTCGTGCTCTCTGTGTCATTCCGAGCGGAGTCGCGGAATCTCTTACTATTGATGCAAAAAATTAGAGATGTCTCGACTGCGCTCGACATGACAGACAAGGTCGAATGGATTGTAGGGCAAGCGCATCGCTTGCCGAACGCAAAATGGTAGCTTTCCCCAGAGCACCGAATCTAAACCTTATTCGTATTCGTAATCCTATTCCTATTCGTGATTCGATGATCACGACGCCGCCAACTGCCCAATCCCATCGCTCGTTAATCGAAACACCCGCCACTCCTCCAACGGCACCGCCCCGATTTTTTTGTAAAACTCAATCGCCGGTTCGTTCCAGGTCAGGACCGCCCATTCCATCCGTCCGCAATTGTGGTCGCGCGCGATCTCTGCCAGATGCACCAGCAAAGCGCGACCATAACCGCGACCGCGCATTTCCGGTTTCACAAACAAATCCTCCAAATAAAGCCCGGGGCGCCCGAGCCAGGTGGAGAAGTTAAAAAAATAAACCGCGAACCCAACCGGTGCAGTATTTTCAAATGCAATCACCACCTTCGCTGCCGGCTCCGCGCCAAAAAGCACTTCATGCAAACCTTCCTCGGTGGCGACTACGTCATTGGGCGCACGCTCGTAGGTCGCGAGATCACGAATCAACTGTAGAATGCTTGGGATGTCCGCGATGGTAGCGTCACGAATTTCAAAATTTTTGGTCATCTGTGACAATATGCTATGTAAAGGGCGGCCGTTTCCAAACCGCGATCGTCTTTCATCCTGCGCGTAATCCGCCTCCTTCCGAAAATTGCAGGGCGCTTCTGCGAAACGCCATCCCTAGAAAGGATCTGACACCTATGTCCTACAAACACCGTGCAGCAGTCGCGTCTTGACAAACGGACTGCGGGAAGTCAATCGAGAGCGGTGCGAGCTGGTGCAGGCAAGTGCGTCGTTCATCTTTACGCTCTCTGCTGGAATGAAGAACGGCTCCTGCCCTTTTTTTTTCATAACTATGATTCGATCGTTACGCAGTATTTTATTTTCGATCACGATTCGACCGATCGTTCGCGCGAAATTCTAACCGCACATCCCTGTCTCTCGCTGGGGAAGTTTAACGTTCGTGATGACAGTTATGTTTCAAGCGCATGGGACTTTTATAATCATGCCTGGAAACAAAGTCGCAGTCACGCCGACTGGATCGTCATCTGTAATATCGACGAGCATCTTGAGCATCCGCAATTGGCACAACTTCTTGTTCAGGCGCGCAAAAGTGGGGCAACGATTTTCGCGAGCGAAGGTTACGAAATGATCGCGGCAAATTTTCCTGCGGAAAATGCGCCTCTGCGCAAACAAACGCGTCGCGGCTGGCGTTCCCAGGTTCTGGATAAAGTTTCAATTTTTAATCCAAACGCGATCCGCGAAATCAATTACGGCATGGGGCGCCACACTTGTACGCCTCAAGGTTGCGTCGTCTGGGGGGCGGAACGCGTCCGTTTGTTGCATTACAAATATCTCGGACTCGATTACCTCCAGCAACGCACCGCCGAATTAGCCGCGCGCCGACGAGCTGGCGACATCAGCCAAAATTTTGCCCATCATTATGAAACCACGGCGGAGCAACTGGCTGCGACCTATCAACTCAAACTGGAGACGGCCTCTTCTATCGATCCGAATTGAAGATGCGAACTGGCGAGATCGACGGTGTTCGCATTGTCCCTCTAAAATTAGTTCGCAATGAGCGTGGACGTTTGATGGAAGTCCACAGCACGTTGTCCGTCGCTGCAATCCAGGTGCGGGTGAACCCGTGGAACCGGCAAAGCGTTTTGGAAATAACCGATGTGATCTCGCGCGGCGCGCACGTTGTGATGTTGCCAATGGTACGCGACTGGGAACAGGCAGCCCAATTTGTTGACGCAGTTAATGGACGAGCACGCACGAGTTTGCTCATTGAAACTGCCGCCGCACTGGATGGCTGCGATAAATTGCTCAGCGTGGACGGTATCGACGAGGCGCATATCGGGTTAAATGATCTGGCAATCGACCTTGGCCGCGAATTCATTTTCGATGCCTTGGCCGATCGCTTGCTCGATCGCATCGCCAGCGTCGCGGCGCAGCGCCATATTCGTTTTGGCTTTGGCGCCGTAGCCGGGCGCGCGTGCGGCTCGTTGCCGATTGATCCCGAAATCATCATCAGCGAACAGGCCCGACTAGGAGCAAGCGTGGCGTGGCTTGGTCGCTCCTACAGTCGGGCCTCGGAGAAATTAAGCGGGTCGGAGCTAACGAATGAAATCCGCTGGATTCGGAACAGATTCCAAGAGCCGGGAGATACCGAAATTAGTTTTCGCACACTTCAAAAACAACTCAGATTCTGGAAGACGTCCGACGCCCTTGCAGTCGCGTCTTGACAAAGCGAGCAAGCGAAGTCAATCGAGTACGGTGCCGTTGGCCTTGAACCGAAATCTATCTTCGCTCGCCGCGCGACTCGTGCTGACCATGATCGCGTCATTCACGGGCATGATCGCGATGCCGGCGCGCGCACAGGAACTGCCGTCCCTCATCAACGTCGTTGATTACTCCAAATTGCTTCCGCTACTGCCCGATGCTCCCGCGAGTTGGACAGCCGATAAACCGGAAGGCTCAACGACAGACGTTGGCGGATTCAAATTGACGAATGTGCATCGCGATTATCGCAAGGGTGAGGGCGACAAAGCGCCGACGACCGCGATCAGCATTCTTGATTCGGCGGCTAACCCCGATTACGTGGAAGCAACGACAGCGGCGTGGAATTTCACTACCACATCAACGGAAGGCTATTCCAAAGCCGTGACGGTCGATGGCAATCCCGGGTTCGAGACCTTCGAGAACGAAGGCAAACACGGCACGCTTTGGATCATGGTGGCAAAACGTTATTTTCTGCAAATCGAAACCCAAGGACAGGACC
>Ga0137403_10006964_pt1 | contig 12858 bp, 9 predicted proteins | sample CZOMad2_1_16fung_FD_122057 | JGI IMG/M metagenome (GOLD analysis project Ga0137403, IMG submission 122057) | Vadose zone soil fungal communities from Angelo Coast Range Reserve, California, USA - CZOMad2_1_16fungal (Hybrid Assembly) | ecosystem: Environmental > Terrestrial > Soil > Vadose zone... | reverse complement strand
CGAGCGCCGTCGGGGCGCGCGTAGAACGGGTAGAGCACCGCGTCTCAGCGAACGAGGCGAATGACGAAGAGCGGGCCTTTCAGATCGAGCAGTCGGAAGCGGCAGCCAAAGCTGCCCTTGAGGACTCCCGCTCTGCGCAAAAGATGGCTGCAGTGGCCATCGTCGGCGTCGTACAACTCGCCAGCGGAGTTGATGAGGTCATTTCCGGGCTTGACCAGTACGAGGTCACTAAGCGTGTCGCAGTCAAATTCGCGGCAGGCAGTGCCGTGCTCTCACCCCAGGCGATCGCAGCGCTCAGCGAGATCGCGCAGGAAGCCAGGGACAAAGACGGCTACGTGATCGAGATTGAAGGATTCGCTTCGTCCGATGGCGGCGCGGATCACAATCGCCGCTTGAGCCAGAGACGCGCTGACGCGGTCGTCACTCATCTGGTCGAGACGAATCTGATTCCGCCGCGACGCATCGTCGCGCCGGTAGCGGCGGGCTCCGCAAACCCCGTCGCCGATGACAGTTCTCGAGAGGGTCGCGAGCAAAATCGCCGCGTCGAGGTGAGGTTACTCGTCAATCGAACTCTCAGTTCATCAGATCCCGATGATAAGTAACAAACCGATTAGAGAAAGCTGAATATGAACTGAAATCATAAGCGCCAACGAACTGGTCAAGATGCATGGCGGAACCGTGGAGGCGTCCAGCGAAAGACAAGATCTCAACACCTGCCGACTAGCCATCAAGGCGATCTCTCAAGCCTCTGGTGCTTTGACTTTCTGGGCTTATGCATTCAAATTCGGTATATGTCTTGCTCAGAACCGATTTAGGGTGCGACAAACATGGTATACACGCGACGTGAAATGAATGAACCAACCAGGGAGATGAGCAGATTTGAAATCGTTGCCGCGCTTCAAGAGATAGGTTTGCTGTTGCAGCTGAAAGCCGGCGATCCGTTTCGGGCGCGCGCATACACTAAAGCAGCCCAGGCGATTGCTGAGTTCGACGGTGATTTTCCGGCGCTCGTCGAGCAAAAACGCCTTACCGACCTCAAGGGCATTGGGCAATCGCTCGCCGGTGTGATCGACGAGCTCTATGTCACCGGCCGATCGTCGCTGCTCCTAAAACTCCGCGGGGAACTGCCACCCGGCGCTCTAACACTTTCTCAAGTTCCCGGTCTCACTCTCAAGAAGATCAAGAAACTCAACGACGCGCTCGGCGTCAGCAGCATAGGCGATCTTAGAGCGGCTATTGAGTCGGGCAAACTTCGCGAGGTGCCGGGATTCGGAGTGAAAACTGAAAGGGCGATGCTCGAGCAAATATCGCGTTTCGAAAACCGTGACAATCGAATGCTCCTGATTCACGCGTTGGGGATAGCTGAGAAGGTGATTGCACATATTCGATCTTACCCGGATCTGGTCTACGTCGATGTCGCCGGATCGTCTCGGCGATGGAAAGAAACAATATCCACAATCCGGATCACGGCTAGCGCATCCAGGTCCGCCAGGGACCTGGTCGGCCATTTTCTTCGTTTCCCGTTGATCGCGCAAATTGAAAATCAGACTGAGACCACAGTGGCGGCGAGGCTGCTTGATGGTGCCAGGATTGTCTTCTCTGTCGCTCCTCCCGATCAATATTGGAATTTGCTTCATCGTGAAACCGGTTCCAGAGCTCATCTGAAGCAGCTCGCAGGTGTGGCAAGAACGAAGGGGATTGAGCTGGCTCCTACGAAAATGAGACTGATCGGCAAGCGAAAGGTTCTGAGAGTTGAAAGTGAAACTGACATCTATCGACACCTGGAAATGCAGTACGTGCCACCCGAGTTACGCGAAGACGTCGGTGAAATCGAAGCCGCCCTGTCTCATGCGATTCCCGATGACTTGATAACGATTAAAGACATTCAAGGCATGGTTCACTGCCATACGACTTATTCTGATGGCGGCAACACAATCGAAGAAATGGCGCTCGCCGCCGAGTCGATGGGCATGAAGTACATGACCATCACCGATCATTCGCCTACGGCTCATTACGCTCGGGGTGTAGAACTCGATCGATTAAAGAGGCAATGGAACGAGATCAGCCAGGTTCAGGAACACGTATCGATCAAACTATTGCGTGGAACTGAATCCGACATTCTGCGCGACGGCGCCCTTGATTATCCTGATCGCATTCTCGAACAGTTCGACGTCATCATCGCCAGCATTCACAATCGCTACAAGCTCAACGAAGATGAAATGACCAGGCGGGTCATCAATGCGATGAAGAATCCCTTCTTCAAAGTCTGGGGTCATCCATTAGGGCGGCTGGTTCAGCGACGACCGCCGATTGCGTGCCGTGTCGAAGAAATACTGGATGTGATCGCCAAATCGGGTGCGGCAATCGAGATCAGCGGAGATCCACACAGGCTGGATATGGAACCACGATGGACGAGGGAGGCCCGCAAGCGCCAAATTAAGTTCGTTATTTCGACGGACGCACATTCTACTTCGGATCTGCACAACCTCAAATTCGGCGTCGGCATTTCGCGTCGAGCGGGAGTCCGACGGGGGGAAGTTTTGAACACGCTCGGCGCGAGAGCTTTCAAAAACTCGGTTAAACCGTGAGCCGGCAATTTTAACTTCAAGAATTGGACATGAGTGCAGTCTGGAGCATTCGAGACATCACTCATTGCCGAATCGTCGAAGCGTCGTTGCGCAAGGCAATACGAATGTGTCCATCATACTCGTGAGTTCACCGGGTGAACGCGGAAACAACCTCACTAGGAACTCGACGACTGAGATCCGGTTTCACCGCCAATTGACCTTCCCAATCAGGCTTCGTTATCGCCCCTTGAAGTCAGTCCGCTGCCCGGTCAGGCGAATGAATTGATTCAGTGCAAGGATTCATTACGCGTGACTTGGATGCTTACGGATTTCAGACCACAAGAGCGGACAGCCTGAGAAGCGACTGAGGCGGGCGCGGTGTGGGTTCACCATACGAACCAACGTTCTCAGCGAATGAGAACCACGGGTGCGGTGGTATTCGATGGATTCGAGATGTGGCACTACGCTTGCCCTTGATTGCGATTGCCGACGATTAAGAGTCCGACAATTTCTTGGCCCGGACTAGCAACAGGGGTCAAACGATAAAGACCTGGAGCTTCAGGCAAGGAACGGACTCACCGACGGCAGATTAAAGCTCTCTATCGATAGGTAGCCTTGGAATGCCCGCCCTCGAACACAGAGCACGAAGCGGGCTCACTGTACAAAAAAGAGTAAAAACCATGGAACCAACCAGGATCACCGCCGAGGAAGCAAAAGAGAGAATGGACCGCGGAGAGCCGCTATTATTCATTGATTCGCGTAATTCGGAAGCCTGGGCTAAGGCGTCGGTCAAGTTACCCGGGGCAGTCCTAATACCGGCCGAGGAGATCCAGATTCACCTCAAAGAAATGACACCCGGTCCGACGATGGTCACTTATTGTACGTGCCCACACGAGGCATCGAGCGCCCGGGTGGCGCAAAAACTTCTGAATCACGGTTTCAAAAATGTGCATGCGCTTTACGACGGCTTTGACGCCTGGGTGAAAGCGGGCTATCCAGTCGAGCCAAAGGACTCGCGCTTAAGCAAGGGAGCCGGCAGCCAGCAAATTAACGAAGTCGGGAAGCGGTCGACTTGATCGAGGCTTGATAACGAACAGACGAACTTGTCCACTAGGCGAGCAGTTGGATAAACCTGGACAGGCGGCCTAGGTTCTGTCCATTTACACTCTAACCACTAAGGGAGAAATACGATGTCAGCAAATAGAGAAGGCGGACAGGGTACGCAAAAATCCGGTCAAAAACCGAATCCAGAGAACCAGCAGGAACAGGACGATCGAAAGCCGGGACGACAACGCGATCAGGGAGGCCAGAGTCGCCAAGAAGAGCAAGACCGTCCTGTCGGCGGGAAAAAAGATCGTTAGAACCAAGTAACCTCAAATGGGGGCCGTGGAAACTAAGGCCACGGCCCTTTTTTGTGAGTAGTCACCCGGTGCTCGTTTGCCTGAACACTTGGTGATGGAGCTCTCCAAGAATCAGTCACAGGGTGTCTATCTATTAACTCGCCTCGATCCCGCGCAGATTACGGCATTACAGAGGCAAGATCCTTACGTCGACCCTTTCATTGAGGATGCTACTCCCAGCAAAACCGAGAACCGGCCTAAGAAGCGCTCTCGGCTGAAGAGGGCGGCGCGAGCGAGGGCGGCTTCTTCCATCCGCGCCCGCAATTGCTCGTCTCGCATCAGGAGCGCTGTGTACTCTTTCAGTTCTTCAAGCGAGTTCCACAAGAATCCACTTATGCCGTGCTCAATTATCTCGGGCTGCCCGCCTTTATTAATGACTACGGGAATACAGCCCGCCGACATGGCCTCAACCGTCGCCATTCCGAAATGCTCCGAAAGCTCAGGACGCTCCTCACATTCGCCGTAGCCGGCCGCGTGCCAGAATATCCTGGCTTGTGCGTAGAGCTGTCTTAGCCGGCTGCGTTCGAGGTTAGCAAGCACCCTCGCCCGGCATGCGTGAGCCATCCGGCTCGCACAGTGAAAATACTCGAGGTCCCTGGCGGCATCGCTCACCCCACCAACGCATAGATACTCCCAGCGCGGGGCCACAGCTTTCTGTAACTCATCGAACGTAGCTATCATCTCCAACTGCTTTTTTGAATGGCCGGTTGCGGTGAATCGACCGACGCTCAGAATAACATTCTCCTTTTCGCGAACCTGCAACCGTGTGTCCACAGGCGGGTGGATGACCTCACAATCAACGCCCCAACGACGCGTGGTCCAGATTCGCGAGAAACGGGAGATAGTCGTCTTGATATCATAAGTGCTCAACCGCTTCCGCCATTCCCATTCATGGTACACAGACGAGGGCCGCTTCCAGAACGGACCTGCATTCGCGGATGTGGGCTGTTCGTCAGGCGGCGAGTGAGCAGGCCGGTGAAAGGGAAATAAGACTACGAGCGCTCCCTTGCGCGCATGGCAAAAAGGTGGATAACCGTGCGTGAAGTTGATAAACAAATCATACGGCTCACTCAACGCCCTCTGCCAGTTCCGTGCTTCAGCATAGCGCCGCCATGGATTATGCGTGACGCCAAATGAGTAAGGCTCGACGCCAACGTGGCGCATCCGCACGCCACCCAACTTCGTGTCGGAAATCTCAGCAAGGCGTTCCCGATTCAAGTATGGCTTGTGATGGACGATATCGACACGGTGGTTGCGGGCCAGCGATTCGGCGAGAACAGCCACAGAGATTTCCGACCCTCCGATTCCACCTTCGGCCGGCTGGTTGTAGATGCCTACTCTCACTCAGAAATTGCTCCACCTGCGAAGTCAAACGCTCATATAGCCTTCTTCAATGCGAGATCAATTCTATCGACCATATCGTCAAGCCTGAAGTGGTCTTCAACGCTGCGTCGCCCGTTGCGGCGAAGGTTTTCAAAAAGCTCCGCGTTCTGAAGAAGGCGCATCACTTGCTTTGCGCAAGCTTCGGCATCCTCAGTTTGAAAGATCAAGGCGTTTTCCTCGTCTCTCAAAATCTCGGAGCTTCCGCCGGTCTCTGTTCCCACCACTGCCAGACCGGATGACATCGCCTCGAGCAACGTTAGGCTGAACGGTTCCTCCCAGATTGAAGGGAACAGGAGGATGTCGTGTTCTCTGTATATCGATGGCAGTCGATCGCGCGGAATAAGCCCGGTGAATTTAACGTTATTCTCGAGGCCCAACGACCCCACGAGTCGATGAATTCGATTGTCGTAGTCCGGACCGCCCACAATCGTTAGAGTCGTCGCGCGATAGCACGGCCGTTTTACGATTACCTCGAGCGCTTCTACCGCCGTATGAACACCCTTAAGCGAGGTCAGTTGACCGACATATAAGAGCCGCTTTGGATCAGACGTCGCCTCTTTGCACCGAAAGCGGTTTACATCGATACCCCAATGAATCACTTCAGCATTTGAGACGGGTTTGTTTGCTTCTAGAGCCGCGCGCTTGAGAAAGAGGCTCGCAAACTGAACGCGCGTCAGATCCAAACCCGCGCGCGGGAGTAAGCCTGAGGCATACAGCGCGGCGACCAGTGTCTTCCAGACTATTCGGCGATGATGCCTGCGCGGGGAGCGAAGCTTGAGCGAATATAACGCATCGCTCTCCCAGTGAGTCAGCCAGTGATCCGAGATGAAATAACAAGCGGACAATCCGCGCTGCTGCGCTTTCAGCGCAATTGAGATCGAAATGTGGGTCGGATTCCAAACATATAAAATATCCGGCGAGAACTCGCGACATACGCGGGTGAACGCCCGCTGATTCTTTGACTCTTTTTTGAAGAGCTTTAAGATATCCACAGATGACAGGTCGATCTTCAATGCGTGATCAGTTTCCAGCCACCGGTAGATTTGGCCCGACCGCTCCGATTTACCAAGACCATGGGTGCTAGTCAGAACCCGTACGTCGTGGCCCCGAGTCTTTAGCGCTTCAACTACGTCGTTGCAGCCGATCTCGTAGCCGCCAATGAAGTGAGGGGGGTAGAAATTTGATAGAACCAATATACGCATTGGAGAGCTCCGAGCCCTGTGCGCTCAGCTATTCTCATTCAGAAATTTGATCTTCAAGCCCGTCACTGTTAAAGCCATTCTGAAAGGAGACGGCCCAATGATTCTCCGTCAATGTCCTGCACCTGGACGCGCGGCAACTGAAACCGGTCAACACCCCGCTCGGCAACTCCGACTGACGTTGTGCACGAGTAAGCAAAGCCGGCCTCTCGGACCAGACCTACCGTTTCACCCGTGTAGTCGCAGTCGCGACCATACGGATATGCGAATCCGGACACCGGATGGCCCACAATCTCTTCCAGGCTGAGCTTGCTCTGACGTATTTCATCCAGTTGCGGTTTTCTGCCAAGCGCCGAAAGCTGCGGATGGGTAATCGTATGGCAGCCGACTTCAATCAACCCTCCCCGGTCCAATTCCGCTATTTCTTCGCGTCCGAGAACTCGGTGCGTTCCCCGGGCGGATCCGCTATCGCCTGCCCAAGACAGTAACTCATCTCTGAGGCGAAGCCGGTCGTTCTCGCACATAGGGAGCATCAGCTGCCAAAGCGAGCGGTAGATCGAGTGTCGAGTTGTAGGTTCATCCGCCTGCCATGCCCTCCATAGCTGATTGCGCTGATAGGAACCTTCCTGATAGTAAGCGTTCTCTCCTAACTCCCAACGCTTATGGTTTCCATTAAGCTTAAGTTCCAGGGCCCCAGGCAATTCGCCAGGTTCGAGGAACAGTCTCTCAAGTTCGTCCCACCAGAATTCTCGATCTCTTCCTGTGTATCCAGTGGTGATGAACAGCGTGGCCGGCACATCATATTTTTCAAGCAAGGGTTTTGCCGTTAGAAGGTTATCGGCATATCCGTCGTCAAACGTCACAGCGACGCATCGGCGGGGAAGCCTTCTCCTCTCAACAGCCGCCGCCATTTTTTGCAGAGGAATCACGCTGCCGTACTCCCTCAAGACCTGGAGATGCTCCTCGAGATGCTGCGGAGTCACAGCCAACTGCCACGGATCCAAATCCGTCTCAGCTATTCGGTGATAAAGCAATATCAGCGCTCGCCCCGAGAGATACCTCCTGGTTTTTTCGACGCCCCGCACACACATTTGTAGCGCCCGCACGCTCACGCTTCGACCTCCTTTGTAGCCCTGACGGCGATCGTCACCTGATAATCCGGGTCGTCATGATTAAGCTCATCCTCGCGCAACTCTTCGAGGGCTATCCCGTGCAAAAAAGCTGTTGCGGCGAGCACATTGCCATGTGTCTCCACGCTGAGACTCTTAGCCGGGAAGACTTCCTCAAAGAGTCGCCTGGCCGATAGAGACGTGAACGCCCAGTACCACGACGCGCCCCATTCGTGATGGTCGATCTGAGAGATCCCGGGAAACGTCGCCAGGAGAACTCCGCCCGGCCTTAGAATTCGATGCAGCGTTGACAGGGCCGCGCGAACGTCATAGATGAGGTGCAGGGTCTGAGTCAGCACAATGCAATCAAATGTATCGGACGGAATATGATCAGCGTTGGAGAGGTCGGCTACGATGGTCGCTCGAGGGTGTTCTCCCGACACATGCAGTACATCGCTTCGACTGACCCGATCGCGGCCGAATCGTCGCGTGTACGTATCATCTCCGATTTCCAATACCCGGTCTCGGATGTCGGCGGCGCAACGCTCCAGAAACGTTTCAATGTAGTAACGGTCTACAGGCGTGCCCCGATCAAATCCGAATACGCGGCTGACCGGAGTCAATCGCCTGAGATCTCCGAATCTCACGGTTCCGACGGGAGGCGGTCCCTCGGCGCCATGCCGATAAAGCCGAACCCAATGGTAAACCGGAGCGGGCAACGCCTTTCTTGCGATTGACTTCAATCGATCTTTCGCGATCTTCGAGCGATAGGCCAGGTGCTCCCGCAAACGGGATAACACCGGATGCTCCGATTTCCATTGCTCCTTCTTGATCGCCTGGCGCAACGCGGGATCATCAACTCCCTGCTCCGATGAGTACCGCTCCAGCCAATTAAGAAAAGTAAGCCTATGGGTCCTATGTTCGCCCGAGTTCTCAGCGACAGCACAACAGGACGCGCTATGCTTACGGTACCTGTACCAGCATTGACTCGACACGAAAACAGGCGCTCTCAGCGAGATCTTTGAATGAAAGACCTGGTCTTCAAACATCCCTCGGAAACTTTCTTCATAACCGCCGACTTGTTGCATGATTTCACGGCGCGTCAGGCAGCCGGTGCTCGTTGCTATCTGGTTTTGCAAAAGCGCACTCACGAGGGCTGGGGGCCTGACAAGTGTGTCGGGCTTCACGCCAGGCTCGGTCACAAAATCACGTCGCGCATCGACTGACTCCCCCGTCCAGCTATACCAGTACTGAGTCGCGCCATACACCATTGCGGCCTCAGGGTGAGAATTGAGTATCTCTACTTGCTGTTTAAGCTTTTCAGGGAGCCAAACGTCATCCGCATCGAGAAAAGCTATGAACTCACCTTGCGCGTGCATCAAACCGAGATTCCGTGATGCGCTCATGCCTCTGTTTTCGCGGCCGGGGTGTTCAAGATAACGCACCTTCTTCGGATACCTGTTGGCGTAACTCTGCGCGACTTGAGTGCTGCCGTCCGTCGAACCATCATCTACAAGAATCAACTCCCATTCCTGGTAGCTTTGACCGAAGACGCTTTCGATAGCCTCCTCGATGAATCTTTCGGCGTTCAGGAATATGGTTATGGCCGTGACCAGGGGCATACCGCCGGCGCCGGCGCGACGACGAACATGTCTTCCGGCCAGCGTCGTGATCATGGATGTTTCGTGCTGTTCCATGAGTTTTGAAGACTCAGCGCAATGCTGTTCAAACTCCTCCGGATCCGTTTCACCAGACCTCGCGGGTAATGTCGCAAAAGGGTCGTGAGCCCGGAGATCGCTTTCCTCCAGTTCCTCTCTCGCAACCGGTCCCCCACAACATGCATCAGCTTCTCGCCGTAGTCTTCCTGGACAGAACGGATGCCGGTTTCCAATGCCTCTTTATGGACCTCGCTTCCTTGTGCAAACTTTCGATGACCGCGACGCACCGTTACCGCGCTCTTCAACATCAATGCGTAATCGCGGCTCATGCTTTCATCATGACGACGATATTCGACTACCGGCGTGTTGCTGCAACAAATCGGCGAGAGCCTGGCAATCAGAATATTCAGGCCAAAATCAGCGGAGCCGTTTGCCAACGGGTTAAACCTGCCAACTGATTCCAGGGCCTTACGGCGATACATTACTGCGCCCGCGGTCCAAATGTAGTTATGGCGCAGCAACTCCAGATAATGATCATCACACACGCCAACCTGATTCGGAGTTGGGAGCGGTGAGCCATCGCTTCCGATTAGCTTCACATGCCCATAAACAAAGGCGCATTCCGGATTGGCTTTGAGCGAGTTCACGCAATCCTGCAGGGCGTTCGGAAGAAGCCTGTCGTCCGCGTCGAGGAAGACAATGTAGTCGCCCCTGCTGACTTCGAGTCCCGCATTTCGCGCCTCGCCAAGCCCTCGATTCTTCTGCCTTAAGCAGTGAGCTCGATCAAAACTCGCTGCGATGGTTGCGCTATTGTCGGTCGAACCATCGTCGACAACGATGACCTCACAATACGAGTAGGTCTGCGCCAGGGCGCTCTCAATCGCTTCGCCAAGAAAACGCGCCTGGTTGTAACACGGAATTATTATTGATGTTAGATCGAGATCCATCATAGTTAGAAACTAATCACCCCGGGCGTGCTTACTCTCTTGCTGAGTGCGCAACAGTTTATAAAGCTCGTCAGGAAGCGTTCGGCGCAGCAACCGCTTCAAGCCCTCCGTGAAGAGCAACGCGCGATAGTTCAAGTGCCTCTGCAGACGAGCCAGCGCGGGCAGGAGGCATTTCACTTTTGCACTCCTGACAGCGCGTCGGACGCGAATATCCTCGACTCCGTGATCGTCCAAATAACGTCCCAGCCATTTCAGATAGGTGCGCCGCGCCGACCGCATTTGTCCGCTCCTTTTCACAATGGCGACCGAAGATCCCGCGTGTTTGCGATACCTGGACCATCTCTGGCCGGACACAAAAACCGGCCATTTGAGAGTCAGCTTTGCGTATAAGACCTGATCCGTAAATATCCGCCGGAAGCCTGGTTCAAATCCGCCAACCTCGATGATGCCTTCGCGACGCACCATAATGTCCGACGGGCAGGGGATCGGTATCTCTTCTCGCAAAAAGCGCACAAGAAGCCGGGGCGGCCTCACCGTACTATTGAGCTGAACGCCGGGATCGATTATCAAATCGCGTCTCGAGTCTTCGACGTCGCCGGTCCAGCTATACCAATACTGTGTTTGTCCGTAGACCATTATCGCTTCAGGCTGAGAATCAAGAATGGCTACCTGCTGCTCGAGCTTATCCGGAAGCCACACATCGTCGGCATCCAGGAAGGCGATGTACTTTCCTTTCGCGCTGTTTATGCCAAGATTCTGTGACGCGCTTATGCCGCGATTTTCGTGACCAGGATGCTCCAGATAACGGATCCTGTTCGGATAGCGCTCGGCGTATTGCAGCGCGACTGCGGTGCTGGCGTCAGTTGAGCCGTCATCCACCAGCAGCAACTCCCATCCGAGATAGCCCTGCGCGAAGACGCTCGCGATTGCTTCCTTAAGAAATCGTTCAGCATTCAGAAAGATCGTTATGACAGTTACTAGCGGCTTGCTTTTCATCTCTTCGCCCAATTACTTCTCACACAACAGCAACGCGCCGGCATTCGCGGCGGTCGAAACTACATTCACTTCATTAAAATGTTTTAGAAGCGCATCAACAAAACTATCGAGTCCGCCCGAGGGCGATCTCGGAGCACCGTCCGCCCTCATGGCCTGCGAGCCCTGGCGTTCATCGAATTCAACTATCAGCCAGCGCTTAGAGAATGAAGCCAATCCTTCAGCGATCAAATCCAGGCTGAAGTGATTCTCAGATGCAACTCTCTGCGTCAGCCCCAGAGCCAACACCAGGTCGCACTTCAGACGCTCAGTCGCAGCAATCGAATAGTGGTTGGAGTAGCCCACAGACGGAGTGGGCTTTATGAAATCGATCATCAACGGGAGGATCGACAGGTTCTTATCACGCGCAGTTTCGTACAGCGCTGAAACGCGGGCGGCGTCCGAATCAATCGACACTACTTCGAAGCCCATGATGGCCGGAACTGTCGTCGTCCAGATTGGTCCTCGGCTCAAATCCAATATTGTGTCGGGCTGCAGTTCCGTGAGGAGCTTACGAAGAGTCAGCGGACGCGACGTCCAATCGGCCTCTGATGATGGCGCGCGCATTGACTCGTTGCGTCGTCGTCGATGGCGGCTTCCATATGAGGGCAATTGGATTGATTCCACGTCGCGCCTTACTTGCCTAAGAAGAGCCAGGGCCGATTGATTCGACCCTTTCCTGAAGATGGACTGAATCGATCTGAAGCCTCGCCGAAGCGCCTTCGACAAGATGAGCCTGGACGGCCCCGTCCCGCGCACCAAAGTTAGAAGTTCGCTTCTGAGGACGCCTTCGTATTCCGGGAGGAGCGCTCGCGCAATTCGCTCATGTCCATGCGCCATCAGAACTAAAGGGTAATAGCAGAACCGGCAGAACTCATCATAAGCGCACCAGGTGGATTCCTTCACTTGTGGCGCAATCGAAGTCAGGTCTACCCACAGCGGCCGCGAAAAATCAAACAGGACGTTCCAGGGATGCGCATCTCTTAGCGTGAGTCCCCACTGACCAAGCTCTATCGCGAGGTCGATGATGGTAAGCGCGGCGTCTCTCAACATTGCCGGGCACCATTCGTGAGGATAAGAGACGAAAGGCACGCTTCGATGGCTCATAACCATCGCGTACCCATCAACCGCAAGGTCGGCCGGTTCGGTCTCTATGAGCAATCCGCGCTCGATCAGGGTCTGCAAGATACCCTCGCGGAACAATCGATTGTAAAATGGAGCCCGCGCATAGTTGATCCCACGACACAACTTGCCGTTCCACTCAAAGAGCCTCCCCGCGTCATCGGCAAACGAATGCGGGTGGAAAATGACTTCCTCTGAAGGAATCGCAATGCAACCTGGATCTATTTTCTCTCGTGCGACCAATCGACGCCTCACAGTACGGCGGGTGCCTCAACCACACCGCTTTGGAATTCCGCCCTGACCCTCCTTTGAGGCGAGTGAGCGGACGAAATTGATGATCTCGCCAATGAAACCTCGGCGGCCCGCAGCGAGGTAATCCTCCCGGCGCTTTCGAAGAAACCCAATAAAGAAATGGAGGCGAGTCTCATAAAAAAATGCGCG
>Ga0137403_10006963_pt1 | contig 12860 bp, 7 predicted proteins | sample CZOMad2_1_16fung_FD_122057 | JGI IMG/M metagenome (GOLD analysis project Ga0137403, IMG submission 122057) | Vadose zone soil fungal communities from Angelo Coast Range Reserve, California, USA - CZOMad2_1_16fungal (Hybrid Assembly) | ecosystem: Environmental > Terrestrial > Soil > Vadose zone... | reverse complement strand
CGGCGGGCACCTGCTCTCCGATGAGCTGACGATACATTACGGGTTGCTGCCTCGCGCGAACCGGGGCATCTTCGCGATCAACGAACTGCCTGACCTCGCAAGCAAGGTGCAGGTTGGCTTGTTCAACATCATGCAAGAAGGCGACGTTCAGATTAAGGGCTATCCGATTCGAATGCCGCTCGATGTGATGCTGGTGTTTTCGGCGAATCCCGAAGACTACACCGCGCGCGGCAAGATCATCACTCCGCTCAAGGACCGCATCGGTTCCGAGATCAACACGCATTATCCCGCCAGCGTCGAAGAGGGTGTCGAGATCACCAGGCAAGAGGCCTGGATGAGACGCGATGGGCAAAAGATAAACGTGCCTGAGTTCATCATGCTGGCTGTCGAACAGATAGCGTTCGAAGCTCGCACCGACCAGCGCGTGGACAAGCGATCGGGGGTCAGCCAACGGCTGCCGATCTCGGCAATCGAGAATGTGATCTCAAACGCCGAACGCCGCAGACTCGCTACCGGGGAGCCCGAGATCGTGCCGCGGATTTGTGATATCTACGCGGCGCTGCCGTCGATCACCGGCAAGCTCGAGCTTGAATACGAAGGCGAACAGCGAGGCGCGAACGCCGTGGCGCGCGACCTTATCAAGACCGCGGTCGGCAAGACTTTCGAAGCATACTTCGAGCACATCGACTGCTCGGAGATTATTGGCTGGTTCAACGACGGCGGGTCGCTCCGCTTTAGCGATGCCGACAGCGCTGAGCTGTGCCTGACAAGCTTCCGGCACGTAACCGGCTTGCTCGACACTGCCGTTCAGTCGGGTCTGACTAAGAAATCTCAGCCCGAACTCCTGGTTGCCGTGTGCGAGTTAATACTCGAAGGTTTGCACGCGCAAAAGAAGATTAGCCGCAGCGAAGAGCGTGGGTACATGGCGGCCAAACAGGAGCCACGCGGTCAGCGCTATGAAAGCTTCAGCCGCTCGGGAAAAATAAACTGATTGTCAGTGGTCAGTGGTCAGTGGTCATTTGCACTCTCGGGATGGGACAAGTAACTGACGGCAAGTAGCCAACGATCGATGACAGAGGAGCTAAACAATGCCCATTGCATGGCACGCACCCTACGAGATGTTGAAGCCGGAAACGCAGGACATGGCTCGCGCGGTTCAGTCGCTTATGGAGGAACTGGAAGCGATCGACTGGTATGGCCAGCGAATGGACGTTACACATGATGACGACCTGCGACGAGTCCTCCAGCACAACCGAGACGAAGAGAAGGAACACGCTTCTATGCTCCTTGAGTGGATTCGGCGCCATGACAGCAAGTTCGATGAGGCGCTTCGAACCTATCTGTTCACAGCCGGCGATATACTTGCGATCGAAGAAAAGTCGGAGAAGCCATGATGCGTGAAACGTGAAACGTGAAACGTGATGTGTGATGTGTGATGCGTGAAACGTGACGCGTGACGCGTGATGCGTGATCGGAGCAGGTCTATTAGTTATCGATTCACGTTTCAGAAATCACGTTTCACGCGTCACGTTTCACGCATCACGTTTCACGCATCACGCATCACGTTTCACGTTTCAACGTAGAATGCCTTTCACGAAATACACAAAGTGGGACGGCGTAGATTGGGAGTCGCTAAGTCTTGAAGATCTGCTCGAGCGGCTCGCTGATTTCCTATTACAGAGCGGCTTCCACACTCAATATTCGCGCTATTGGGGCGACGAAGAAGAGCGCACTTTAGAAGCACTGCGCGACGCCATAATGCGCGCGCTGATGGAAGGGCTGCTGTCCGACGAAGAGATTGAAGCGCTTTCAGACGAACGCGGAGAGTTGAGCGAACAAGCAATCTCCGCGTTGCTGGACCGCTTGATCGAGCGACTCATCGAAGAGGGCTACATCTCGCTGAACGAGGGGACGCCGCACCAACAACAAGAGACCGGATTCGCTTCACAAGCGGGTCGGGTCGGCAAGACCGCTGAGCGCAGCGTCAAGTTCGAAATGACCGACAAGGGTCTCGACTTCCTCGGCTTCAAGGCCCTCAAGGAATTGATTGCATCCCTGGGAAAGTCTTCCGTCGGTCGTCACGAGACGAATCATCTGTCAACCGGCATTGAGGCCAGCGAAGCTCCCAAACGGTACGAGTTCGGCGACACGTTGAACCTGGACGTTAACGCCACGCTTCGGTCAGCCATTCAACGCGAAGGGCTCGGAGTTCCGATCAATCTCGAATACGCGGATCTTATGGTTCACCAGACCGAGTATCAAAGCTCGTGCGCGACGGTTTTGATGCTCGACTGCTCGCACTCGATGATTCTCTACGGCGAGGACCGTTTCACTCCGGCGAAAAGAGTGGCGCTTGCGCTGACGCATTTGATCCGAACGCAATACCCGGGCGACAGCCTCCGCGTAGTGCTTTTTCACGATTCCGCCGAAGAGATCCCGCTTTCCGCGGTTGCTCGCGCGCAGGTCGGACCCTATCACACTAACACTCGTGAAGGCTTGCGGCTCGCCCGCCGCATCCTCATGTCCCAACGAAAGGATATGCGGCAGATCATCATGATCACCGACGGAAAGCCCTCAGCGATGACGATGGAGGGAGGACGAATCTACAAAAATCCGATGGGTCTGGACCCGCTGATCTTGCGCGAGACCTTTCGGGAAGTGGCTGCCTGCCGCCGCAGCGGAATAATGATCAATACCTTTATGCTCGCTGATGACTACTACCTGGTTGACTTCGTCAAAAGGGTGACTGAAATCTGCCAGGGAAAGGCTTATTTCGCGACGACCCTAACTCTGGGTCAGTACATCCTGATGGATTATCTGAGAAGGCGCACTCGCAAGATACATTGACCGCGGGGACTCGGTCACTCGATTGCCATGCCAAGGATAGTCTCCAAGCTGAGCAGGGTTGTGATTCTGGGAATCACCCTCGTGATCCTGGTGATTCCATTCTGTCTGTACTACTTCGTCTACGTGTCCTCGCAGCAGGCTTATTTCATGGATCGGTCTCATCGGTCGCTGGCAGGCATCGGCAGACAGATTGTCAAAAGAGTAGACGGTCTCGTGAGTGTTGTCTTGAGCCCTGCAAGGAAGGCCTGCGACAACGATCCTTTGGAAATAGATCCTGAGCTTCTAAAGGAATATTTCAAACCTCTTAGCCCCTTCGGAACGGTCCTCGAATTCGATCGCACATCAGCCTCGACGGAGGTTGACCAAAATGACCCTGGGCCGACGCCCGTAGTAACCCTGAAATTCAAGCAAGATGGCTCGACCATTCTGAATTACGAGTGTAGCGGCGGTCCTGAATTCAAACTGGGACGGTTCTCAGTCGCAAGCCACGACACCGAAAGGTTGCTGACCCCGCCGATTGCCAGGTTTGTGTTTGATGACAGGCAGGTTGCCGATGAGGGACTCTTCGATAGGGTATTCGTCGCGGATTCGGAAACAGGCGAGGTCGTATTCGAGTACGGTCGGGATTCCATGACTATCGTGAACCTGGACGACCTTTTGTCCGCGCGAACCTCCAATTCATCAGGCGGCAAAACCAACGAGACCGGGTCCAGCGATCACAGCACTGAAAAAACTCAGACCTCGCAGACGGCTAACGGCGGCGGGAAGCCTCGCCAAGAGAGTCGCAGACCTGAACGCGGGTCATCGGACCTGACGAAGATCACCATCGCGGAGACCGACTACAAACTGTTCGTGCAGCCGATTCAGCTCAACGTTCTCAAAGCCGGCTCTGATGGCGAACAGGGCTACAGGTTAACTGTTTGCGGTCTGGTGCGTTTTAATAGTCTAAACCGGAAAACCTTCTCGTTCTCATACACGCTGTTGTTGCTGTTCATTCTGCTGGTGCTTATGACAACCCTCAGCGGCCCCTTGATCAAGCTGAGACTAATTGGGCCGAAGGATCGATTGCGTAAGGCGGATGTGGTGCTCACCGGGTGTTCAGCGTTTTTTGGCACTGCACTGCTGACCCTGACTCTGTTGGATGGCTACACATATGTCACTGTCGAGAATCGCCTGGACGAGCAACTCGAAAAGCTCGCGGGCAGCGTCGACCGCAATCTAAGAAGCGAATTGGCCAGCGCCAGTGATCAACTGGACGCGCTCAACGGGAGCTTCCGAGACACCCTGCCGGGAGCGGGGGTAGAGACGTCGTGCCCATCCGGAGATCCCAATGTGCCGTTCGAGCCGAGGTACTACAAGGAGAACATCCTTCGTGATGACGGCGTCCTTGATCCGAGGAGCGCACCCTACCCGTACTTCAACAACGCGACGTGGGCCAATCTATCAGGCGAGCAGCGGATCAAGTTTACAACCAGGAAATCCCATACGGCGTTCGTTTCAGTAGCGGGACGGCGGTTCTTCACAGACGCGCTAGCCGGAAAGCTGTGGAACGTTAGTGTTGATCGAGGGTCGCAGCGCCCACTGTGTGTGGAGGCGCTGAACTCGCGGACCTCGGGGGAGAACGTCGCAGTCATTTCCAAGTTAACGCCCGACCAGAAGTATGTTGTGTCCTTCTTGGACACGAGGCTCTTGTCGCTTTATGATCCCGTGCTCCCCGCGGGTTATGGATTCTGCGTTATCGATAGCACCGGCCTCGTGCTTTTCCACACGGACGATGAAAAAAATCTGGATGAGCACTTCTTTGAAGAGTGCAACATGGACAAGAGGCTTCGCGCGGCAGTCCAGTCTCGCGAGAGCGAGTGGTTAAGCCTGCAGTATCTGGGCGGTTCGCAGCGCGCGTATGTGACTCCAATCGCGGACCTGCCCTGGTCGCTGGTTGTCTTTCGAGACAGACAGATCCTCAGAACCGTCAATCTCGAGACCATGACTCTGACCGCTATAGCTTTCACCTTCTATGCGCTGTTGCTGGCGGTCGTCCTTGGCTTCATCTTTCTTTTCAGGCCAAAGACGCGGTTCTCCATGATCTGGCCGGACCCGAAACGGCACGAGTGCTACAAGCAAGTGGCGGCGGTCAATTTTGCGCTGTTCATTATCTTTGCGGTCCTGGTGATCGTGTCGAGTGACGTCGTATTGATCGTTTGGGCGCTGCTTTTTCCAGCGCTGTCGCTTGTCCACTTCCTTCTCCTGGTGGACGAAAGGCGCCGGCTGCAACTTTCGAAGTTGCCTGTGCTGTCGATGCTTGCGGACTGGCGCAGGTCGTATTCGGTTGCGTTGGTTTCCCTGATGGCGCTGGCGTGCGTGGCGCCGACGATGGCTTTCTTCAAGCTAATGCGAGATGAACAAATTCGAGTCTTCATAAGGCACGGGCAAATATCGCTGGCGCGGGGGCTCGAAGGCAGAGAAGATCAAGTGCGAAGCTTGTACTCAGCTATGGACCCGCAGGTCGATGTTGGGACAGCTCGGGAACAGTTGATCAAGACGAGACTCGATTCGGAGTGGGACGTTTATTCTTCGTTCTTTTTCGATACACATTGGAAAGAAGACAAAGAAATCTCGGGCCGGCCGCTCGGCGGATTACTGGGGTTCTTTCTGACGACATTCAGTCCCTTCTATAACGAGACGTCCGTCGACAGTCTTCCATTGGTGCGAGCCCAGTCGTCCGACAAGCGCTGGGCAGCATCGGAAGACGGAGACAAAGTGGAACTGGTTTTGCGCGCGATCACGCGACGGGACGATAGTCGCGCGGCTGGCGCCTCACCAAACGCGACCGCCGAAAGCGCTCCCCCACAAGGTGACGTCAAGCCTCCTGCTGCCGGCTGGACTCTGACGTCGGTGGTGCCAGGATTCATGTCTTTGGGAAAACCTTTGTTGTGGTTGTTCCTGGCGGCAGTAACAGGAGTGCTTGTAGTTACGTACTTCGCCCTTCGCTTTGCCGCTCGCCGAATCCTTCTACTGGATCTAAAGACGCCGGGTTTAGCCGGCCGCTTTCAGATTCCTCCTGCCGGCCAGACCGACGAGAACTACCTCGTCGTCAGCCCGCCAGTCCTGGATCGCCGCGGACGCTTTCCTATGGCGGACCCACCGACATTCTTGCACGTTGACCTGAGCAGCATTCAAACTGAAGAGGCGTGGAGGAAGGAAACTGAATTCGTCGAGTCTATGCCTGATCTCCCGGTCGTCATCGACGGCTTCGAGTTCAACAGGGAGGACACGGTATGGAACGAGCGAAAGCTTTGGTTCGCGGAAAACCTGGTTAAGAAACGCCGGCGCGTCGTTATCGTGTCGTCGGTCGACCCGATCAACTTTCCTCTAACAGTCGGTAAGAGAAACGACTCCAAGACCACAAACGGCGCCCAAAAGAATTCCGAGGCCGACAAATCGGACGCCGGCGGTGACGACTCGAATGAACTCTCCGGGGATCGACTGCTTGACAGCGAGCGGTGGGCTGTGGCGTTAGCGTTGTTTGTGCGAGTAAACACTTTCGACCAGGCTGAGCCCGGAGCGTGCCCCGGTCTGTTCAACGCCCTCGGGGCCGGAGAGAATCCCTGGCGTTATCTTGAGAGCCTCGCCCGCATAGTGCCAACCGAGAATGCCGACTCGGAGGAGTTGATAGCGGCCGTGCGCGAGCAGGCTGAGAACTACTATAGGGCCGTATGGGCGACTTGCTCTCGAGATGAGAGAATGACCTTGTTTCGCGTGGCCAAGGATGGGCTGGTCAGTCGCAGGGATCCCGATCTCCGCCGGCTGATGCAACGTGGCTTCCTGGTGCGCGACCCGTCGCTTCGGCTGATGGATGAAAGCTTCCGCAGATTCGTTCTCTCAGTATCGGCGGAGGAAGGTGTCAACACCTATCGAGCCGACGTCGAGAGCCGCTGGGACAGGTTGAAGGCGCCGTTGCTGCTCGTCCTTTTGGGTGTGATAGCATTCTTGTTTGTTACGCAGAAGGAACTGTTCGATTCAACTCTAACGCTGGTGTCTGCGCTGACGGGCGGGGCCGTGGCCCTGCTCAAACTCGTTGGGGTGTTCCAAAAGGGCAAAGACTCGGGTGCGGCCCAATCATAGCATTGTGCTAGGCCGGATATTGAGATCATTTCGGGGGCGCGTAATGAGCAAGAGCTGGCTAAACTTGTTGAGAGTGCGGTCTCGCATTGTGAAGCGGCGGACTACGGCCATTGTGTTGATGACTCTGATGGAAGCGTCAGTGGCCGTCGGTGTCAGGCCTGCAAGCATCGAATGTCCCGGACGAGTAACCCTCCCTTGGCAGAGTAAAGTACCAGGCAAAGACCAATCGAAACCTCCGTTGAAGCCCACTCAACAAGCTGCCTCAACAGGTCCAACCAAAGACGGCGAGTACCAGCCTACAAGCTGGTATGCCAAATCTGGGAATCGTTCTGGATTGAACGAACAAAAGTACCTCGGGTTGAACCGTTGGCAGCAAATGGACGCCAGTGCTCATGTTCTGAAGTGGGAGTCGGACAAGGCGAATACTGCAAACGGATTCTGGGTGTTCCAGTATAAGCTCAGCAAAGAGACCAGAGAAGCCTTTCTGGACTTCAGCGGCGGCAGAATTGATTTTGGGAAAAAGGATGGGGTCGGCGGTGGATTGGTTCTAGCGGTGTACGAGGGCACCCCACCTGCGGGCCTCTTCGTAGGGCAGCAGACCAACGTTGGAAAGCCGGCCCTCAGACGCGCGTGGGAAAAGCTGGCGAACGCCCCCAACAGGGTAATCGAACCACGGTCTGACACCATTAGGTTTAGCTCGGCGGTCAAAGAATTCTCAATTGTCTTTATCGGTGTGGACCCGTGGACTGATAGCGGTGTTACCATCCAGATAAAAGGGTTGCGAGTGCGCTCCAGACCGGCGCCTGTAAGCAGGTCGACGAAAACGAAGTGAGGCGGCTTCGGCATCTGGCTGTCAGGCCGCTACCAGTTGACTACTCAAAGTCGATTCAGTTGTGGCAAGTGGGCTAGATGTTTTTCAACGCAGGCGAGCAGATCAACAGGCCTGGTTGGTTTCGTGAGCAAATCATCGGCGCCATATTTTGCCTTGACCTCCCACTTATAGTCTAAAACAGCCACAGCTCGGGCCTCAGAGCCTGCCAGACTTTTTGCGCCACGATAAAGCCTATTGATTGGCGACCGAAGCTGATGCGCGCAAAGCCGGTCATTCCTGGCCGCAACAGCCCATCGGAATTCTCAATCAAAACCTCGACCGGATAAAAACGCTGGGCGTACTGATTGGGCATTGGCTCGGCGTTTATCTTCGAGACTCGGCCTGTGAATACCTGGCCGGGCATAGTCTTCAGCTTGAACCGCACGGGGCTGTCGAGTCTGACGCTTCCGATCTCACGCTCGCTCACATCTATTTTGAGGAGGAATTTCCCAATCTCGCCAATGCGGCAGATCTCGTCGCCGCGGTTGTAGCGGCGGCCGACCATCTTTCGCAGATCATCACCAAGCACTACACCCGAATTCGAGGCCACAATTGCCATTCCTCCGGACTCGCGGCTGAGCAGTTCGTGCCTCTGCCGGAGGGATTCGAGCTGCTGTCGATTCGAGTGTAGTTCCGTGATCAGCGACTCGAAGTTTGAACGCGCGGCGCGCGCCTCCGTTTCTGCGACAAGCGAATTTGTCTGGGCGCCGGTTGTTAGCCTGCGATGGTCTACAAGGGCCGCTTCGAGTCGCGCCTGCCCAGCCCGAAGTCCGGCCTCGCTGAGGCGAGCTTCGGCGACGGCGCGGTCATAGATCTGCCCTCCGACCAGCCCTTGATCCAACAGCTTCTTGTACCGTTCCACCTCTCGACGGTTGTGTTCAAGCTGGATCTGCTTCAGCTCTATTTCCGATTGAAGAATCGCGAGTGAAGGCGGGAGCGGCTGGGCGCTCTGAGATCGCTGCGCAAATGCGCTCATGTCCGCATTGGCGATCTGGGTCGACTCATCCTTAAGCTCGCTTGCGAGACGCTTGCGGTCGAACTCCTTGAAGTTCGCTGAGAGAACGCTCTCGCTGCGCACACGCAGCTCTTCTTCTATTCTCGAATTGTTGGTATTGAGCCGGTTCATCTCCGCGCTCAGTTGTGTGAGCCGGTCTTCGATGTCGGGGTTTGACAGGCGCGCGACCCTCGCTCCTCCGGCAATGGCGTCGCCTGGGTGCACATAGACTTCTGCCAGCACCGCGTCGGTGTTTGCACGGACGACGCCTTCACGCTCCGGGGGCAATAGCAACGTGCAGTCGCTCCCGGTCGCGGCCTCCCAGGGCGCGATCAACACTGCGATGACGATCAGTGCGAACCCAAATTTGATCACCCGGCGGCGTGTTGGCGACGATTTCTTTCGAGCCGGGCTTTGTAGGCTCTCCTGCTCGGACACTGGTTTCTCGATAACTTGTTGTGCTGACACGGTTGATACTCCTTCGATCGTGCTTGACGCCCGCTTCAAAAAACGGCTTCTCAGCGCTGAAGCGAGAAGGGCACGTCCTTTGGTCAAGATCGGCTTCCACCATCTTTCCGTGAGCAGTGCTGCCAGAAGCATCGTTAGCAACACTCCCAAGAATCGCAACCCGTCTATCAACTCACCGCTCACCCAGCCGAGGATGAGCCAGATCAGGATTGCTGAATAAAGGATCGAACAGACCCAGTAGCTGATATAAAGCAGAGACCTCCGGGAATCCGACTTGCCGGTTTGGGGTTCACCCAGAAGACGAGCGAACAGTGACCGCGCGTAATCAGAAGAACGTCCCTGTAGGTTAACAACTCCAAGGGCTTGCGAAAGCGCGTAGTAGCCGTCGAGCTTGATAAGAGGGTTGCAGTTGATGAGAATATTGAACGACCCGCCGATGAAAACCAGCAGCGACAGATCCGCAAGCAGCGTGTACGGCGTCGCCAGCAGCCACAACAATCCACTGAGGGCGCTCACTACCAGTTGCCAGTAAATGCCGGCAAAGATCACCCACAGGCGCTGGTGCTTGCGGCCTATCCGGTAGATGTCCGTGACGTTGCAATAAAACGCCGGCAGGACGTAATAGATCAGCAACACACCCATCTCGCGCACATCGCCGCCAAAGTGCTTGCAGGCCAGTCCGTGCGCAAACTCGTGCAAAGCAGTTATCGTCAGCGTGATTGCTAGGATCGCTGCAATGCCATATTCGCGATATAGGTATGATGTGTAGGTTGAGACTTCATCCGCTCGAGCGAGCATCCAGAAGGCGACGAACACCATCAGGACGAACGAAGAAAGGATAGAAGTTCTTGTGAGCGCCCATCCAAAAACACGGTCGAGCCAGGCCAGAAATCTATCAGGATTGAAAAGTCGGAATCTAATATACAGCCCGCGCTCGCGCTGGTGAGCAGCGATCGGGTCATCAGACCCGCCGCGAGCCAGCAGACCCAACGAGTCGAGCCTGCCAACGAATCTCACCAGCGCCGGGAGCGAGACGCGCGGGCCATCGCCTTGCGATCCGCCGCGGGCGACATCCGAAAGCGTCAAATTGCCGTCGAACTGCCTCAGGACCCTGTACTCGGGCTGTTTAAGAATAAAGTAGCGAGAGGTAGCGACGTTGCGTACGACAAAACGCGTGACGCTCGCCTCGATTTGCTCGGTGATGTCGACTTCTTGAGCGAGCCGGGGCGGGTACAGGCAATAAGGTCCCGATTGTAGTTCTTGCGTGTCCATGTCGATGTGTGCACGAAGGGCGCGATGGCCTCGACTTAGCGACTCATCCTCAGGCCGTTCTCCTGTGGATGATGCGCTCGAGTTCGCTATCATCGCGCCCTTCGCAAGGTTTGGCTTTTGATCGTTAGCCGACAACGAGTACGGCCGGTGCGACCACTTCTTCCACTTCTTCGATTTCCAATTCGAAGATCACTCCGTCTTCGACTATCTTGATTTCGTTTAGCATCATGGTCTCCTTTTGTGATTCTTATTCTTTGTGACTGGGTTGTTACGACAACCTGAGAGTAGCCTTACAACCCTTTTCTTCTTGCATCCTGGACTTGGCAATGTGCGTGCCGCGGTCGACGGGCGGAGAGAAGGAGCTACCACATGTTTGGAGTCAGTAACTTAGCTGATTGTGGAACTGACGACCAGAGTAGATAGAAATGGGAACCTGCTACACACTTTCGAGAGCGCGACTGTAAGTGCGATCAAGGCGGAGGTTATTGGAGTTGTGTATCGACTATACTTGCGTGTACCTGCTACACACTTGGGAGCGGTTGCTAATCCCGCCTTCCTGCAGAAGGTCTTATATATAGCAGCAGAACTCTCGCCTCATAGTCCGCACGACGAAACTTCTCAACTCGGCGGTTTGGTATGCTCGTTGGCGGAGGTGACGAATGAAAAGTCGGGCATCGTTCCAACACAATCGATGCTCGCTGTACGAGCGGCTCCCAGGAGGTGCTCAAAGCTATCTCCGTCATCGGGGCTCGTCGCCGCGCCTACGCTGACGGAAGAATCGTTGGCCAAACCTGCCATCACGATCTCTCTTCCAATGCGGCTGGAAACCTCAGAAGCCTCAATTTGCCCGCTGTCCGGCAGTACGGCGATCAGGGAGCCGGTGTCGTATCGCGCCACCAGGTCGGTCTCACGTAGCTGTTTCTTAGTCAGCCTGCACAGTTGCGCGAGGGCTTGTTCACGACTGTTCTCGCCATCGCCGTCGGCAAACCCGAACTGATTCGCATTGACCACAATGAGCGAAAGAGGCGTCCCGAGTTTAGCGCTTAGCGCGCGTTCTCGCTCGAATTGAGTGATCAGCGCGCGTTCGCTGGCAATCCCTGGCGCTGAATCCTTGAACGAGCCTCGTTGCGCCTGTTCGAAGGTGAGCGCATTGCGGATAGCATCGGACGCCGGCTGCGAGATAGATTCCATCAACTGGATGTGCTCGCTGCCATAAGCTGCGATCTGTGTGGAATAGAGCGCGATTGCTCCGAGGGGTTCTCCGTTCTTTACTAGCGGAAACACAACCACGCCTTTGTAGGCGCTCGCAGTTTCCGCGCCCAGGAAGCCGAGGTCAAGCACCGGGTTGGTGTTATACATCGGGCGCTGGTTGGTTATCACCCAGCCGGTGATTCCTGCTTCGGCAGGCATTCGCCGCTTCATGAATCTCTCGGCGTGCAGCCCCGTGGCGTGCACTATTTCAAACTCAGACCGCGACGCATCAAACAACGCGATCGCGCAGGTGGTAAACGGCACGAGCTTCGACATGCGATTCGTCAGTATGGCAAGGGTGTCTTCCAGCGAAAGAATGCTCGACAGCGTGCGGGACATTTCGTACAACGCGGTCACTCGCTGATTGGTCTCGGCGATTGAATTGAGAGCCGCGGTAGCGCGGTCGACGGTAGGCGCTGTGTCGAAGCCGGCGGCTGGCCGCGCATTCGCCATCGCCGCGCTCTCCACCTTGCTGGGTTTGTTTGACGGCGGTGGCTTGAAGTTCACGGCTTCAACTTCAAGCTGATCAGCCATCGACAAGAATATTTCCACAAGACTTGGATCGAAGAAAGTGCCCGCGTTGTCCTTTATGTATGTGAGCGCTTCTTCGCGAGTCATCCCGGTCTTGTAAGGCCGATCCGAGCGCAGCGCGTCATAATTATCGACGAGAGTGAGGATGCGCGCGGTGATCGGAATTGCTTCGCCCTTCAGACCATCGGGATATCCGCGTCCGTCCCACCGCTCGTGGTGATGGCGAACGATTGGCACGACTGGATACCGGAAGTCGACGTTAGAGAGCATATCCGCGCCGATAATAGTGTGCACCTTCATCTGCTCGAATTCGTGCTCGGTCAGCTTGCCGGGCTTGTTGAGGATGTAAGCGGGGACTCCAATCTTACCGATATCGTGAAGGAGTGCGCCTGCTTTGAGCGCTTCTATCTCGAGCTCGGACAGGCCTACTGCCTCACCCATCCGGCGCGCGAACAGCTTGACTCGCTGGATGTGATCGTGCGTGACATCGTCTTTGGCGTCGAT
>Ga0137403_10006962_pt1 | contig 12861 bp, 12 predicted proteins | sample CZOMad2_1_16fung_FD_122057 | JGI IMG/M metagenome (GOLD analysis project Ga0137403, IMG submission 122057) | Vadose zone soil fungal communities from Angelo Coast Range Reserve, California, USA - CZOMad2_1_16fungal (Hybrid Assembly) | ecosystem: Environmental > Terrestrial > Soil > Vadose zone... | reverse complement strand
CGCCAAATACATCCTCGGCGACCCGATGGCGCCCTGGTTCGGCGGTTCGGCCTCGCTCACCACGGCCTTCATCCAGAAGTACCCGGCGGAGGCCAAGAAGTACGTTGCCGCCTATGCCAAGGGTGTCCAGTTCGTGCGCAGCAAGCCGAACGAGGCACGCCAATATATGAAGGGCTACACGGCGATCGAAGGGCCGCTGACGGCCGAGGTGCCGCTGGCGGCCTACAGGCTCTACAACGAATTCACGCCGAGCGACATCGCGCACTTCCAAAAGTTCTTCGACCTGTTTGCCGAGAAGGGCATCTTCTCGTCGCGGCTGATGGTCGATTCGATGCTCTACAAGGGCTGACGCCATGGCTGCGCTGCCCTCCTCCGCTGCGTCGCCCTCTGTCGCCCCCGTGACCGCGAGCCTTGCGGCCGCGTTGCCGCGTCGCTTCGATTTCGGCCGCCTGCTGCCTGTCATCGGGCCGTTGGCGCTGTTCGTGGTCTGGGATTTCGTGGTTCGCTTCGGCTTGATCACCCCGATCCTGTTGCCCACGCCGGGCTCCACCTTGGTGACCTTGTTCAACGGCGTCCTCAGCGGCAGTCTGCTGATGGACTTCCTGCATTCGGTGTGGCGCACCGTGCAGGCTTTCCTGATCGCCGCGGTGATCGGCGTGCCGCTGGGCGTGCTGCTCGGCAGCAACGAGCGCGCTTACCGCAGCGTCGAATTCCTGATCGACTTCTTTCGGTCCACACCCAGCTCGGCGCTGATCCCGCTGTTCCTGATGATCTTCGGCGTGTCCGACGTCAACAAGGTCGCCATCGCGGCGTTCGGTGCCTTGCTGATCGTGCTGTTCAACAGCGCCTATGGCGTCATCAACGCGCGCAAGCAGCGGGTGATGGCGGCCAAGGTGATGGGCGCGTCGCGCTGGCAGATCTTCAAGGACGTGCTGGTGTGGGAGAGCCTGCAGCCGACCTTCGTCGGCTTGCGCAGCGCGGTGTCGATGGCCTTGGTGATCGTCATCGTGGCGGAGATGTTCATCGGCTCGGAGAACGGGCTGGGGCACCGGATCATCAATTCTCAGCAGGTGATGAATGTGCGCGACATGTACGCGTCGATTCTTGCGGCTGGGGCTTTGGGTTATGCGTTGAACGTGATGTTTCTGGTGGTTGAGCGGCGCGTGGTTCACTGGAGTGGTCGGTGAGTGTCTTGCTTGTCGGTTCTATGCCCTCGTACGTGAGACCGCGCCGGGGCGAGACCCGGCGCCGACGAACGCAGTTGGAAAGAACACCCAACGAAGCAAAGCAGGAGTGAAGACATGTCAGCCGTCCTGAACCCGATGATCGACCCCGACCCGCCGGCACCACCGTTCCAGCCCGGCCCACTGGGCACCCACATCACCATCCGAGGATTGACGAAGTACTTCGCCGGCTGGCCGCTCTACGAGAACTTCAACCTCGACATCCCGAAGGGCAAGATCGTCTCCGTCTTCGGCCCCAACGGCTGCGGCAAAAGCACGCTGATCAACATGATCGCCGGGCTGATCCCGATCGACTCCGGTGAAATCCTGTTCGACGGCAAGTCGCTGAAAGACACCAAGATCGGCTACGTGTTCCAGAACTACCGCGAAGCGATGTTTCCGTGGCTGCGCACCATCGACAACATCGCTTACCCGCTGCTGCTGGAAGGCCGCTCCAAGGCCCAGGTGGCCCAACGCATGGAAGAGCTGATCGCGTCGTTCGACGTCAAGTTCGACCTGAAGCGCTACCCGTACGAGCTGTCGGGCGGCCAGCAACAAACCGCGTCCATCATGCGAGCACTCGCTCCGGGCCCGGAAGTGCTGTTCCTCGACGAGCCGTTTTCGGCACTCGACTTCGAGATGACGCTGTTCATCCGCGAGAAACTGCAAGAGGTGTTCATGCAGACCGGCACCACCATGCTGCTGGTGTCGCACGACCTGGAAGAGGCGGTTTACTTGGCCGACCAGGTGCTGTTGCTGACCAAACGGCCGACCCGGGTGGCCGAGATATTGCATTACAACGACGCTCGCCCTCGGACGGTGGAAACCCTCTCGGAGCCCAGTTTCATCCAGACCAAGAAGCTGAGCCTGGAGATCTTCCAGCGTGAAGTGCGGCGCTGACCCAACACCCTGCAGGAGCACTCCGATCCATGCCCGACCCAAGATCACTGGATGTCACCGACTACGTTCGCACCACCGCCCGCTTTCTTGAACTGCCGCTGAGCGACGCGCAGGTCGAACGCGTGGCCGAGCACCTGGCCCGCACCCGGGAGCTGGTGTCGGCGCTGCGAGCCACCCCTTTGCTGCCCGAAGACGAACTGGCCGAGATTTTTCAACCGGCGCCGTTTCCGGCGCAAGACCCGACATGACCACCGGCCTGGAGATCGTGCGCGCGGTGCGCCGCGGCGAGATGCTGGCCGAAGAGGCGTTGGAGCACTGCATTGCCCGCATCGAAGTCACCGACGCGCGCGTCAACGCCTTCACCGACGGCAGCTTTTCGCGTGCGGTGGACGAAGCGCGCGCCATCGATGCGCGGCGCGCGCGCGGCGAGGTGCTGCCCGCATTGGCCGGCCTGCCTTACGCGGTCAAGAACCTGTTCGACATCCAGGGCCTCACCACCCGCGCGGGCAGCACGGTGCGCAACGGCGAACCCGCGGCCAGCGCCGACGCGGTGCTGGTCCAGCGCATGCACGCGGCCGGCGCGGTGCTGGTGGGCGCGCTCAACATGGACGAGTTCGCCTACGGTTTCACCACCGAGAACACGCACTACGGCCCCTGCCACAACCCGCGCGACCTGACGCGCATCGCGGGCGGTTCGTCGGGCGGCTGCGGCGCTGCGGTGGCCTCGGGCCAGGTGCCGGTGACCTTGGGCTCGGACACCAACGGCTCGATCCGCGTGCCCTCGTCGCTGTGCGGCGTGTGGGGGCTCAAACCCACCTTCGGCCGCCTGTCGCGGCGCGGCACCTTCCCGTTTGTCGCCAGCCTGGACCACCTGGGGCCGTTCGCCCGCTGCGTCGAAGACCTGGCGGCCACCTACGATGCGATGCAAGGGCCCGACCCGCTCGATCCCGGCTGCCATGCACAGCGGGTGCAGCCGGCGCTGGCGCAGATCGGCAACAGCTTGCAAGGGTTGCGCATCGGCGTGTTGGGCGGCTACTTCGACGACAACGCCGGCCCTTCGGCACGCAAGGCGGTGGACATCGCGGCCCACGCGCTGAAGGCGACGCGCGGCGTGGCCTGGCCCGACGCGGCGCTGGCGCGCGTGGCGGCGTTCGTGATCACCGCCAGCGAAGGCGGTTCGCTGCACCTGCCGATGCTGCGCGAGCGCGCCGCCGAGTACGAACCACTGTCGGTCGATCGTTTCATCGCCGGCGCCTTGCAGCCGGTCGAGTGGTACCTGCGCGCGCAGCGCTTTCGCCGCATCTACCGCGACCAGGTGCTGCGGCTGTTCAACGAGTGGGACGTGCTGCTGACGCCCGCCACGCCGGTGCCGGCCACGCCGATCGGCACCGAGCAGTTCGACCTGAACGGCAGGTCGGTGCCGGCGCGGCCGTCGATGGGCCTGCTGACGCAGCCGATCTCGTTTGCCGGCTGCCCGGTGGTCGCCGCGCCGCTGTGGCCGGACGGCAAACAGGCCTTGCCGCTGGGCGTGCAGGTGATCGCGGCGCCGTGGCGCGAAGATTTGGCGTTGCGCGTCGCGCGTGCACTCGAATCTGCAAACATTGCGTGCTCCCCAATTGCCGGGATATGAGGCCCCCACGTCGCTTCGCTCCTGCCCCCCGAGGGGGCTGCACCCGGACGTATCTTGTCCACACGGACAAGATGCGCCTGATGCAGGGCCGGTCGTCTCGACCGGCGCGGCCTGCAAGGCCCACCCTTTGGCCCGGGGAACCCGGGCTTTGGGCGTTGCTTGATGGGAGCTTCGCCGGCGCTTGCCCTGCTGTGGTCCTCTACTGAGTGCTTATGGACATCAACCGACCCGAGGTGCTGGCCGAAGTCACCGCAGCCTTCACACGCTACGAACAAGCGCTGGTCACGAACGACGTCGCTGTGCTCGACGAGCTGTTCTGGAACAGCCCGCACACGCTGCGCTACGGGGTCGGCGAGAACCTGTATGGCCATGACGCGATCCGCGCGTTTCGTTCGGCACGTTCGCCGGCGGGCCTGTCACGCCGCATTCTGCGCACCCAGATCACCACCTATGGTGAAGACTTCGCCACGGCGCATGTCGAGTTCCAGCGCGAGGGGGTGGCCAGGCCCGGGCGTCAAACCCAGACCTGGATGAAAACGCCGGAAGGCTGGCGCGTGGTGTCTGCCCATGTGAGTCTGCTTGCATGAAGCCCTTGGCCAAGCGCTCTGCGACGAAGGCCAAACCGCCGAGCAAGGACAACCCGCGCGACCTGACCCGTTCGGAGAGCGCCTACCGCCGCATCAAGGCCGCCATCTTCGACTTCGTGCTGCTGCCCGGCCAGGGCTTTACCGAGAGCGCCATGGCCGAACGCCTGGGCATGTCACGCACACCGGTGCGCGAAGCGCTGTTCCGGCTGGAACTGGAAGCTTATGTCAAGGTGGCTTTTCGCAGCGGCTGGAGCGTCGCACCGTTCGACTTTCACAAGCTGGAAGAGTTGTACGACCTGCGCATTGTTCTGGAATGCACCGCGGTTGACCGCCTGTGCGCCGCCGTGCCGATGCCCGACCTGGGCCTGCTCAAAGCCACCTGGCTGGTCGCGCAAGACGAGCGCCGTGCCGACAGCACCGAGCTGGCCGCACTCGATGAGGCCTTTCATGCCACGCTGGTCTCGGCCGCAGGCAACCAACAGATGGCCCGCGTGCACGCCGACGTGACCGAGGGCATCCGCATCGTGCGCCGGCTCGACTTCACGCAGCCCACACGCATTCATGCCACCTACGAAGAACACGCGAAGATCCTGAAAACCATCCTGGCGCGCCGCGCCGACGCCGCCAAGCTGATGCTGCGCACCCACATCGAGGGCAGCAAGGCCGAAGTGCGCAAGATCACCATCCACAAACTGCACAGCGCCAGGCCGCCGAAGGCCGAGTTGTAGGCCCGGCCAAGAAGTTGCCGCGCCGTCCGGCGCCCAACCAGGCTGGGGTGCCGGATAGACAAATCAACCTATCGCCGAGGATGCAGCCTGCGGCTATGCTTCGCGTCTCGGCGGACAGGCTTTGCAGCGGAGCGCGAACCGGCTCCCGCAAGACGCCACACTTGGCACCGAGCCCCGATCGTTGCATTCAGTCCAGGGCCGGCAAGGCCTGTGAAAGGAAAAGCCATGTGGTTACGAGCGGTATGGGCGTGCGCCTTGTGGGTCGTGCCAGCCTGGGCGTTGGGCGCGCCGACGCCGGCCACGGTCACCATCCTGGACGGCAATGCCATCGTGATCCGTGAGGCGTCGAAGTTCACCGTCAGCGAAGGGGCGCAACTGGTCAAGGACGACATCATCGAAACCGGCAGCACGGGCCGCCTGGTGCGTCTCGAATTTGCCGACGGGGTGATCCTGGACCTGGGCCCCGAATCGAGCGTCTTGCTGTGGCCCAAGTTCGGTGGTGAACGCGGCCGTCTGCCGCTGAAGGCCTATCTGCGGCAAGGCTGGATCAAGGTGACGATGCCCAAGGGCGGCATCGCTGCAGACGCCGGCGCTGTCGCGTCGCCGGCCATCGATTTGGCCGGCGTCACGCGCCGCGTGGTGGTGTCCGGCCAAGCTGGCGAAGCGTTTGTCTTTGCCGAATCCGGTGAAGCCACGCTGATGGACCGGCGCAACCCCAAAGCCCGAATCCTGCTGAGCTTGAAGCCCGACGACTTCATGAGCCTCATTGGCAGTGAGCCGCCGCTGCTCGCCTCGCGGCCGGTCGCAGCGTTCATGCAGCGCATTCCGCGCCCCTTCCTGGACACGATTCCGTCACGCGCACAGCGCTTCAAGGGCGGCGAAGACACATTGAGTCCCGCAGGCAACATCGTGTACAGCGACGTGCAATCCTGGATCGATGCCGAGCCGTCTTTGCGCAGCCAGTTCGTCACGCGCTGGAAATCGCAAGCGCAGCTGCCCGAGTTTCGCAAACGGCTGGTCGCGGGGCTGCGCTTGCACCCCGAATGGGATCGCACCCTGTACCCTGAGAAGTACCTGCCCAAGCTGGCCAACCGCAATATTTCGGGGTTTCCTGCATCCACAACAGCGCCGAATGCGTCATCACGGTAGACACTTTCTTCACTAGCGAGATCCCATGAAACTGCTGCTCAAGTTCAACCTGGTGTTCCTGGTGGTGTTCGCCCTCGGCCTGGGCGCCTCGGGTTACGTCGCACGCAAATTGCTGCAAGAGGGCGCCCACGAAGAAGTGCTGGACCGCGCCCGCTTGCTGATGGAAAACGCCATGGCGGTGAGTGCCTATACCGCGACACAGGTGGCGCCGCTGCTGGAGACGCAGATGAAGTACAGCTTCCTGCCGCAATCGGTGCCGGCCTATTCGGCCTTCGAGGTGCTGACCACGTTGAAGAAAAACCATCCCGAATATGCCTACAAGCCGGCGATGCTGAACCCGACCAATCCGCGCGACCGCGCGCAGGACTGGGAAGAAGACGTGGTCCAGCAGTTCAGGCAGAACCCGACGCACACCGAGTTCATCGGCCAGCGCGACACCCCGACCGGACCATCGCTCTACATCGCCCGGCCGATCAAGCTGCCCGGCGAAGGCTGCCTGCGCTGCCACAGCAACATCGATGCGGCGCCCAAGCCGATGGTCGAGAAATACGGTCCCGCCAACGGCTTCGGCTGGGCGCTGAACGAGGTCCTCGGCGCGCAGGTGGTGTCGGTGCCGATGTCGGTGCCGCTGCAACGCGCCGACCGCGCCTTCGGCGTCGTGATGGCCTTGCTGACCGGCGTGTTCCTGCTGATCGGCCTGGCGCTCAATCTGATGCTGTGGAAGTTGGTGATTCAGCCCGTGAGCCGCCTCTCGACGCTGTCCGACCGCGTGAGTCTGGGCGAAATGAATGCGCCGGAATTCACCGTCAAGTCGCGCGACGAAATTGGGGTGCTGGCCGAGTCGTTCACGCGCATGCGCAAGAGCCTGGTACATGCGATGAAGATGCTGGACAACTGACCTGTGAACCTGCAGCACGCGAGAAACTGACGTGGCGAGACCTGAGAAGCTTGGCAAGTACCCGGTCACCGGCACCCTGGGCAAGGGCGCCATGGGGGTGGTCTACCTGGGCTACGACCCGGTCATCAACCGGCCGGTGGCGATCAAGACGATTCACAAGTCGCTGCTCGGCCAAGACCTGTCCGGCTCGTCGACCACGGCGCGTTTTCGCAACGAGGCGCAGGCGGTGGGGCGGCTATCGCACCCCGGCATCGTCGCGATCTACGAGTACGGCGAAGACGAGAACTCGGCCTACATTGCCATGGAGTACGTGCAGGGCCGCACGCTGTCGCAGATCCTCGGCAACACACCCAGGGTGCCCGAGGCCGACATCCTGCTCATCATGGACCAGTTGCTGGCCGCACTGGAATGCGCACACCGCCACGGCGTGTGGCACCGCGACATCAAGCCTGCCAACCTGCTGATCACCGACAACGGCGTGCTGAAGGTCACCGACTTCGGCATCGCCCGCATCGAATCGGTGGTGCTGACGCAAATCACCTCCACCATCGGCACGCCCGGGTACATGGCGCCCGAACAGTACGTCGGCGAACGCGTCGACCACCGCGTGGACATCTTTGCCTGCGGCGTGCTGCTGTACGGCATGCTGGTCGGACGTCCGCCGTTCCAGGGGTCGCCCGAAACCGTGATGTACAAGGTGATGCACGACGAACCGGTGGCACCGAGCAAGGTGCCCGAAGCGGCACGGCCGGATTTCTACGACGCGATCGTGGCGCGCGCGATGGCCAAAGACCCCGCGCTGCGTTATCAAACGGTCTCGGAATTCCGCTCGGCACTGGCCAAGCGCGTGATCCCCCCTCCCGACGATGCGTCGGAAACCACGGTCATCATCGTGCGGCCCGGCGAGGCGCCGCCGCCGCCCGCCGCCGGAGTCCGCACCGGCACCGGGTCGCACACCAGCGCGTCAGAGCCTGCGTCGCGCCCGACCAGTTCCCTGTCGGGCTGGGACCCCGGCACGCTGGCGCAGATCGAGCTGGCGCTGGCCTCGTTCGTCGGCCCGATGGCCAAGGTGATGGTGCGGCAAGCGGCCAAGACCTGCAGTGACTTGCCGGCCCTCAAAGCCGCCATCAGCGAACACCTGCAAAGCGACCAGGACCGCCAGCGCTTCATGGCGAAGTTCGAGGCGGTCACGGCGCCAGCGCGGGTCACCGGCGGCAAGACGAGCACGGCACCCGGCGTGTCGGCCGCGGCCTCGGGCTCGCATGCCAGCGGGTCGAAGGCGACACAGGCCGAACTGCTCTCGGCCGAGATGATCGCCCATGGCCAGAAGGTTCTGACCAAACACATGGGACCCATCGCGACCGTCGTGGTGAAGAAGTCCGGCGCCAAAGCCAAGACGCTGGCGGAGTTCTTTGAGCTGCTGGCCGAGCAAGTCGCCGAAGGGCCGGAACGCGAACGCGTGCTGGCCGAACTGAGGCGCAAACCCTGAATTGGATCAGGCTGCGCTCGGGCGGTTGGCGATTCCCGTCAAAACCCACGCGTCGTTGAGAAGCGTCGACACCACCGCCTCAGCGGCGGATGCAATGTCTGCCGTCAAGCGAATGGGGTCGAAGTCGCGGTATTTCCGCGCCATGGCCCGTGCGGCAGCCACATGCTTGCCGTCGGGCTGGGTCAGCTCGGTGATCAGGGCAGCGTAGTTGACAGGCCGGGCCACGGCGGCCGCGTTGATGGCCGCACCGCAACGCTCGAGTTGACGTGCCAACAAGAACTGTTCGGTCTGCGTCGGCAGCAACAAGCAAGGCACGCCAAAACGCAGGGCCTGCGCGACCGTCGCCTGCCCCGCATGGCAGACCACGAGCTGGCACTCCGACAGCGCTTGCCGCAGGTCGATGGGCTCGGTGCTGTAGTGGATCAACGGTGATTCCGGTGGTGCGGTGGTCGACGCCGCCCGATCCGGAAAGAAACACACGGTGGAGCAGCCCAGCCCTGCGAGCGCACGCAGCATGTCGGCATGCTCGGGGTGTTCAGCACGCACATAGGCAAACACGCGTGGTCCGTTTGCGTCAGGCCAGCGCGCCGTCGCACCAGGGAGCAATTCGCTGTCGGGCCCCCAGTAGTCGGAGGCCGCACAGTCACGGCCCGCATAGTGGTCGGATTCGGGCCAGGCGCACAGCAGCGTCTGCTCAGGATAGAACAAATCACACAGCCGCTGCAGCGGCTGTGCGCCATGCGCCGTCAGCACCTCGTTCACGCTGGCCAGTGCCTGTGCATCGGACTGGGCGGCATGCGAAGCCGGCACGCTGACCCAATCGCGAAAGATGGGCAGGGGCGTCTCGCGCGGCGGAATGGAAAAGCCGTGCCCGATGTGCAGCGCGGGAATCCCGGCAAGCTGGGCGGTCAACAGGGCGGTGGGTGAGTGATCGACCAGCAGCGCATCGCAGCCGCTCAGTTCGAGCAAGGCCTTCCAGGCGTCGACCAAGCCGCTGAGCGTTCTGGCCGAGTCATATCCGCACGACAAGAGAATGTCCGCCATGCTCCACGCCGGTTTGACCACGGCGTTGAGCAGCAGCGGAGCTTGAAATACAGGGCCCAGCTCGGGCCCGAGAAGGTTCCGGGTTCTCACCACGTCTCTGAGCACGAAGCTCAGTTGGTGGCCGCGCGCCTTCAGCGCAAGCGCCACCGCACGCAGGCGCGTGGCATGTCCCAGGTTGGCGCCCAGTTCCCACGCGATCAGAAAATGGGCCATGCTCAGACTCGGGTCATCGGCTTCTTACAGCTCAAAGCGCAGTCCGAGCCCGAAACGCTGGGTGCGGTAATCCTTTTGTGCCAGACCGGACTCGCAGTCGAGGAACCAGCTGATGCCACGCTGGTGCAGGCCCGACACACCCACGGCCAGGCTGCCGTAGTGGTTGCTGGTTTCGGCTGCGGTCGGAATCAGCAGCGTCGTGTTGTCGCTCAGCAGCGTCGCCGTCGCTGCCTTGCGGGTGGCGTCATTGCGATGCGACAGCTCGGCCCGCACATAGGGCAGCAAAACGCCCCATGACACCGGCACGCTGAACTGGGTTTGAGCGCCGAGGTTCAGCGTGTTGGATTGCGTGCGCTGCGAGCCGACCGACACCGCCGACGCGCTGCCGGTTTCGTCGAAGGCATCGACATCGGAGGTCACGCGGTCCCACCGAAGGTACGGCCCGACCGACCAGGGGCCCATCACAAAATCGTGGCCGGCAGACAGGCTGAGGCCCACGCCGTGACCGCGTGGCGAGGCAAACGAGACCTGGCCGCTGCCGTCGTCACGCGTGAGGTCGAAGCGGCTGGCTTCATAGCTCAGCGTTGCGCTCACATACGTGGCGGGAGACAGGCTCCAACTGGCGTAGACGGTGGCTTGATTGCCGCGGCTCTTTTGGTCGCTGGCCGAATCGGTGAAACCCACGTGCGAGTCGGACATGCCGACGTTGCCGCCCATCACCCAGTCGTCGTTGAGCCGGTAGTCCACCCCGACCGATACGGTGGTCGTGCGGGCATCGAACTGCGATTGACCGGGTGAACCGTTCTGGCGCAGGTAGTCGCCCAGACCCACGATGTAGATACCAAGCCGCCCTTTACGCGGCCCGTCGCCTTCGTTCTTCTTGCTTTCCGGAAGGGGAATGCCTTGCACGTCGAACTGCGCAATCGTGCGGCTGTTGCGCAGCAAGCGCAGGCGCTCTTGTGCTTGGCTCAGGTGGCTGCGCATGCGCTCGGTCTGCACCGTGGTCAGCGTGCTGCTGACTTGATCGAGTGTTGTCTGGCCGCTGGGGCAAACCACATCCAGAGGCGAGCGTTTGGCGACATGAACCCGACCCGCAGCACCGCCGGAGGAAGGCGCGCAGGGATCTGCCACCGTCAGCGTCACGCTCGGATAGCCGCCTTCGCTGGCGAGGTCGATCGGACCGCCGTAGCCTGGGTCGATGGTGGTGATGTAGTACGTGTAGTCGCCCGGGATGGTGGGCTTCACGACATCCAGCGAGCCGTTTGGCAGCACGCGTGTCCCTGCGGCCTGGTCACCGGCACTGGATTGGACCCGCCAGATTTCGCTGCCGGCACTCAACTGCAAGTTCGTGATGGTGTCGACGCAGTGGCCTTGCAATGAAACGATGTCGGCAGAGGTGCCTGCCGCGGTTGGGGAGCAGTCGATCGCCGCCGATGCAGATGCGGCGACCGACAGAAAACAAGGCAGCAAAGCCAAATGCGACTGCTGGAGAAATGAAGGCGTTTTCATGTGGAGGAGGCGGCATGGACCAGTACACGATCCGTTGGGTTCAACAGCAAATTCGCGATCTTCCAGGCTAGCAACCCATCGCGACATCCCCCTTTGCGGTGGTCTCGCCCTCTCATCGATGCATGTTTCCTTTGGTTGCAATAACGGGCCACCTATCCCTCCGATGTGGGGGCCAGGGCGCGGTCATGGCATGAGAAAATTTTCGACTGCATCCAAGTTCAGGGAGCCATCCGTGCAATTCAAAGAATCGTCATCGACGCGCAACGCGTCGCGTTCGGCTGCCCGCTGCGCCGCGGTCTTGGCTCTGGTTCTTGGCACGGCAGCCACTCAGGCTCAAACCGTGATGGTCTATGAAGACGGGCAGTCGCCGTCGGCGCAAGACGTGGCAGACATCCTGTCGCGCGGCGCCAGCGAGAACACGCGGCTGCGCGGACAGGCGCCGCACAACGGCCGCTCGCCGTTCGAGCTGCTGGAGCAAACGCCCACCAAGAACATCAGCGAGGCCAGCGCCGTCTCGGTGCCGGTTCATTTCGCGTTTGATTCCGCGGCGCTCACGCCGCAAGCGAAACAGCAGCTCGACGTCATCGCAGAAGGCATCCGCCTGACCGAGGGCACGGTCAAGGTCGTGGTCGAAGGTCACACCGATGCCAAGGGCAGCGTGCACTACAACGAGAACCTCTCCTATCGCAGAGCTGCCGCGGTTCGCGCTTATCTGGTCAGCGCAAAGAAGTTGCCCGTCAAGCTGATGACCGTCGAAGGCAAAGGCCCGCACAAGCTGCTCGACAAAGCCGATCCCTACAGCGCTGCATACCGCCGGGTGCAGTTTCGAGCCGGTTGATTCGGCATGCAGGCCCTGTCGATGCGGCGATTTCGCCGGCGCGCCCTCGCTGTATCGGTGGCTGCTCTCTGCTTGATGGGGGGCGTTGCTGCGGCAGGCGCCGACACGTCCGAGCCCGTGGCAGGCCAAGCCGGCGCGGCTGAACCGGCATCGACCAATCTGGTTCACTGTTTGCTGCCGGGGCAGGTGCGCCGCCTCGGCGCGTTCGCCTCCAGCGTGACACCGCGGCGCGCGGTTCGCGTGTCGCCCACGCAGTGCCAGGCGTCGGGCGGCGAGTACGTCGAATCACAAGATCAAAGCGCCGCCATCAAGATGTGGTTGCCCATGGCAAGCGATGGCGTGCCCGAAGCGCAGACCACGGTGGGCGAACTCTTCGACCAGCGCGGCGACAAGTCACTGGCCAGGTATTGGTACGAGAAGGCGGCTGCACAGGGCGACGCGCGCTCTCTCATCAACCTGGCCGGCTTCCTGGCCCAAGCGGCATCCCTGTCCGGCGCCAAGGCGCTCACCTCCTTGGACACCGCCAACCGCATCACAGACCTGGTGGGCAAGGCCACCGGCGGCTTGGTGGCGGGCCTGTCGGTGCAACGGGCCGAGCCATTGCATGTCGACTTCGTCTCGCCGCTCGGTGCAACGCCCGTGCCGCATCGGAC
>Ga0137403_10006961_pt1 | contig 12861 bp, 14 predicted proteins | sample CZOMad2_1_16fung_FD_122057 | JGI IMG/M metagenome (GOLD analysis project Ga0137403, IMG submission 122057) | Vadose zone soil fungal communities from Angelo Coast Range Reserve, California, USA - CZOMad2_1_16fungal (Hybrid Assembly) | ecosystem: Environmental > Terrestrial > Soil > Vadose zone... | reverse complement strand
GTCGCGAATTTGCTGTACGCAGCAGGCGTGAATCGCGTGCTCACGATGGATTTGCATGCCCAACAGGTGCAGGGCTTTTTCGATATCCCGGTGGATCACCTCTATTCGGCTCCGGTGTTGATCAAGTATTTGCGCAAGACAATGACGGATAAAACAACTGTCGTTTCCCCCGACCTGGGCGGGCTGAAAATGGCTTCGGCTTACGCAGAAGCGCTCGGAGCCAACCTGGCGATTGTGGCGAAAGAGCGCAAAAGCGCCACTGAGACTGAAGCGCTTTACCTAATCGGCGATGTAGAGAAAAGCGATGTGCTGCTCGTGGATGATCTTACTGAAACGGCGGGCACACTTAGCTCGGCGGCTGCGATAGTAAAAAAGCACGGCGCACGCAACATTTACGCTGGTGTGGCGCACGCGGTCCTGGTGGACGTGGCCATTCCGCGGTTGCAAAAATCAGAAATTACGGAATTAGTAACGACCAACAGCACGCCGGTGCGCACCGTGGACGGGTTTAAGGTCAGTGTGCTCTGCGTCTCCGAGCTTCTCGGGGAAGGCATCAAACGGATTCACAACGACGAATCGGTGTCGTCGCTGTTCAACATCGAGAACGAAAAAAATGGCAAAACAAGTTAAGCTTAAAGCAGAACCGCGCCCGACTGTGGGACGCTCCGCTGTGCGCAAACTTAGAGCGCGCGGACTCATCCCGGCGGTCATTTACGGAGGCAACGACAAACCGCAGCCGCTACAAGTCTCCGCGCGAGACATCAACGCGATGATGAGCCAGGCCTCAGGAGAAAACGTCCTGGTCGAGCTCGAAATTGGGGGCGACGGACCAAGCCGCACGGCGCTTGTGCAGGAAGTCCAACACTCGCCTATCCGTGGCGAGATTCGTCACGTCGACTTTCACGCCATCTCCATGGACCAGATGATTCAAGCTGAGGTGCCGCTTGAATCTGTGGGCACGGCCGTTGGCGTAAAAACTTTTGGCGGATTGCTCGAGCAGAGCTTGCGCGCATTAGCAATTGAATGTCTGCCTGTTGATTTGCCGGATCGGATCACGGTGGACGTTTCGCAGCTAAATATAGGCGATTCCATTCACGTCCGCGACATTCAGCTTCCAGCAGGCGTAACGCCAAAAGTGCAGCTTGATCTGACGGCGTTCTCAGTGGTAGCGCCCGTGGTTGAGGAAGAGCGAGTTGCAACGGAAGCTGAGGCTGCTGCCGCAGGACCGGAAGTGATCACCGAGAAAAAGGAAGAGGGCGAAGCTGCTGCGGTGGCGGCTCCGGCTGGGAAAGAAAAAGCTTCAAAGGACAAAGAAAAGAAGTAATCCATTTTCGGTTTTCGATTTTGGATTTTCGATTGCCCGCGCGTGCACGAAACAGCAATCCGGCTCATCGCCGGTCTCGGAAATCCCGGCCCGGAGTACGTGGCTACGCGGCACAACATCGGATTTATGGTCGTCGACCAGTTGGCAGCGCAGTTTGGTTCAGCTTGGGAAAAATCGGCAAAATGGGACGCACTCTCAGCGAAATGTGGAGCTGTGCTTCTGGTCAAACCTTTGAGCTTCATGAATCGCAGCGGGTATCCAGTGTTCGCAGTTGCGCAGTTCTACAAAATTGAGCCGCAACAAATCCTGGTCGCGCTCGACGATTTGGCTCTTCCCCTGGGTCGCCTTCGGTTGCGCGCCCGGGGCGGATCTGGCGGCCACAACGGCCTCGACTCAGTCATAGCCCAATTTGGAACGGAAGAGATCCCACGTTTGCGCATCGGGATTGGGGCCGCGCCACGAGAAGGATCAGCCGATTACGTACTGAGTCGCTTCTTCGATGAGGAGAAGCCAATCGTGCGGTCCACAATCGATCGCGCAGTGGAAGCGTTGAAATGCGCGATTGACAACGGTCTCATTTCAGCCATGAACACGTTTAACAAATCCGAAGAAATATGAATCGTCGTTACGAAGCCCTGCTGGTGCTAAACACGCAGGCCAAAGAAGATAATGTGAAAGAAATGATCGAGCGTCTGGAATCCGAGTTTGAAAAGGAAGGCGCTAAGGTCGAGCAGGTCCAGAAGATGGACAAGCGGCACTTCTCATACCTAGCCGGTCCGCTCGATGCCGGTTATTACGTCAACTTTATCTTGAACGCCGATCCTCGGTTGATTGTGCGGCTGCGGACCAAGTTCAAATTGGATCCTGACGTTTACCGCCAGCATTACCAGCGGCTCGAGGAGAACAAGGAGAAGGCACCAAAAAAAGTGGCAAAATCGAAATGATTTCGCTATAAGCGCGACATGGCGAACCTCAACAAAGTTCTCTTGCTTGGAAATGTCACGCGTGATCCCGAGGTGCGTTACACGCCCAAGGGCAGTGCCGTCTGCGATCTCGGCATCGCCGTGAATCGTGCTTACACGACCGACAGCGGCGAAAAGCGCGAGGAAGTCACCTTTGTCGATGTCACGCTCTGGGGACGAACAGCGGAGGTCGCCAGCGAGTACTTGAGAAAAGGCAGACCGGTTTTCATCGAAGGACGCTTACAAATGGACAGTTGGGACGACAAGCAAACCGGACAAAAGCGAACGCGCCTGCGCGTGGTGGCCGAGAACATGCAACTGCTCGGAGGTCGGCCTCCAGGGGGGACTGAGGCGACTGGGGAGAGCCAGCAAACCAGCGCACCGCCTAAAAAATCGGCGGGTCCCGAACCAGACGAAGACGAGATTCCGTTTTGAGGTTCAACACAGGTTTGTGCTCAATTTTCTAGCCAAGCTTGTGGCGAGCACAGATCGGACTTAAACAGGCGCTTGGCACCAGCGCCTTTACAACATGACCGCGACCGAAGCCTGCATCGGGCTCAACATGCTACCGACGGTTGGGCCGGTGCGGTTGCGCAGGTTGCTAGAGGTTTTTCAGGAACCGCAACAAATCCTCGCGGCCAAACGCGGCGACCTTCGTAAGGTGGAAGGCATCGGAAACGAGGTCGCCGATCAAATCTCAAATTGGGAATCGACGGTTGATCTCCCCGCTGAGCTTGAGCGGATCCGCGATTTTGGCGCGACCGTTCTCACGCAGCAATCGCCCTCGTATCCCCCGCCGTTACGCGAGATCCATGCGCCGCCGATTGTGCTCTACATCTGCGGCGAACTTCTAGACCGCGATCATCACGCTATCGGCGTTATCGGCGCGCGACGCACCACCCATTATGGGACGGAATCGGCCAAAAAGCTCGCCTACCAACTTGCTTACGCGGGGCTCACCGTGATTAGCGGATTGGCGCGCGGCATTGATACGGCTGCTCATCAGGGTGCGCTCGCGGCGAAAGGCCGTACCATCGCGGTGATCGGCTCCGGATTAGCCAAACTTTATCCGCCGGAGAACGGGCCGCTGGCGGAGAAAATCCGCAGCGGGAATGGCGCAATCGTTTCCGAGTTCTCGATGGATATCGAACCAGATCGACAAACATTTCCGATGCGCAACCGGATTATTTCCGGATGGAGCCACGGCATTCTCGTCGTGGAAGCAGGATTGAATAGTGGTGCGCTTATCACAGCGGCGCAGGCACTGGAACAAGGCCGCGCGGTTTACGCAGTGCCCGGCCACATCAACGCGCCGAGCGCGATGGGATCGAACCGCCTGATTCAGCAGGGCGCAAAGCTAGTCATGGATGCATCAGACATTCTGGAAGACTTGGAGGTCCTGTTGCCTGAGGCCAAACCATCTCCCGAAACCGCTGCCCGGCCGTTGCCGCCCCTTTCAGACGAGGAGCGCCGAGTCTTCGGAGCTATTGACGCGACCGAGACCTCCATCGACGACATCGCGGCACGGAGCGAATTGCCAAGCGCGGCCGTTTCATCTACACTTTTACAGCTAGAACTGAAACGTCTGGTCAAGCAATTGCCCGGAAAATACTTCGTTAAGCTGGGCTAGCCAGAGAGTTACTGCGGCGTTGCACGCCTCGCAAACTGGTCCTGGCTTGCAAAGCCACCGTAAGTGAGTTCGATTGCTGCCCCATGTCTAAGTCCCTCATCATTACCGAGAAACCGTCGGTCGCCGGCGACATCGCCAAGGCGCTCGGCAAGGTTCCCAAAAGAGGCGACCACTATGAGAATGAGCAATACGTCATTGGGTGGGCGGTCGGCTATGTCACTGAGCTACTGATGCCGGAGGACATCGACAAGAAGCAGTACGGCTTCTGGCGGCTCGAAACGCTGCCCATTATTCCCAAGAAGTTCGAGCTTAAGCCAAAGGAGGATTCAAAGGAAATATTTGATCGTCTCAAAAAGCTGATAGCTCGCAAGGATATTAAGGAGATTATCAATGCCTGCGACGCCGGGCGCGAGGGAGAACACATTTTTAACCAGCTTTGCGAACTGGCGAAAAACAAACACCCGGTGAAGCGTCTTTGGCTGCAATCGATGACGCCGCAGGCCATTCGTGAGGGCTTTCAAAATTTGCGCGATGGTTCGGAAATGGCCGGTCTGGCCGACGCCGCGCGTTCGCGCAGCGAGAGCGACTGGCTCATCGGCATCAACGGCACGCGGGCAATTACCAAACGGATGTTTGGTTCGCGCGGGAGAAACGTGGCCTCCGTCGGCCGTGTGCAAACGCCGACGCTCGCAATCGTTTACGCTCGTGAGTTGGAGATCCGGAATTTCAAGCCGCACGATTACTGGCGCGTTACTGCGAAATTCGGAATCGTGCAAGGCGAATACCAAGGCATCTATCAGCGTCCCGACTTCAAAAGAAATGGCGACGAGCACGATCGCATCGACCGCATCTGGGACCGGACGGTAGCCGAAGCGGTTGTCGCCGCGTGCCAGGGCCAGCCGATCGCGGCCGTTTCCGAGGAAAAGAAAGCCAGCTCGCAAATAGCGCCGCGTCTCTATGACCTGACAACACTGCAACGCGAGGCGAACGGCCGCTACGGTTTTTCAGCCAAGCGCACGTTACAAATCGCGCAGGCGCTTTACGAGAGACACAAAATGTTGACTTACCCGCGTACGGACTCCCGTGCTCTGCCCGAAGACTATCTGCCGGTCGTTAGGCAAACGTTGGGCAACCTTTCCGGCTCGCTACAATCGCATGCTCAGAAGGCGCTCGAGAACAATTACGTGCGGCTCAACAAGCGCATCTTCAACAACGCGCAAATCGGCGACCACTTCGCCATCATCCCCACGGCTTCGGAAGCGAAGAACCTGGATGATGCGGAAGCGAAAATTTACGACTTGGTCGCGCGCCGCTTCGTGGCCGCGTTTTATCCAGCGGCGGAATTCGATGTCACGACGCGGGTCAGTCGCGTCGCAGCGCACAAGTTCAAAACTGAGGGCAAAGTCATGACGTCCGCCGGCTGGCTGGAAGTCTATGGGAAGAGTGCAGTGGATGAAAATTCAGCGCAGGGCAAAGCATTGCCGGCCTTGATCGTAGAGGACAAAAGCCAGGCGAAAACACTCGAAGCGAATCTGCATGCCGAAGCGACCAAACCGCCGCCGCGTTACACGGAAGCAACGCTGCTTTCCGCAATGGAAACGGCGGGAAAATTGGTCGAGGACGAGGAGTTGGCCGAAGCAATGAAGGAGCGCGGTCTCGGCACGCCTGCTACGCGCGCGGACACAATCGATGGGCTCATTTACCAAAAGTACATGCATCGAAATCAGCGTGAGCTGGTGCCAACTGCCAAAGCGGAGCAACTCATCCAATTCCTTACCGCCGTAAAGGCGACCGATATCACCAGCCCAGCGATGACCGGCGAATGGGAACATCAACTCCGCTTGATGGAGCAAGGGAAGTTTCCACGCGAGAAATTCATGGCCGAAATCGTCGAGGAGACCAAAGGCATCGTCGATCGCGTGAAGAAATTCGAGGAAGACGACTCTGTAGCGCGCGAGACAGATATCCTGTCGCCGACTGACGGCAAACCGCTGCGGGAAACTTTGCGCGGCTACAAATCACAGGATGGCGAATTCATGATCTACAAGGTCATTGGCGGCCGGAAAATGGAGGAGTCCGAGGTACGCGAGCTGGTCGAAAAAGGTGTCGTCGGTCCGCTCGCCGGGTTCATTTCCGCCAAGACGCACGCGACCTTCGCCGCCGCGCTCAAACTCGTGAAAGATGGTGAGAGCGGGAAGTGGAAAGCCGAATACGATTTTGGCGACAAGGTCGATCTCGGCGCGGTGGAACCTTTCTGGACCGATCCCGCGACGGGCGCGGGATTATGCGAAGTCGGGTCGAGCTATGTTCTGCGCGAACGCGACAACGGCGAATGGAAACAAGTTTTCCGTATCCCGCGCCTCATGTGCAAAAAAGAGGTTTCACGCGAACAAGCCGTGCAGTTGGTTGAAAAAGGCAAGACCGATCTGATTAAAGGTTTCATCTCGAAAAAAGGCCGCCCGTTCGATGCGTTTTTATTGCGCAACGATGCGCGGATTCGCTGGGAATTTCCGCCGCGTGCTCCGAAAACCGACAAAGAGGGCAAGCCCGTCCAACGCAAAGCGCGGGCGAAGGTCGATCTCTCCAAAGCCAAAGTGATCGGCGAAAGCAAAGTGCACGGCGGCGAACTGGTGGAGACCGATGACGCCTATTACGTCCGCAAACCAGAGCAGGAGAACCGGCAAGTTTTCAAATTGACGAAGAAACTTTGCGAGCACGAGATCACGGCCGATGAAGTGAAGGAGCTGCTCTCCGAGGGAAAGTCGCATCTCATCGAAAATTTCGTCTCCAAACGCGGTAACAAATTCGCCGCTCATCTCGTGCTCTCGCAGAAAAAAGACAAGGCCGAGTTCGAGTTTCCTCCGCGTTAGAACGTCCTGTCTGAAATTCCGAAGGGAAGAGTGTAACTCATCGCCATCGGAACGATCTACTCCCGAAATTCATTTCGAAGAAAGGCCCGCCCGTTTTCAGGGTATTGAAACTTGAAAAATGGCAGGCTCGGTTTCGAGTTTCGCGGGGAAACTGAGCAAGTCGCAAAGCCGCATAAAGGAACCACAACGCTCTAACGAGAGCCTTTGATTGGCAGTTCTGCGATCGATCAGTCATTCATTGTCTGTCGCAGCTCAACTCGTTGCTGCACCTGATGCACCATGGCCACTGCAGCAATCAGCACCAACGCTGCGATGACCTGCTGCGCGTGGAGCGTCGCATGGAAGATTCCCCATGTGATGCACACCGCAGCGAGGGTTTGCATCATTTCAAAATAGCCGGCCGTTGATGCCCGCGTAAGCCGCAACCCCTGAAAATAGATCAAGAGCGGGATTCCGCCCGAGACCGACGCCAGAAACAACAGCAGGACGATTGCCTTAGTAGGGTGTGCTTGGGCCGTGGCTGGCCAAATGGCTGCGCCGTGAAATTTGCCGTAGACCAGAAGAATCACCGTCATGCATGCGAGGCCTATGACGATCCGCATGCTTGAGGCAAGCCGAAGCGACATGCCAATCATCACCCCGCGACCTGCCACAGTAGAGAGTCCCCAGAAAAGCGCGCAGATCAGCGCGTACCCCGAGCCAACATTCAGGCCGGCGCGCTCGAAGGAGACGCCAATCATGGTCGGATGCGTGACAGAAACGAAGATGCCCGCAACGATTGCGGTGGCTGCGTACAAGAAGAAGCGACGGGCTAGCCGGTCACCGAAAACCAAGAACGCCCCAATGGTTGATATAACGGGCTGGATATTGAGGACGACATTTACCACGGTCGGGTTCCCGTACTTTAGTGCCAGAGTGAAGAAGATCGTGCCGACTGCCGAGCCGGCGAAGCCTGAAAAAACAAGATAACCCCACGTGTGCGCCCGGATTTTTGGAATCTCCTTTAGACGCGGGATTAGAATCGGCAGGAACATGATCAGAATAAGCACGTGCTCCCAAAAAACGATGACCTTGGCATCGAATAACTGGTTAAGTGGAATGCGCCACGCGCTTTCTGTGCCCCAGAGCGCAGCGCCTAAACCCACCAGCCATGGACCGTAGTGAGCGCTGCGCGGCGGGCGGTTTCGCATTTGCAAGCGTGTATCGTCGGTAGTGCGTTGCGTCAATACGGCGCGTCCTTACGACCTCGATGAAAAGCGATGCGAGGACGCATCGCGCTCTAAACCGCGTCCGCGCATAGTTTTTCCGACTGGTCGGCTAACTCGTACAAACAATCAAAGAAACGTTGACACCACAAGGAATAGTATGGTAATTGCGATTCCCATACTATGCGTTGCCCCAAGTGCGGGTCTCGTGATGACAAGGTCATCGATTCCCGTCAGTCGCGGGATAGCTCCAGTATCCGTCGTCGTCGTGAATGTCTGAAATGCAAGTATCGCTTTACCACGTACGAAGAAGTCGAGCGCTCCGATCTGCGCGTGGTGAAACGTGACAGAACTCATGAACCTTTTGATCGGCGCAAACTGGCCGCCAGTATCGCGAAAGCTTTCGAAAAACGCTCCACCAGTCTTCTTACTCTGGAAGACACCGTGGACGAAATTGTCCACGAGCTTGAAACGAGCGGGCGTGAAGTTCCCTCATCGGTAATCGGCACCAAAGTGCTCGAAAAGCTCCGTGGGATCGATGAAGTAGCCTATCTGCGTTACGCCTCAGTGTACCAGCAATTTCACGACGTCGATCAGTTTGTGGATGCCATTCATACTCTTGGGCGTCGCGTAAAACCAAATACGCTGCAACGGGAATTATTTCCGTCTGAGACCGGACCAAACCCTGGGCCCGGATCACACAAGGTACCAATCAGCAAGAATCATGGTCGCGTTTAAAGAAGAATTTCCATATCTCCGCACAGAATCGGGACAACTGTTCGAGTTCAATCGCGATTGGTTGCAGGCGGCGATCACGCGCGCAGCCGACGAAGCGGGCTACCCCAGTTGGTGGTTGACCGAGCACGTGACCGAAAGCATCGCCTTTTACCTGCACCTGCGAAATGACGAGAGCGTGGTCGCGTTTAGTCAGTTGTCGCAGACCGTGCGTTATGTCTTGAAGGCAATTGGTTACAAGGAGATCGTGCCCTTTTTCGCTCCGGCGCCCCCGCCTATTTCCATCTCGTTACTCGATATCGCCCACCACGCTGGCGCAGGTTACGAGCTCGCATTCTTCGATCTTTTGGAAAAGCGAATTAACAGCTTGATCGAAATCGGCGCCGATAATCTCCAGCTTTGCTCGCTCCAGCCTTGCGTGAAACATCTTCGCGGAGTGAAGACCTGGACGCGCGCCTGCGACGCTTTGCGCGAGGAAATTGTCTGCTTTGTGCGCGAAAGACTAACTTCTGTAATGGATCCCACAGTAGAGAGGCTCGATTGTTCGCTGCACTAAAGGAGAATTCACGAGCTTGCCAAAAAGCTTCGAATCTGTGGCGTTTCGTATTTGAATTACCGCTAGAGTGCGCAGATTTACCCGAATTCTCTAGATGACTAACCACTTCACGCCATGACCATTTTCGAAAAAATCATCGCGCGACAAATTCCAGCGAAAATTATCTGGGAAGATGATGACGCAGTCGCTTTTCAGGACGTTAATCCACAAGCGCCCGTGCACGTGCTGATCGTACCAAAGAGAGTAGTTCCTCGCCTCGCAGATGCGAAGGATGAGGATCGCGCGCTGCTCGGCAAATTGCTTTTGGTTGCGCGCGATCTGGGGAAGAAACTGGAGTTATCGAACGGTTATCGTGTCGTCATCAACTGCGGGCCAGATGCGGGTGAAAGTGTTCCGCACCTGCATGTGCATCTTCTTGGCAAGCGCGCGCTCGCCTGGCCACCGGGATAAAATAGCGCCTAGTCGCGAACAAGCGTCCAATCGATTCCGACCACACGCTTGTCCACAAACTGTTTCAAGGACTTGGGAAAAACGAGATAAGTGGTGCCTTTGTTCTCTTTGAAGCCAGCAACCCCAAAATCTGTCCCGCTTTCGCTCTTCAGGATCGTCATGACTCGATTCTTCTTTAGCGCCGCCTGGAGGTGACGATCGGCAGATGGTTTTTGCCAAAGGGTGTAAACCTGCGGCTTGCCACACTCTTCAATGACCTGCGCAAAGCGTGCCGTTTTAGTCTTTAGCAGCTTCATGACTCAGCCGTTTAGGCGCGCCCCATCGCAAAAAGTCCGCCAGAGAACTACGGCAAGGAAGATCAGACTACCGTTGCTGCATTCCTGCCCTGGCGGGTTTCGTAAGTCCTCGATCCATAGCCCCTGACGGAAAACGAATGTCTCTTCAACATTGGCATCGCGCAACCGCTGACTTGTCTTCTTCGAAGGCGGAGACATTGACAGGCTTTGACGTTTCTGTTTGCATCGACGCCGTGAAATGGTTGGCGTCCCTCTTGCTCGTTTTTCTTTTGGCCACTATGGACTCCTGTACAACACTCGTTAACCGGCGCGATCTTTACAGTCCTGAACCGGGGCCAGATTCGCTGGAAGCGGCGCGTCAGTGGTACGGCGTCACAACGACACGCACAACAGCAACGACGACTCGAAGCGATGAAATCGCTCAACCAGCGGGCGTACGTCAATATTAGTTAGACTCTGGTTCTTGGGCCTCTAACGATAGCGGCAATGCGCCGCACCGTTAACCGAATGGTAGATTCGCCTTGATGCGGGCAACATCCGTTACGTCCACGCGCGCCGCTTTGCTCAAATGGCGCTTCCGCTTTGCACTTTTTCCTGACAGCAGGTGGCGTCGAGAAGAGTGCGCCCGCAAGACCTTGCCCCGCGCCGTAATCTTAAAGCGTTTTGCCACTGATTTGCGGGTTTTACTGCGAGCGATTGCCTTTGGCATACGGCCACAAGATAGTAGGCCGTTAGGTTTTCACAACCGCCTTTTGTTGTTCATCTGACTGCTTTGCCTGAACGTTCGTATTGTGCGTTAAGCGCTTGCTGGCAATCGTTTCGGAGTGGAATGTTGCGGAAATTCTCGAGGATGAAGGAATCACTGAACCGAAAACCGCGCGTCATAATCGTCGGCGCTGGATTTGGCGGGCTTCAGGCCGCGAAGAAGCTCGCTCGCAAGAATGTGCTGATCACAGTGATTGACCGCACAAATTATCATCTTTTTCAGCCTTTACTCTACCAGGTCGCGACCGCCGCGCTCTCACCAGCAGACATCGCGGCTCCGGTGCGCTCGGTGTTAAGCAAGTCTAAGAGCGTAGAGGTCGTCCTCGCCGAAGTGCAGTCCGTGGATGTCGCTGCCAAGAAAGTAAAAACGGCCGATTTAGAATTCGACTACGATTATCTGATTCTCGCGACTGGCGCGCGGCATTCCTACTTTGGACATGATAACTGGGAAAAACTAGCTCCAGGATTGAAGAGTCTTGAAGACGCGATTGAACTCCGGCGTCGGATTCTCTTGGCATTCGAATACGCGGAGAAAATCGACGATGAAGCGGCGCGCAAGGCGGCGATGACCTTTGTCATCATCGGTGGCGGACCGACCGGTGTGGAAATGGCGGGAGCGATCGCAGAAATCTCCCGTTACACGTTGGCGAAAGATTTTCGCCATATCGATCCTTCGCGGGCACGCGTCATTCTCATTGAAGGCGAGTCGCGCCTGCTATCTGCCTTTCCCGAGGACTTATCGCGAAGCGCTCAAAAACAGCTCACAGATCTCGGCGTGGACGTGCGCACGGGCGTGCGGGCAACGAATCTTAATGAGGATGGAGTGCAACTGGGCGACGAATTCATCCCATGCCGTGTGAAAATTTGGGCAGCCGGCAACAATGCGTCGTTTGTCGGCAAAACACTCGGCGCCCCGATTGACAGGGTCGGCCGCATTGTTGTGAACGATGACCTTACCATTGCCGGTCATCCTGAAGTTCAGGTCATCGGTGACCTGGCGAACTTTTCACATCAAACCGGAGAACCGTTGCCTGGCGTATCGCCTGTAGCGATCCAACAAGGGCGCCATGCTGCGCGCAACATTCTCGCGATGATTAAAGGGCGCAATCCTCGGCCCTTCCATTATTGGGACAAGGGAAGCCTGGCGACAATTGGGCGGAACAAGGCGGTCGCCGATCTAAAATTCATGCATTTGAGCGGTCTTCCCGCGTGGGTGGCGTGGTTGTTTGTGCATATCATTTTTCTTGTCGGTTTTCGGAACCGCTTGCTCGTCCTTTTTCAATGGGCTTGGGCCTATCTTACGTTCGATAAAGGCGCGCGGTTGATCACTCGCAATTTTCAATCGGAGCAAAGACCGCCGGCATGACTCATGCCATGTTGAGCGAAGCGAAACATCTCTGATTATTGTTTTCGATTGCCCGGCAGAAACAATCGAAGAATCTTCGCTTCGCTCAGAATGACAGCTTCGGAAATTTCCGTGCGTAATCTTCAGCAAAAAATCGCGGTCAACGTTACCGAGCTCGAAAATTTCGCTGCTAAAGCAATCCGCCGCTGTCTGCAATTGCGTAAGCGGAAACCGACGGACTTGGATAAATTGCATCAGGTTTTCGTATGGCTCATTTCGGATCGACGAATGGCTTCGTTACATCGGAAATTTATGCATCAAACAGGTCCGACCGACGTGCTCACGTTTCAACACGGCGAAATCTTTACCAGCGTCGAGACAGCGAAGAGGCAGGCCCGCGCATTTGGGAACTCGCTCACCAGCGAGCTTTGCCTCTACATCGCCCATGGGCTGTTACATTTGCACGGGTTTGACGATCGAACACAGTCTGCCGCGCGGAAAATGAAAGCGATGCAGAAAAAAATTCTTCGTAACTGTAGCCAGGATCGATGATCCCGGCAGAACAAATAATTCCAGAATCGGCATCACCGATGCCGCCTACAGCGCCTGAACCGTTTGAACTGAGAGCGTCGTATGTTAGCGTTTCCACCATGAGTCGGGAGCGACGGCGGGGCGGCGGATGCCGGGCGCAGAGCAAAGATACAGGAGGAACGACTCATGTTT
>Ga0137403_10006960_pt1 | contig 12861 bp, 10 predicted proteins | sample CZOMad2_1_16fung_FD_122057 | JGI IMG/M metagenome (GOLD analysis project Ga0137403, IMG submission 122057) | Vadose zone soil fungal communities from Angelo Coast Range Reserve, California, USA - CZOMad2_1_16fungal (Hybrid Assembly) | ecosystem: Environmental > Terrestrial > Soil > Vadose zone... | reverse complement strand
GTCGCCTGCTTCGGCGCGCTCGCGCTCGGCTTGACGGCCTGCAGCACATTCTCGGGCGCGGCCCGTGTCGACTCCGCTCTCAAGATCGGCCCGCCGCGCACCATCGAAGCCGCTCTGGCGGGTGACGGCGACCCCGCATCGGCGCCCTCCGCCGCTCCCGAGCGCACGGCGACGCTGATCGCCGCCGCGCCGGCCGACACGGCAACCGACGCCTCGCCGCAGAGTGCGGAGCCGGTCGCCGCCAGCTCGGCGCCCGACGAGAGCATGGCGCAGGCGCGCGAGACGACGACGGACGTGCAGCCCGAAGCCTACGATCCGTGGGAGCGCTGGAACACGACGACATTCGATTTCAACCGGCGCCTGGACAAGTACGTCCTCAAGCCGGTCGCGAAGGGCTACAACTTCGTCGTCCCCGACGAGGTGCAGATCATGATGGCGAACGGCTTCGACAACATCTCGTTCGTGCCGCGAGTCATCAACAACCTGCTCCAGGGCAAGGTCAAGGGGGCCGGCCGCGAGGTCGCGCGCTTCCTCATCAACAGCACGGCGGGCGTCGGGGGCCTGTTCGATCCGGCCAAGGACGTCTTCGGCGTTCTCAAGAGCCGCGAAGACTTCGGACAGACGCTCTGTGTCTATGGCATGGAGCCCGGTCGGTATGTCATCGTGCCGTTCCTGGAGCCGCTGACGATCCGCGACGGGATCGGAAAGGCGGTCGACAGTCTGATGGACCCGCTCTCCTACTTCCTGCCGCTCATCTGGGACCGGCTGGCCATGAAGGTGGGCGATATCGTCAACGAGCGCTCGCTCAACCTGGACCTGTTCCAGGGCTTCGAAGAGAGCGTGGTCGACATGTACAGCGCCGTCCGTCACGCGTACCTGCAGCGCCGCGAACGTCTCTGCCGCGAATAGGATCCGGGGGCTGGCTGCTCCGGCCGGGCCCTCACTCGCCGTGGTGGCGCCGGCCGGGCAGTCGAGTGTACCGGCTATTGAGTCGTGCGCGGCGCCGCCGCAGGCTGCCCTTCAGCATTTTTTCGGTTCCTCGCGGCCTGCTGTCGCGCCTCCTCCGTGAATTTCACGTTGATCCCGGCGTGAGCAAGCGAGAAGCCCAGCCCCTGGTTCGTGGCCGTCCACACCATGCTGACATAGTTCTGGTTCTGCATGGCCGCCGCGCCCGCGCCCCCACCGAGCGTGGCGCCCGCCACGCCGGCCATGAACATCCCCTCGAAGTCTTCCACGTTCTTGAGGTTGAACACGCCGCCGTTCGCGAAGACCTTCGACACTCCGACGTCGACGATGCTGAACGCCGTAACCGTGAACGGATATTTCTCCCCGCGGTACTCGAGGACGCCGTTCCCCCACGCGAACCCCAGCCCTGCGGCAACGGACATGCTCTCGATCGAAACCTTCCCGGTGGTCTCCTGTGCCGCCCACGCCGGGCCAGCGGCGAGTATCAGGACCGCAACTGCGACTGCGACGAGCATCTGCACAAACGACCTACCGTTTTTCATCACTCGGCCTCCTTTGTTCCCGCGCTGTCGTCCACGCGGCAGGGGCACGATGCCGTCAGCGTAGGGCTCGGAACAATCAGCCCTTGGTCCTACAGGCCAGGATCTGCGCCGATTCACTTACCGCGACGCCTCGATCTCGAGACCGAGATGGCGGAGAACGGCGCAGGCGTTGCCGCGCCAGGCGCCGGCGATCAACTGGTTGGTCTCCCGCGCCACTTCTCTGAGTCGATAGACACACGCCGTTTCCTGCCAGGCCCGGGCCTGCTGGCGCTGCTCGTAGCCCCATCCGATGGGGAGCAGGATCGCCGCGATGAGGCCGACGACTGCGATCCCTTCGAGCATCCGCTCTATGTCCGGTCTGAAGAACCTCATCGTCAACTCCTGAGAAGTCACGCTCGCATCACGTCAACCGGTAGGAATCGTGAGCACGGGCGGGCTTTCTTTGCCGCTCGGTTCCACGAGCCTGAAGATGAACATGATGAAACCGAACATCCGTTTGGAGAGCATGTCGCGGTCGTCAATCCAGAACCAGTGAATACAAGCAGGTCCTCGACGCCGGCGTGAAGCCGGACGACGATCGCCGCCTGGGAGATGGCAGAGAAGAAGCGCTGCGGGCTCACGCGGACCGAGGCTCCGCGAGGCGACGCCCGAAATACGCCGCCGCTTCGGGGGCAAGCGCCGTGAAACGCACCGCGAACGACCCCTCCGTACCGGGGGCTTCCGCCACGACCTTGGCGTACAGCTCGTGCGTCGCGGCGCCGGGATCATCGACCCAGATCTTCACGTTGCTGAGCGGCGGCATCGGCGTGGGCGACCGGACCTCGGCGCCGGTTGTCGAGACCCTCACGAACGCCCCCAGGCCCGCGGCCGCGCCGACGTGCTTGCCCTCGAGCACGGCGTACCGGATGGGGATCGGCGAGGTCAATAGGATCAGGGGCTCCTCGGTCGACGGGACGAGGAGGCCGTGGGAGCCGGCGATGCCCTTCACTTCCCACACGGTCAGCTCGCCCTTCGCCCCTTTGGGCTCGAGGCGCATCGGGCGACCGACCTGCACCACCGACGCGACGTCTCGCAGCGTGTCTTCCGAGATGAGGATCTGGCCGCCCGTGGTGTAGGACTCGATGCGGCCGGTCAGGTTCACATGGGTCCCCACCGCGGCGTACTTCATTCGCCGGGCGGAGCCGATGTTGCCGACGATCACTCGGCCCGTGTGGATGCCGATGCCCATTTCCACGGCGGGGTGCCCGTGCGTTCGACTCCGCTCGTTGACTTCGTGCATCGCCAGCTGCATCGCGACCGCGCACGCCACCGCGCGGTCGGCGTCGTCGGCGGCCGTGGTCGGCGCCCCGAAGATGACGAGGATGCCGTCGCCCATGATCTCGTTGATCGTGCCGTGGTAGTGCATGATCAGGTCGACCATGGTCTGAAGGTAGTGATTGAGGAAGCCGATGACCTCCTCCGGCGTGAGCCGCTCGGCGAGGGCGGTGAATCCACGAAGGTCGGTCATCATGACCGTCACTTTCCGAAGCTCGCCCCCCAGCGCGAGGGCCTCCGGCGAGCTCAGAAGGCTCGCCACCACCTCCTCGGACACATAGCGGCCGAACGTCTCGCGGATGAACGCGCTGCGGGCCTCGAGCGCTTTGAGCTCGGTGAGATCGTGCGCCGCCCAGACGACGCCTTGCACCGCGCCCGCCCCCTGACGCATGACCGCGCTCGAGAACAGGAGCGGAATCTCGCGTCCGTCGTGGATCTTGTAGATTCCCTCGCGGCCGCCGATGCGCCCGAGCCGCAGCACCTCCTCGAGCCACAGGCCGGCCGCCCCCTGAGCCGTCATCGTCTGCATCACGCTCCCCACCGACCGGCCGAGGATGTCCGCCGGCGGCCGGCCGAGCAGTGCGCAGGCCGCCGGATTCACGGTGACGACCGCGGCCTCTCGCCAGTCGGCGCCCTCGGCGGGCGGCCGCACGACGACCACCGCGTCGCTCATGGAGTCGAGGATGCTGGTGAGGTGGTCGCGCGACACCGTGGTGGTTTCGAGCTCCGCGGCCATCCGGTTGAAGGCACTCGCGATCCGACCGATCTCGTCGCGCCTCGCTTCGGAAATCCGGTACGAGAGGTCCCCGTGGCCGAGCGTCTGCATTCCGGCAATCAGCCGATGAATCGGCGCCGTGAGCGAGCGCGCGAGCACGAGCGCCAGCACGACCACGACGGCGGCCATCCCCGCGGCCGTCCACAGCACGGCGCGCCGGAGCTCACGGATCGGGGCGAAGGCCTCGGCGGTATCGATCTTCGCGACGATCCCCCAGTGCAGGCCCGGGATCGCGACGGGCGCGTGCGCGGCGAGGACGGCGACGCCACGATAGTCGGACTGGGTGAGCGTCCCCGTCTGCCCGCGGCCGGCCGCCTTGGCCGCCGGGGTCGAGATCTCCTGGAACAGGATCGTGCTCTGGTGGGTCTTCATGAGCCGGCGCCGGAGCTCGGACACTCCGCTCTGCGACGCCATGGCGAGGTATTGCTCCGGGTCCTCAACGAAGAACCGTGAGTTGCTCCGCATCCGCGAGTCCGCGCCGACGAGATACGTCTCGCCGCTCTCTCCGAGGCCTTGCTCCTTCCAGCGGCGGCTGCCCGTCATGACGGCGTCGATGCGGCTGACCGGTAGCTGCAACGCGAGCACACCGAGACGCCGGCCCCCCTTGAAGATGGGCGCGGCCACGAACGCGCTGGGAGCGCCGAACGAGGGCGCGTACGAGTCGAAGTCGGTGAGCCGGACGAAATCGGCGTCGATGGCGTCGCGCGCGGCGCGGAAGGCCGCGGCGAGGTGCGTATCGCTGTACTGTCCCGAGAGCAGGCTGGTGCCAAAGTCGACCTGCTTTCCCACCGTGTACACGATGCGTCCGGTCTCGTGGTCGATGAGGAACAGGTCGTAGTACCCGAGCTGGCGGATCGCCGACCGGATGAAGGGATGGAACCGGCCGTGGACGGCGGTGTACGGTCCACCGCCCGCCCCGCGGTCGAGCCCGTCGCGGGCACCCTCGGAATGCGGATTGTCCGCGATGTAGACGGCTTGCAGGACGACGGTCGTGGGATCGGCGGGCAGATACTGCCAGACGGGCGTGACCCCGGGCGTCGACGTGAGACCGCCGAGACGCGGGAGAAACGAATCCCGATAGTGGGCGTCGACGGCGGCCCGGTATCCCTCGCGCGTCGCCGTGGGCATGCGCTCGACCTGACGCTCGAGCGCACGACAGGCGGCGCTGAATTCGGCGATGGCGCCGGTGACCACGGACGACTCGGCGAGCCTCAGCGCCTCGCGCTGGACGTCCGCGAAATACCCTTCGATCGCCCGGCGCCGCTCCTCGAGCACGGATGTCAGCTGATTGATCGAGATCTGCTGGAGTGCCCTCTCCGCGCGCCGGTACGCCTGCCAGCCGGTGACGAACACGCCGAGGAGTCCCACGGCGAGGAGCGCCCCGAGAAGCTTGTGCCTCAGGGAGACGTTGGCCAGCATCGCGCTCAGCCCTTGACGAGGCGCGACTCGAACGCGTCGAAGTGCCGACGCCACAGGTCGTCGTACGTTCCGTCCCGCCGGATCTTCGCCAGCCAGCGGTTGACCCAGTGGATCAGCTCCACCTCGCCGCTCGGTGCGGCCACGACGTAGGGTCGAGGCCGGATCGGCTTTCCGATCACGCGCAGCCCGGCGTCCTCTTGCGCCAGGCGCAACAGGACCACGTCGTCATAGAGGAAGGCATCGGCCTGGCCGCTCCGCACGGCCCGGACACCCTCCGTCACCGAATCCACCGGCCGCGCGGCGGCCTCAGGCTGGGCCTCGAGGAGATCACGCTCCTGCACGGCGCCACGAACGACGGCGACCCGGCGTCCGGCCAGGTCGCGGACGCCCGCGGCGGGGCTCGAACGGGGGACGAGGAGGAGCGAGCCTGACACGAAGTGCGGGGCGGACAGCTCGGCGAGCCCACGGCGCTCGCCGGTCAGCGTGATGGTCGCCAGCACCAGGTCGACCCGGCCGGTCTGCAGCGCCGTGAATCGCGTGGTGGTGGTCACCGTCACGAACTCCACCCGCATGTCGTCGCCGAACAGGACGCGCGCGAAGAGCCGCGCCAGGTCCACCTCGAAGCCGGCGCGGCGCCCGTCGGGCGTGACGTAGCCGAACGGAGGCGCGTCGGCCTTCACGCCCACGCGGAGCAGTCCTCGGGTCCGGATGGCGTCGAGCGAGGAGCCGGCGTCGACCGCGGACACGAGCGCCAGTGTCGCGACCAGTCCCGTGAGCAGCGCGTTTCGAACCGCTAGCACGAGATCCATCCTGCCGGCGGTTTGGATCGGACGGCCTATTCCGGGACGGCGCTGATCGCGTACATGAGCACCAGCGCGACGGTGGGCTTGCCGATGTCGCCGAACCACTTGTCGTAGATGCGCGCGATGTCCTCGGATCGGAACAGGCGGGACAGGGCGCGGTTGGCCGTCAGGCGGAAGTCCGCGTCGCCGCGACGCAGCATCAGCCCGTACGGCTCGTACGAGAACAGCTGGGTCGACAGCGACAGCTTCGACACGTCCTTGCTCTTTCGTCCGAGCCCGATGAGGATCACGCGGTCCGAGGCGTAGGCGTCGGCGGTGCCGTTCTCGATCGCCGCCAGGCCTTCGGCGTGGTCCTTCACGACGACCATCTGCGGGGTGATCACGTACTGACGCAGGGCCGCGGCCAGCGCGCCTTCCGTGGTCGTCCCGGGCACGATGCCGACCCGCTTGCCCGCGAGGTCCTTGACGCCCTCGATGCCGGAGGCGTCGGTGGCGAGCAGGCTGGCGCCGTCCACGAACGTCGTGATGGTGAAATCGACCTGCTGCTGCCGCGACAGGGTGGACGTGGTCGAGCCGCACTCCATGTCGACCGCGCCGTCGGCGACGGCCTTGATCCGGTTCTCCGGCGTCAGCTTGACCCATCGCAGGGCCAGCTTCGGCAGCGCGAGCTGCTGCTGGACCGCTTCGGCAATCCTCACGCAAAGGTCCACGGAATAGCCGGCGGGCTGGCCGTCGGCGTCGACGAAGGAGAACGGCCACGAAGACTCGCGGTACCCCAGGACGATCGTCTTGCGATCCTTGATCTTCTTCAGCGTCCCCGTGGGTTCGGCCGCCATCGCCGACGTCGCGCACACGAGCGCCGCCACCATCAGCATCACCACGCGTTTGAGCATGCCGTCCTCCCCGCGCCATACCATCAGCCCGGGGGCGGCCCGGCTATCGGACCTTGGTCCCAGTCCCGTCGGTCAGGCGCGGCGCTGGCGGCTCTTCGCGATCGCTCGCTGGACGGCGTTGAGGAAGATCAGGTCGTCGAACGGCTTGACGAGGAAGTCGATGGCTCCGGCCTTCATCGCCTGGACGGCCATCGGGATGTCACCGTGCCCGGTGACGAAGATGATCGGGACGTCGTGACCGGCCGAGACGAGCAGGTGCTGCACGTCGAGCCCGCTGGGGCCCGGCATCCGGACGTCGAGCACCAGGCAGTCCGCCCGCTCGTACTCACCGCGCTCGATGAACGCGCGGGACGCCGCAAAGACCTCGACCTCGTACCCCGCGGACCGGAGCAGCCGCTCCAGGCCGCGGCGGACCGACGCGTCGTCATCGACGACGATCACGCGCGGCTTGTCGATCACGGCGGCACGTGGCGGACCGGCATGGCGACATGAAAGGTGGCGCCGCCCGTGGGATTGTTCAGGGCCCAGACGACGCCGCCGTGCGTCTCGACGATCGAGCGGGCGATGGCCAGCCCCATCCCCATCCCGGCGGGCTTGGTCGTATAGAACGGCTCGAACACGACTTCCGTCGAGCCGGTACCGAGTCCGACGCCCGCGTCCTTCATCGACAGGTGCACGGTCTCCAGCATGCCGGCGGGCTCGGTCTGCACGACGATGCTCCGATCCGGCCCCGTGCACTCCACCATCGCCTCCATCGCGTTGAGCAGGAGGTTCAGGATGACCTGCTGGAGCTGCACGCGATCGCCGTACACGACGACCGGGTCTCGCGCGAGGTCGAACGTCATGGTGACGTTACGAATGATGGCGTCGCTGCTCAAGAGCTTCGCCACGTCCTTCACGAGCACGTTGAGGTCGAGGGGCACCCGCTGCGGCTCGCCCTTCCTGAGGAACTCGCGCACGCGCTGGATGACCTCGGCGGCGCGGTTGTCGTCGTCCACGATGTCCGCGAGGATCGCCCGCAGCTCGCCGAGCTCGGGGGGCACGGCGTCCAGGAATCGGAGGCCGGCGTGGGCGTTCGTCAGGATCCCGGTGAGCGGCTGATTGAGCTCATGAGCGAGCGAGGCGGTCAGCTCGCCCATCGTCGAGACGCGCGTGAAGTGGGCCAGCTCCTGGCGGCTCCGCTGCGCGTCCAGCTCCGCGCGCTTTCGCTCGGTCGCCTCGGTGCAGGATACGACGGCGCCACCTTGGGGGCGGTCGAGCGGAGCCACGGACATCGTGAACCATCGCTCGGTCGCGCCGGCGTGGGACGAATAGTCGATGGCGAATCCCGACCGCGCTCCGCTCGACACTCCGACGAGGACGGCCTCGATGCCGGCGACGGCCTCCTCCGCGTGGGGAATCGCCCGGCGGGCGGCCTCCCGCCACACGTGGAGATAATTGTCGCCCACCTCGAGCCGGGCCGGCGTGGGAGCGGCACACTCACCGCCGTCGCGCGTCCAGGCCGCGTTGACGTCGATGATCCGGCCGCTCCGGTCCAGGACGGCCACCGAGCTGCTCAGCGACGCGAGGATGGCCGACTTCATCACCTCGCTGGCGCGCAGCGCCTCCAGCTGCCCGCCGAGGGCGCGCGTGGCCTGACGACGCTCGACGATCACCGCCGCCAGACACAGGATCGGCGCGGCCAGCACGGTTAACAGAATTTGCAGCGCCTGCACGGACGTCGCCGCCGGCAGGCCCGCGAACGGTCCTCGTCCGTGCGCGCTCGCCCAGATGGCGATGAGGGACGTGCTGAGCAGCGCGAGGCTCGCGCCGCCCGGTCCGAACCGCACCGTCATCAAGAGGATCAACGGGAGGAGAAACACGACGACGGAGGCGCCCGGGATGTTGCCCGGGCGGTCGATCAACACGCCGAAGACCCATGCCCCGACGATCACGAGGGCGACGGCCAGCAGCACCGCCTCGACCCTCCGCGCGCGGGACGCGCGGCGGAGCCAGGCGGGTCCGGCCGTGACCGCCATGACGATGGCCGGGCCGAGCATCAGCTCGGTGAGGACGTTCGAGAAGAAGCGCGTCCGCCAGACGAGCCAGTACGGCTCGCCGTGCACCCCCGTCACCGCCGCCGCGTCGACGAACGACGACAGGAACGGAGCGACGAGGCCGGCGGCCACGATGAAGACCGTGGCCCGGCGCAGCGTGTCGAAGCGCCCGGGCGCATCGCTGAACCACCGCACGCCGGCGGCGGCAATCAACGCCTCGCTGCAGTTGGTGGCGAACAGCGCGAGCACGAGTGAGATGGGCCACGCCTCGCCCAGCTCCGCGACGAGGTGGGCCGGCAGCGCCGCGAGCAGGTAGATCCACCATCGCCGCGGCGGAGTCAGCAGAAGCGCCGCCGTGAGGATCGTATTGGGCGGCCAGAGGACCGACGGCGTCGACGGCGGAAACCGCAGGATGAAGCCGAAGTTGGCCCCGACGTAGTACGCGACGGCGACCAGGAGCGCGGCCGCCGCGGTGTGGCGCACGGACTGAAAGCTCACCGCGCCTCCGCTAACGGGACTGATCGAGCGAATGTATGGTACTCGATGTACGTCTTCATGGGCCGACTATCGACCCAGCAGTGGCAGCGCGTCCCTCAGTGGCGCGAGGGAGACGCGAAGCAGCCCGTCGAACGGCCGGTCGAGCTCCAGGATCAGAAACACCGCCCCCGCCAGCGAGACCGAGCAGATGAGCAGCGTGACCAGCGCGGTTCCGTCCCGTGGCGCGAGCAAACCGAAGCCAGCGAGGATGATGGTGAGCCAGAACACCAGCATCACGAGAAATGGCATCGGGATCGAGCCACCCCGCTGCGCGAACAGCAGCCAGCGCGTGAGCGCGATGTCGCGCGCGATTCCGACCGCGTCGGCCCGGAGCGCCCGCTGAGCGTCGGTCCGCGGCTCGAGCGTGCCGAGCATGTCGTACAGGTGGTCGGCTCCCATGGTCGGCGCGAACCGTGCCGGCTGCGCGCGGCGCGCCTCAGCCAACCGCTCGAGCAGCCCGGCCACCGAGCGGCGCAGGAGGTCACGCGCGGGCGCCGTCTCCGGTCCGTAGTGGGTGAGGGTGCGATCGAGCAGGAAGATCTTCGCCGACATCTGCGTGAACTCGCCGGCCTGCGTGTCGTACGACGTCTTGGCGGAGGCGATGAGGAGGCCCAGGACCAGCGCGGACATCGTCGCGATCAGTCCCGTCGCGAGCTTCACGAAGTCCTTCGAATGCGCGCTGAGGTGACGCGGCGGGAGCAGGCCATGCAAGGCCAGGCCGAGCAGCGCGCCCCCGAAGACGAACACGAACACGAGCCCGCTGATCGCGACGGCCGTCACGCTGACCGGAGCCCCCAGCCGAGCATGAGCACACCGATGGCGGTGATCCGGCTGCCGGCGACGCGCACGGCGACGCGTCCGCGGCCGGATGCACTCACTAGTCCAGCGGCAGCTCGGCCACCGTGGCCCGGCCGGTCGTCAGCGCCTGGAGATTCGACGCCGCGCGCTTCGAGAACAGGTCCATCGCGTTCTGCGCGTCGCCCCACTCGATCTGCGCGGCCGCCTTGAGACTGCCGCCGCCGACGCCGCGCGCGATGGCCGCCGACAGCAGCTGGCCCGTCGCCGCGTCCGTCAGCTTCGCCTCGACCTGGAGCGAGCCGGCGAAGAGCTGCCTGTTCGTGGCCAGCGAGCCCACGGTCGTGAGCAGCCGGGCCTGGGGAACGACGAGCGAGATGGTCCGCAACCCGGGCGTGGCGCCTTCGGCGTCGACGACGGCGACCTGGAGCCGCAGCACGCCCGGCCCAGGACTCGTCACGACCTGGAACTTGTCACCGAACGCCTTCTCCAGCGAGCCGTTGAAGTACGTCCCGAGCGCCTGCTGATCCCCGGGCGCGACCTTGGTGGCCTCGTCGCCCCAGAACGTGACCGGCTCGAGGAGGACCTTGTTGTACACGCGCCACTGCGCCGCCGGATTGTAGTAGCGGAGCCCCGCCTGTCCCTTCGAGACGTCGCCCGGGGTGAGGAGCGCGTAGTCCTTACCCAGAAAGCCGCTGGGGGCCGTCTTGATGCCCTCCACCGTCGTCGTCGCGCAAGCCGCGAAGATCAGCGCGCTTCCGATCACCGCCATCAACACCTTCATGTGCCTTCCCTCCATGATGCTGCGAACCCTCGGCGGGCATTCAACCAGGGGCGGCGAGTCGCGAGAATCGGACCTTGGTCGTATCGCTCAGAACCGCGCGTACACGCGAAGCCCGCCGATGACCGCGGTGTCGACCTTCTTCAGCGCCGGCCCGGCCTCGATGCTGCGCTTGAGTCCCTGATCGACGACCTGGAGGTCGACGGTGACGCCGAGCCAGCGGGTCACGGCCGCGTTGTAGTACGCCTCGACCGTATCCTCGTGGTCCAGGCCCAGATCGAGCCGCTCGCGGAGAATCGGGAACAGGTTGTTGCTGAAATCGATGCGCGACCAGCCGACGCCCCAGGTGTCACGCGGACGGCCCGGGACCAGTCCCTTGCCGCCGATGCCGACGTTGAAGTGGTGCAGGATCGGGTTCGCCTGTCCGTCGGAGACGCCGGCGCGGAAGAAGATGCCGACGCCCTGCAGCGGGTCGCCCGGGCGCGTCCATAGATACTGGTCGAAGTTGTAGTAGACCGCCCACGAGTCGCTGACCTTCCTGAACGGCCCCTCCGCGGCGAGGACCGCCGCCAGCCCGGGAAAGCGCTGCAAGATCAATCGACGCAGGATGTCCTGCTTGATCCCGGAGGGCGTGCGGATGATCTCGCCGAGCCGCGGAAATTCCAGGTCCACGATTCGAGCCAGGATGTTCCCGGGGTCCTGCTTGAGCGCGAAGCGTTCCTTGTTGGACCAGGCGAACCCCAGCAGCTGGTGGCCTGGCAGGCCAAAGGGTTTGATGCCGGCGCGGAACTCGCTGTTGACCGTCACGCCGTCCTCGAACAGGCCGTCGAACGCTGTCTGCGACGTGCTGCCCGTCGGGTCGATGACCACCGCCGTCCAGACGGCATCCTTGAACGGGACGACAATGACGCCGGCGCCGAGCGGAGCGTACGGCACCATCAGCGCCATGGTCATGTTGAAGTCGAACCCTGTGTTCAGGAACTTCGTCTTGTGGTCGTCGGCGAACTCGTTGGCGTCGCCGCCCAGGATGTCCAGCATCCCGAGCGTCACCCCGAACCACGTCGAGAGGAACTGCGTGTACTGCAGCGTGCTGAGCGTGTTGCGCTCCTTGTTCGGCACCGGAAAGAGCGTGTCGGCGTTGACGGCGAGCACCGCGTTCGAGGCGGGCTGAACCGTCTCGCCGAACGTGCTCTCCCCCATGACGGTCAGGAAACCGCCGGGCCACAGGCCGGCTTTGCCCGTGTCCACGTTCAGCGTGTACGTGGTGGAGCCCCAGTAGGCCTGCTTGCCCGCGCGCCCGCCGTCGGCGACGCCCTGCAGGGTCTGGTTCAGATCGACGTCGAGGAAGATCCCGCGCTTGGCCGCCTCGTCGCGCCACCCGCCCCAGTCACCGGTCAGGCGCGGCCGCGACCAGAGGTCCCCCGAGTACGTCTGCGGCATGGGCGTGAGCTGCGCCGTGGCCACGGCGGGGACGACGAGCGTGGCGGCCACGACCGCGAGAACGAGCACGAGGCGGCGCGATGTCACCGCGCGGTGACCTGCACCCCGCGCCGAACGGCATCGGCGATGTCGCGGCTCAGCGCGCCGATCAGGCGGCTGTGCGCTGCGACGAGCGTCTCGTAATCCGCGCCGGAGGCCTCGGTGAAGCGCGACGCGCCCTGGCCGATCTCCTCGCCAGAGCGACCCACGATGCGCCAGCGGGCGGCGAGCACCGACTCGCCGCCGAGCGTTCCCTCGAGTCGCGAGATCTCCACGACAACCTGCGCGTCGGGTGCGAAGCTGCGGCCCCACGGAAAGACGGCGACCTGCTCGGTCGGGACGAGGCGCGCCAGGTTCTCCGCCAGCATCACGGGCACCGCGTGGCGCAGCGGCGCTCCCCACTGGTGGAAGTCGGCCAGCTCGAGTCGATTGGCCCCGGCGCGCGTGACGATCTGGGGCCGTTCGAGGTAGCGTGGCAGGTCGACACTCCGGATGCCGACACGGAGCTCGCGCTGCGTTGC
>Ga0137403_10006957_pt1 | contig 12862 bp, 7 predicted proteins | sample CZOMad2_1_16fung_FD_122057 | JGI IMG/M metagenome (GOLD analysis project Ga0137403, IMG submission 122057) | Vadose zone soil fungal communities from Angelo Coast Range Reserve, California, USA - CZOMad2_1_16fungal (Hybrid Assembly) | ecosystem: Environmental > Terrestrial > Soil > Vadose zone... | reverse complement strand
ACCGGCTGGCGGCGCGGAGTGAAATGGGTGGACTTGGAAGTGGTGCGGGAGACGAGCGGACGTCCGACACTGGCGATCATGGGAGAGGCGGCGAAAATTGCCGAACAGCTTGGGGTAAAGAGTGTGGCGCTCAGCATCACACATACGGAGAGTCAGGCGTTGGCGCAGGTGATTTTTGAGGGATGAGAACAAATTCCTACCACGGCTCTACGATTCCCAAAGCTTGAAGATACTTGTGAGCTTGACGGATGTTCTTGTCCACATCGATTAGGGACTGAGACGAACCTCCGCCGGGATTTATCTCATAGACAGATTCTCCAAGAGTGTCCAGCCCTTGCAACGCCGAATAGACGGCACTGTTGCTTGCTTTCAATTTCCGGAGATGCTGGACTAGATTTTCTTCATACACACGTTTGAGGCTTTTGTCTTGGCTGACACTTAAAGCTGAGAGAATGCAACCTACGAACTTGCCGTCCGAGTTCCTCGGGAGAGCCTCAAGCAGAGCAGTCTGAATTCGCTGCGCGTCGGCTTCACTCACTTCTTCTCGATCGATATACTCAAAACCAGACAGATAGTTCTGCGAGTGGGCCTTTTCTAGTAGGTCGCCAGCAACCCAAGCACAACCGTCCAGGTCCTCCACGGTGCTTGCGGAATTGAGTTGAGCAACAATCTTGTCGATTAGTTCGCTCATGAAATGGCATCCTGGCTGCTGAGTGGCATACTCTCCGGTTCTGAATCGTTCAAGGCTTCTCCGAATGCGCAATTTCCTTCTTCCCGCATGAGTCGAACGTCAACCCAAAGGTTGGGGCCATGGGCACCATGAATGCGCACACGCATAAAGTTAGTGGCTAGTGCGGGCGTGGTGCATGAGGCGGGAGCTTCATCGGGCTGGAGGGTGAGGACGCGGAGGGTGCGGCCGATTTGGGATTGGCGGAAGGCGGAGGCTTTGCGGTCTCCTAGGGCGCGGAGTTCGCGGGCGCGGCGTTTGATGGTGGCGCCGGGGACTTCGTTCGAAAGCGCGGCGGCTTTCGTGCCGGGGCGTTTGGAAAAAGAGAAAACGTGGAGATAGGTGAAGGGGAGGCGTTCGATGAAGGCGAGCGTGGCGGCGTGGTCTTCTTCGGATTCGCCGGGGAAGCCGGTGATGACGTCGGCGCCGACGGCAGCGTGGGGGAGACGTTCGTGGATGAGTTCGACGCGGCGGGCGTAGTGCTCGGCGCGATACCAGCGGTGCATGGCGGCGAGGATGCGGTCGGAAGCGGATTGCAAGGGCATGTGAAAGTGCTGGGCGATGCGATCGGTCCCGGCGAAGAGATCGATGAGGTCTTGCGTGACATCGAGCGGTTCGATGGAGCTGATGCGGAGGCGCTCGACGGCGGTTTCGTCGAGGATGCGGCGGAGAAGGGATTCGAATTCGACGCGGGGAGTAAGATCGCGGCCGTAGGTGCCGAGGTTGATGCCACTTAGGACGATTTCGCGGTAGCCCGATTGGGTGAGGTGCTGGATTTCTTGAATGACCGTGTCCGGCGGCAGGCTGCGGCTTTTGCCGCGGACGAAGGGGATGACGCAGTAGGAGCATCGCGAGTCGCAACCGTCCTGGATTTTTAAGGTGGGGCGGGTGTGATTGGATTCACCGCCTAGGACGGGGGCGGAGAGGAATTCGGTGCGGTCGAAGATGTTGCCTGTGAGGATACGGCCGAAGGAAAGCGGGCGGCCCGCCGCAGCGGGCGCCCCTACAAAGGAATGATATGGAGCGATCGAGTCAGCACTAAGCGCGGTGGCGGGGAAAAAATCGTTCGGGGATTCAGCGGACGCGGAGATCCCTGCGGTGGAGAACGAATCGATTAGCTGGGAGATTTGGGGCTTGTGGGAATTGCCGACGACCCAATCTACGCCGGGGAGAGCGGCTAATTCTTGGGGAGCGCGCTGGGCGTAGCAGCCGGTGACGATGAGGCGGACTGAAGGGTTGGCGGCGTGAAGCTTTCGAATGGCGTCGCGGGCCTGGGCGTCGGCAGAGGCGGTGACGGTGCAGGTGTTGAGGACGACGATATCGGCCGCGGCCGGACTGGCGACAGAGGTACAGCCGCGGTCGAGCAACTGACGCTCGATAGCGGCGCCATCGGCTTGGGTGGCGCGGCAACCGAATTGTTCGATGAAGAAGCTCGGCATCAGAATTCTCGCGCTATGTTCAGGGTGTTCTCAGCACAGAGGTCGTAGGGGGCACAGAGAAGAGCAGATGCCCCTCTGGACGATGTGTGAGGATCCGACAAGGGCACAGCATGCTGCGCCCCTACAAGGATAGCGGTTTCGGGGGCGCTCGAAAAGCCGGATAGTAACCAAGAGCAGGATTTGGGCGCGAGTTGCCTTTACTCGGCGGAGGTTGCGCCGCTACAATCTTTCGACGTCCATGGCCCATCAACGATACAACGCCTCCGCGCTGCACGATCCGAAGGTTTCGATTGTCATTCCCGTTTACAACGAGAAAGGGACGATTGATGAGATTTTGCGGCGGGTGCTGGATACGGCGGTGCGCAAGGAAGTGATTCTCGTCGATGATTGCTCGACGGATGGGACGCGGCAGATTCTGGAAAACATGCAGGCGCGGCAGGCGAATGGAGAGGCCTTCGCTCCGGCGCAGGATGGCAGCGAGCAGATCGAGTTGCGTGATTTGCGATTTTTGTTCCAGGCGCCAAATCAAGGCAAGGGAGCGGCATTGCGGCGGGGATTTGCGCAGGTGAGCGGGGAGATCGTTCTAGTGCAGGACGCGGACTTGGAATACGATCCGCGGGATTACGGGGTCTTGCTCGAGCCGATCATCGATGGGCGAGCGGACGTGGTGTACGGCTCGCGATTTCTGAGCGGGCCGCAGCGCGTGCATTACTTCTGGCACTACGTGGCCAACCGCATGTTGACGCTGCTTTCGGATATCTTCACGAACCTGAAGCTGACGGACATGGAGACGTGCTACAAGGTGTTCCGGAAAGAAGTGCTTGCCGGGATTCAGCTGAAGTCGAACCGGTTTGGATTTGAGCCGGAGATCACGGCAAAGATTGCGAAACACAAATGGCGGATTTACGAAGTGCCGATTACGTATGCGGGGCGGACATACGAAGAAGGCAAAAAGATAACCTGGAAGGACGGCGTCCAGGCTTTGTGGTGCATTATTCGTTACAGCCTAGGCGACTGAAGCTACGCAGCTGCCCCGGAAGCGTAACCGCGCGGATTCTTTTCTTTCCAGGCCCACGCTGATTGAATGATTTCCTCGAGCGAGGAATGGGATGCTTCCCAGCCGAGGGCACTCTTTAGTTTTTCCTTGCTGGCAACCAAAACCGCGGGATCACCGGGACGGCGTGGGCCCAGTTTTCGAGGGATTTTGCGTCTGGTGACTCGCTCCGCCGCATCGATGACTTCCAGGATGGAAAAGCCGCGGCTGTTTCCGACGTTGAAGGCTTCGCCTGAAACCTTGTCGATTTCCTCCAGTGCGCGAACGTGGGAATCAGCGATATCGAGGACGTGGATGTAGTCGCGGACACAGGTGCCGTCGGGGGTAGGGTAGTCGGTGCCGAAAACGTCAACGTGGGGAATACCACCGCTAGCAGCATCGAGAACGCGCGGGATGAGATGAGTTTCCACGCGATGATGCTCGCCGCGCTCTTTGGAAGCCCCGGCAGCGTTGAAGTAGCGGAGGGTTACATATTTCAGTCCGGTATAAAGCTTATAGTCGGCGAGGATTTGTTCGAAGGTGAGCTTGGATTTTCCGTACGGATTGATGGGCGCCTTGCGGTGGTCCTCGGGAATAGGAACGACCTGGGGCTCGCCGTAAGTGGCGGCAGTGGACGAGAAAATGAATTTCTTCACGCCGTGGCGGGTGACGGCATCGAGCAAATTAACGCCGGAGGCGACGTTGGTGGCGTAGAAAATGCTGGGCTCGCTGACGGATTTGGCGACGAGGGCTTCGGCGGCGAAATGCATCACCGCGTCAATCTTGTACTGATTGAAGACGGCTTCGAGCGCAGGGCGATTGGCAAGATCGACCTGGCAAAAGACGGCGCTGGGCGGCACGGCGGGGCGATGGCCTTCGATCAAGCTGTCCAATGCAATGACGGACATGCCGCGCGAAACGAGGACTTCAGAGCAAACACTGCCGATGTAACCCGCCGCACCGGTAACGAGAATATTCACCTGTCAGTTCTCCTTGAGTCGGATAAGACCCAGAATGGGTGAGATTCATGTTACCCGAACCGGCGGCTAAGGCCCAAGAAAGCGGGTCCTCTTCGCTGCGAGAATTCGGCGGAGTTTAAGCTTGCGACAGACGGCGCTGGAAGGTAAGCAGAATGAGGTCGGCACGGCGGCGCACGCCGAATTTGTTGAGCAGGTTCGAAACGTGAAACTTCACGGTGCGTTCCGCGATGTTGAGCTTGCTGGCGATTTCCTTATTGGAAAGATTTTCGAGAAGCGAATCGAGAACTTCCTGCTCGCGGCGGCTGAGATTGGTAACGGAATCGGTCTTCAGGCGGCGGCCCTGGCCGGTGAGAATGGAATCGACGAATCCAGAAAGAAGCTGCCGGGGCACCCAGAAACCTCCGGTGGCCACCAGCGGGAGAGCACGGATCAATTGCTCGCGGGCTTCGACGTAGGTAAGAAGACCTTTCACACCGAGACGCAAGAGAGAAAAACTGTTGGCTTCATTGTGCTGCTCGCCGACGACGATCAAGCGGGATTCCGGAAAGCGTTCGAGAAGATTGGCCAAGAGCGCGCCGGTAGCGGGCTTTGCAGCGTGCGCGTCGATGACGTAAACCTGAGCTTTGGGCGGCTCCAGAGTGCGCAGGTCAGGCGCAAGCGTGGATTCCAGTTGCTTGATAATCACTTTGAACTGGGATTTGGCCAAAATGCGTTCGAACTCGCTCAGCACCAAGGGGTGCGGCGAGAGGATGCAAACCGTCAATTTCGTGGAAGTACGTTTCGTAGTCACTGTTCGACAGATTATTGAAAACTGGCCAAAGGGGCAAGTCCTTTGGTGTTGCTGTTCACGAACTGTTACTGACTGCTAGGATGCATTTCCCCGGGGTACTTCCCTCAACAAAATATCGACTACGCGCTTGGCAGCGTGGCCATCCCACATAGGGGGGATGCGTCCAGCTTTGCCCTGGCCTGCTAGGGTATCACGGGCAGCAGCGACGATTTTGACCGGATCAGTGCCAACAAGCAAGTTGGTACCTTCCGTGATGGTGATGGGGCGCTCGGTGTTCTCGCGCAGCGTCAAGCAGGGGACGCCGAGAGCGGTGGTTTCTTCCTGGATGCCGCCGGAATCGGTGAGGACGAGCTTGGCTTTGCTCAGGAGACAGAGAAAATCGAGGTACCCGACAGGCGGGATGAGCCGCAATTGAGGGTGATGCTGGATGCCGCCTTGCGTCAGACGCTGCTGGGTGCGGGGATGAACCGGAAAGATGACGGGCATCTCGGCAGCGACCGCGTCGATCGCTCCCAGGAGCTGGCTGAGCTTTTCAGTGGAATCGACATTGGAAGGCCGATGAAGAGTGAGTACGCCAAAGCGATGCCAGCCCGCGCCATTTTTCAAACCGAGTTCATCGCCAATTCCGGATTGCTGGGCAATGGGCAAAAAGTGGCGCAAGGAATCGATCATCACGTTGCCGACCATGAAGATGCTTTCCCGGGGCCGGCCTTCTTTTAGAAGGTGCGCTATGGCGTCTTCTTCAGTGACAAAAAGATAGTCGGCGAGTGCATCAGTCAGAATGCGATTGATTTCCTCGGGCATGCTGCGATCAAAGCTACGGAGCCCGGCTTCGACGTGAGCTACGCGGATGCCAAGTTTCGCGGCGGCCAGAGAAACGGCGATGGTGGAATTCACGTCGCCAACAACGAGAACAAGGTCGGGTTTGCGTTCGATGAGAACCGGCTCGATGCGCTTCAGAATCTCGGCGGTTTGCGAGGCGTGGGAGCCGGAGCCGACTTCCAGATTTACGTGGGGCGACGGAATGCCCATCTGGCGAAAGAAAATGTCGGACAACTTTTCGTCGTAGTGCTGTCCGGTGTGGACGAGGATGGCTTCGATTTCGGGATGACGCTGCATCTCGCGCATGAGCGGCGCAATTTTTGGGAGATTGGGGCGTGCTCCGACGATATTCAGGATTTTCAGGCGTTGAGTCATGAGCGATCGTTTCAGGCTTCCGGAGCCAGTATAGCATCCGGGAAATTGCCGTTCGATGTGGCTAATCTGCCGTTCGCACCAAAAAAACACTAGTTCGCTGCGTTGAGATAGGTATACACAAGGAAACCTGGGTAAAATAGAGGTGTCCGGAAACGCTAGATTTCTTTGGTAGTTGCAGCCATTTTGGCCGGAGATACAGCAAGGAGAAGTTACCTTCCATCGGATGCGTAACCTGAACGAATCGGCGAAGGCTTTGCGGGAGCTGCTGGGGCAGCGGATCCTCGTGCTGGACGGCGCGATGGGGACGATGCTGCAGCAACGCAACTTGAATGCCGCGGACTTTGGCGGAGCTGCGCTCGAAGGATGCAATGAGAACCTGGTTCGAACGCGGCCGGATGTGGTTCTGGATATTCACAGAAAATATTTTGAGGCGGGATCGGACATTGTCGAAACGAATACGTTTGGCGGGGCGTCGATCGTGCTTGCGGAATACGGGTTGGCCGGGGACGCGCATTTCTTGAACAAGCGCGCGGCAGAGCTGGCTCGGCAAGCAGCGGATGAATTTGGTACGCCCGGGAAGCCGCGGTTTGTGGCTGGCTCCATGGGGCCTACGACGAAGGCGATTACGGTTACTGGCGGCGTGACGTTCAGCGAACTGCGTGAGACTTATTACACCCAGGCGAAAGGACTCGTCGAAGGCGGAGTGGATTTGCTGTTGGTCGAGACCTGCCAAGACACGCGAAATATCAAAGCGGCGCTCCTGGCCATTCATACACTTTCGAAAGAGATCGGCAGCGAAGTGCCGTTCATCGTATCGGTCACGATCGAGCCGATGGGCTCGATGCTGGCTGGGCAGACCGTGGAAGCGATGTGGGCATCGCTGCGGCATGCGAAGCCGCTGGCTTTTGGCATGAACTGCGCGACAGGACCGGAGTTCATGACCGACCACATCCGCACGCTGAGCCAGCTGACGGGGGAGTTTGTTTCCTGCTACCCGAACGCGGGGTTGCCGGATGAAGAAGGCAAATACCTGGAAACGCCGACGACACTGGCGGCGCAACTGGAAAAATTCGTAGACCATGGTTGGCTGAATTTCGTCGGCGGATGCTGCGGAACGACAGAAAAACATATCCAGGCGATTGCGCAAATGGCGGAAGGCAAGAAGCCACGCCAGCGGCCCGCGGAGGCGCACCGGGCGGTCTATTCGGGAATTGAGACGATTGAGGCGGAAGACAGCACGCGGCCGCTGCTTGTTGGCGAACGCACCAACGTCATCGGCTCGCGCTTGTTCAAGAACCTGGTGGCGGAAGAAAAGTGGGAAGAAGCGAGCGAGATTGCACGACGGCAGGTGCGCGGCGGCGCGCATATTGTGGACGTATGCCTGCAAAGCACAGAGCGCGATGAGAAGAAAGATATTCCTCCGTTCTATGAAAAGCTGATTCGCAAAGTAAAAGCGCCGGTGATGATCGATACCACTGACCCGACGGCGATCGAGCTAGCGCTTACGTATTGCCAAGGCAAGGCGATTCTCAATTCGATTAATTTGGAAGACGGCGAAGAAAAATTCGAGCGCGTGGTGCCGATTGCACATGAGTTTGGCGCGGCAGTGGTGGTGGGCTGTATCGATGAGGACAAGCTACAGGCGCAAGCGTTTACACGCGAGCGGAAGCTGGCGATTGCCCAGCGTTCGTATAAGCTGCTGACGGAAAAATACGGGCTAGGACCGGAGGATATCATTTTCGATCCGCTGGTTTTTCCTTGCGCGACGGGTGATGAAAATTATATCGGCGGCGCAGTCGAGACGATGGAAGGAATCCGGCTAATCAAGCAGGCCATCCCGGACGTTCGAACGATCCTGGGCATTTCCAATGTGTCTTTCGGTCTGCCGCCGGGCGCGCGCGAAGTAGTGAATTCGGTTTTTCTGTATTACTGCACGAAGGCAGGACTGGACCTCGCGATCGTTAATACGGAGAAACTGGAGCGCTTTGCGTCGATTCCACCGCATGAACGGGAGCTGGCGGAAAATCTATTGTTTTCGCATCCGCCGAAGGATGTGCCCGCCGACCATTCGAACGCCGCGCTGTTGCGGGACGTTCCCGCTGACTGGCGCAAGCAGAGCAAGGAGCAACGCGCCGCCGTCAACCAGCACTACATCGCAGCGATTGCCGAACATTTCCGGACGGCTAAGAAGAAAGAAAAAGCCCGCGCGGCGGACTTGCCACTGGACGAGCGGCTGGCGAACTACATCATCGAAGGAACGCGGGACGGCCTGATAGCCGATCTGGAAAAAAAGCGCGGGGAAGGAACTCCGCCGCTGGATATCGTGAACGGCCCGCTGATGGCAGGCATGGCTGAAGTGGGACGGTTGTTCAATGCCAATGAATTGATCGTGGCGGAGGTGTTGCAGTCCGCGGAAGCCATGAAGGCCGCTGTGAGCCACCTCGAGCAGTTCATGGAAAAAGCGGACACCGCGAAACGCGGGAAAGTCGTGCTAGCAACGGTGAAGGGCGACGTCCACGACATCGGGAAAAACCTGGTCGAAATTATTTTGAAGAACAATGGCTACGACGTAGTCAACCTGGGGATTAAGGTGCCGCCGGAAGAACTGATCAAGGCTTACCTAGAGCATAAACCGGATGCGATTGGATTGTCCGGGTTGCTGGTGAAGAGCGCGCAGCAGATGGTGATTACCGCGAGCGACCTGAAAGATGCGGGGATCGAAATCCCCATGCTGGTGGGCGGGGCGGCGCTTTCGGCGAAGTTCACGCTGACGAAGATCGCGCCAAGCTACGGGAAAGCGGTGTGCTACGCGAAAGACGCGATGACCGGGCTGCGGCTGATGAACGAATTGATGGATCCGGCGACACGCGAGGGCGTGCTGCGGAGTCATACGGCGAGCGGGAACGGCGTGGGCGTAGCCACGACCGTGACGGTGCAGGAGATCCCGGCGGTGACGAGGTCGCCGCGGGTGCGCGCAGACCTGCCGATTCCGGCGGTGCAAACCCTGGATCGCAAAGTACGGCTGGTCCCGGATTTGCGGGAAGTGTGGGGCTACATCAACCCGTTCATGCTTTTCGGGCGGCACATGGGTTTTCGTGGTGACTTCGAAAAACGATTGGCGGAGCGCGATCCGAAAGCCGTCGAGCTATTCGAGGAGATGGAAAGAGTAAAGAAGGAAGCCGCGGAATTCATGAAGATTCGCGCGGTGTGGCAATTTTTCGAAGCCGAGGCTGCGGACGATTCCCTGCACCTGTTCCAGCCGGGAGCGGCGGCGCCGGTGCATACATTCCAATTCGGGAGGCAGCGGAAGGGCGATTTTCTGTGCCTGGCCGATTACGTCTTGCCGCCGAAGAATGGCCAGCGCGATCACCTGGCACTCTTTGTAGTGACGGCGGGCGAAGGCATTCGCGACCGCGCGGAAAAAGCAAAGAACGAAGGCTACTACTTCAAATCGCACGGCCTGCAAGCGCTGGCGATTGAGACGGCGGAAGCCTGCGCAGAATGGTTGCACCGGCGCATCCGCGAAGATTGGGGATTCCCTGACCCGCCCGGACTGACGATGGCGCAGCGATTTACATCGCGCTATCGCGGAAAGCGCTATAGCTTCGGCTATCCAGCGTGCCCGAATCTTGAGGATCAAGCAGCACTCTGGAAGCTGTTGAAGCCGGAAGAGATCGGCGTGCAGTTAACAGAAGGTTTCATGATGGATCCGGAAGCCAGCGTGAGCGCGCTGGTGTTCCATCATCCGGACTGCACGTATTTCAGCGTCGGGGAAAGTGGCGAAACGTAGGCGGCATGACGGGTATGCATGGACCGAATCCCTGGTCCTGGGGACAAGTTAAACAAGACTTAACCCACTTATGCCGAGAGATAGTAGTTCCGAGCTAGGAAATCATCGGGTGCCTGGCAGAGGACCTATTTCGACTGTCCACTCGCCTTCGCAGAGGCGTCGAGACTGGGTTCAAAGCGAACCAACAGTTTGCGAAGGAAGAGGGCTGCGACGATCAGGCTCAAACCGAGCAGAGCCAACTTACCTGACTCAGGGAGAGTACCGAGGATGGATAGTGCGATTCTCACAGGGCCAATAGGAGCAGTCAGGTTGCCAAACCAACCATATTGCAAGTGCCTTATTTTCAGCGATTTAATCGTTTAGCAGGAAGGCCGATTGAATGAAAGTGGAAAATTCATGCAACAGACGTGCCTTGAAGTTCCTTCACCCCCCGTTCACGTATTCGAACCTAATGTTCACAGGCTAGCAGGTAGGAGGGATTAGGGCGGTTCCGAGTCTGGCCAATTTCCGTTTGAATTCCAAGCTGCGGCAAGCCGACTCGACAGGTGGGGATGCATTAGGCATAATTCAGGTGGTCAGCGACCGGGGGAAAGATTGATATCGTCAGATGTACACTTTTCAGCCACTAACGATAATCTCCCACAACAGGGCGAAACTCCTGCCCAACGCTTGGTTGCAACGGATTTCATCGTGTTCGCTGCCATCATTGCTTTAGGGGCGTTCCAGCTCTACTTCCACTATGTGAACGTGCCTGGAGGGCCGTTTCCAAACCAAGGTGCGGCGAGTTTTGCAATCCCGGGTGCCAACTCCGGGGGTGCAAAAGACTGGGTTCTCGTGCTCCGGACAATTCCCAAAACAATTCCGAGGGCTGCCAAGTAAACAGAAGTAGCGCCGCTTCTACGGCAACAAACCGTAGACGTAGACGCCTGCTTGCGTGCCGACGTAGACTCTCCCATTCGCCACGGTCGGAACAGTGAACTTGACGGCGTTGCCAGCTGTGTCGCGGCCACCCACCGCCTGAGCACTGTTCCATAGCTCACTTGCCACGTTCAGCGCATCGTAGGCATGCAGCACAGCGGGAGCATTTGCCCCTCCGGCGGCCGTCCCACTGCCATTTGTATCCATTACCCAAACAATTCCGTTCACGGAACCCTGCGCGGAAACCACGGGCGTTGCCCCTGGAAAACCAAATGTCTGAGCGGATTGCGAGGCTGGCGCTGTCGAGATCTGACCATTGGTGATCGTAAACGACTTCAGCACATCTCGGACCGGCTGAATGTAGAGGTGGCCCTGCCATACTGCCGGAGTTTCAAAAATGCCGCACGTAACGCAGCTGCCGGTCGCGATTTTCACCTGTTGAACGATATTCGTGTTGGTGGTAGCACAGCCAGGACAATAACGTCCCATCGCATCGCGATCCACCAAATAGAGATTACCTTGTTTGTCGCCGGCGACTGCGAGATGAGGATGCGCCGCAGAGCCTACCGTGTCCGGCAGAAGGAGAGGTCCCCCGGAGCCGAAATCGAAATCGCTTGTGTTCGCCGAAGAATAATTGAAGAGGGTGAAAAAGTCGGCAAGTGCCAGCCCGCTCGAGGTACTGAGCTTCATGAAGCTCTGGCCAAAATCGTTGTTCGGGGCCAGGGGCGGAACACTCGCCGTGGTGTCAAATGTCCCGTTGCCGGATACCACATAGATGTTGCCATTGGAATCCGCAGCTGGTCCTGCTCCCGACTGCCAGATGCCACCATCGCCACCATTCGGCGTGTCGTTGAACACCGCCGTTTGCTGCAGCGTGGCAGCGTCGTAGGCCATCACCCAGCCGTGATAAGGAGGAGTGTCGCCATGACCCGCCCACGTTATGTAGACTTTACCGTTGAGGAGCAGAAGTGCCGACCGTTGATTTTCGCGCAGGGCCGAAAATGAAACACTGCCACCAGAAGAGCCGTCGCCCGAGCCTTGCACCGAACCAGAAATTGGGACCGGACCGCCGAATTTCTCCGTTCCGTCAATCAGACTGAGGGCATGCAAGCGCTGGAAGTATCCACTGCCCTCCTTCGTCTTTGACACAACGTAGAGCGTGTTCGTTGCCGGATCAATAACTGGAGTTCCCGTGATACCGATGATCGGAATGAGATCTTCCGTATCTCCAGTGTCCACGGTAGGAACCGGCGTGGCCCCGGAAGCAGCTCCGTGATTGATGGGGTCGAGCATGGAAGCCATCCAGAGTTGCGTGCAAGCCGGGCCATCGGCGTCGAAGGCATACACACTATCGTTTTCGGTGGCCTCGAACACGACGTTGTGAGTGGCGCCGCCAATCGTCAAGCCGGGAACGTATAACGGCTGCGCGTAGGCAGAACCGTCAATGGCACACGAAAAGAGTTTGCCGAACTGTGTGCTATTGATATTCGCGGGCGCCAGCACGGTTTCGCTTAGATTCTGTCCCGTGTGGGCGACATCGTTGTGCCAGGTGAAGGTACCTCCGTAATTTGTGAGGTAAGCCGTCGCGGAGCCGACCTGTGCGGGGGTGCCGGTAGTGGTGGCTTGAATAGTGTAGGAGCCGACTGCAGTCGGCGCGGTGTAAAGTCCTCCCGCGGTGATTGTTCCCACGGACGGTGATCCTCCCGCGATACCGTTCACGGACCAGGTTACGCTTCCGTTGTTTGCCGTGAATAGTTGCGCTTTCCCGGTGGTCAGAGCAACCGCACGAGGAGTTACGATGACACCGGCGGGGGCCGCAGCGGCGGCTTTGAAGGCGGCCAGTTGCATGACCCATCCCGCCGCCGGCGACGTCGGGGCGATCCCGTGATAGGTACCCGTCGTCGAAACCAGTCCATCCTCGGCGATGTCCGCATCTGGATTGGTGATGATGCGGCTGCTGTAGCCCGCCCCCGCTCCTGTAAACGCCG
>Ga0137403_10006956_pt1 | contig 12863 bp, 10 predicted proteins | sample CZOMad2_1_16fung_FD_122057 | JGI IMG/M metagenome (GOLD analysis project Ga0137403, IMG submission 122057) | Vadose zone soil fungal communities from Angelo Coast Range Reserve, California, USA - CZOMad2_1_16fungal (Hybrid Assembly) | ecosystem: Environmental > Terrestrial > Soil > Vadose zone... | reverse complement strand
GTGCTGGCAGTGGTACTGATTTACGGCGGCTGGAAATTTTACTCCGATCGTCAAACTGTCCTGGCCTCCGCCGCTCTTGATGAAGCAATGAAAGTTTACAACGCGCCCATTCGGCAGCCGAACGTACCGGTTGAAGCTGGCGAAGTCACGTACGCCGATAACCAGGTCCGCGCGCAGGAAGCTTCACAAAAATTCGCGGCGGTCGCCGACAAGTATTCCAGCACCAGTCCCGGCAAGCTGGCTCGTTACTATCAGGCGCTCACGCTGCTCGATCTTGAAAAACAAAATCAGGCGCTCGAATCGCTGAAGAGAATTGTTGGCGGCAGCGACAAGGAACTCTCTGCGATGGCTCAGTACCAGATAGCCACAATCTACGCGCGCACGGGCAAAATCGACGACGCCATCAAAACCTATCGCGCCGTTGCCGACGCAAGATCTGTTCTCGTCCCGCGGCCGCTCGTCCTGCTGGAGCTCGCCGATCTTCTGCGCCAGAAGAATCCGGCCGAAGCCACCACGCTCTACCAGCAAATCAAGAAGGACTATCCGAGTCCCGCAGTTTCCGAACGCGCCGACCGCGGTCTGGATTTGCTCGCTTCCAAATCTTGACGCGCCTCTAAAACGCCCTCTGCGCGACGGAGCGCACCATCCCGAATCCCTCCTCACTTTCGAATTTGGCGATGCGTGAAGAACTCTCACGCGGTCGCCGCTACCACGAACCTCGCCATCCTTATCGCACCGAGTACGCACGCGATCGCGACCGCATCATTCACGCGCGTGCTTTTCGCAGGCTCGAGGCCAAAACGCAAGTCTTCACCACCCGTTATTCCGATCACTTCCGCAACCGCCTCACCCACACGCTGGAAGTCACGCAAATCGCGCGCACCGTCTCCGCCGCTCTAGGCCTCAACAGCGAACTTGCCGAGGCTCTCGCTCTGGTTCACGACATTGGCCATCCGCCGTTTGGTCATGCAGGCGAACGCAAGTTGAACGAGCTCATGCAGGCACATGGCGCCGCATTCGATCACAATCTTCACGCGCTGCGCATCGTCGAGCAGTTCGAGCATCGGTACCTCGAGTTCACCGGACTTAACCTCACTTTCGAAGTGCGCGAAGGCATCATCAAGCATTCGCGGGATTACGAGCCCGGCGCCTGCCCTGAGCTCGCCGAGTATTTTCTCGATCTTCGCCCTCCTCTCGAAGCTCAACTGATCAATTGGGTTGACGAAATTGCGTATAACACCGCTGACCTCGATGACGCTCGGGAAGCGGAACTCCTCGATTTCGAACTTCTCCGCTCCAGCGTTCCATTGTTCGCGCAGGCCTATCGCCAGGTTGATCGTGCTCATCCCGCTGCAAAAGAAAAACTCAAGTTCAGCGAAGCCCTTAAGGATGTTCTCAACGCCCTGGCATCCGATTTGATTCAGACGACTGCCACTCGCGCAATTCATTCCGGTGTCGGTTCTGTCGAGGAAATTCGCCTTCGGCCGCAGCGCATCGCCGGCATGAGCGCGCAAATCTTCGCGGAGAATTCGCGCTTAAAGCAATTCCTCGTCGATAATCTCTACAGCAATCCTGTCATTACTGAAGACCGCGATCGCTCCGTCGAATGCCTCGAGCACCTTTTCCACTTCTATCTTGGCAAACTCGATTCCATGCCTCCCGATCACGAGCAGCTCGCCCTGTCCGTTCCTCGTCACATCGTCGTTTGCGATTACATTGCAGGCATGACGGATCAATTCCTGCTCAAGCAATACCGCGATCATTTCGGGATTTCCTCATTGCCGTCTGCCGCCGCTCGTTGAGTACTTGCATCGCAGGCCGTGGCAAATCCATGATGGGAGACGCTACGTGCGGCCGTTCAGGAGCAATTGCATGGCAAGATTTCGCATCCTCTTACTTGCGGCATTCTGGTTGCCGTCGCTCGCCGGCGCGGCGCAAATCCCTGGTTTGACTTCGAAGTCCGCCGCAAAACCTGAAGCGGCTGCCCCCGCCGCATCCGATGCCCTCGGCCGCGAAACGCCGCGCGGCACCGTGATGGGTTTTCTTCGCGCCGCGCAAGACCAAAACTATTCCGTTGCTGCTCAGTATTTCCAGCCTGCTCCCGGACGCCATCGCCTCAATCCCATTGAAGAGCAGGATCTTGCCGCTCAACTTTTCGCGGTTATCAACCAAAAAATTTCCGCCTCTTCACTGGATGCACTTAGCGGCGAGCCCCAGGGCAGGCTCGACGACGGTCTTCCCCCCAACCAGGAGCGTCTCAGTGGCGTGCGCGATTCCACTGGAACATTCGCCATCGAACTCTTGCGTATGGATGACGACCATGGCAACAAACTCTGGTACATCTCCCGCAAAACACTCGACACGATTCCCGAGATTTACGATTCGCTGCAATTCTCCGACATCGAACGCAAACTCCCTCCGTACCTCGCCAAAACTCGTTTTCTCTCCATGCCTCTGTGGCAATGGATCGCGATTCTTTTGGCCATTCCTCTGTCCCTTTTAGTCGGTTGGGCTGTCTCGCTCCTTCCGCGACTGGCCATTCGCTACTACAGGAAAAAAATCGATCCCGCCGCGGTCCCGTCCCACACGCTATTTCACATCGGCCCTGGCACGCTACTCCTTGCCGCTATCGTTCACTACGTTTTTGTCTTTTTCATCGGGGCGTCCATTGTTTATCGTCAGTACTACCGCCGCGCTATTTGGGTTTTTCTTGCATTCGCCTTTTACTGGATGGTGGCTCGCGTTACCAGCGAGGTCTCCGATCGCATCGGCCGGCGCCTGACTGCAAGCGGCCGCATGGCAGAGCGCTCAATTGTCTCCCTGGCGCGCCGCGTGCTCGAGGTCCTGATCTTCATCGTTGTCTTGTTGATCGTCCTCAGCGGCCTTGGAGTGAACGTCACCGCAGCACTCGCAGGACTTGGTATTGGCGGTCTGGCTATCGGTCTCGGCGCGCAAAAAACCTTCGAAAACTTGCTCGGTGGCATTTCCGTTCTGACGGACAAAGCTCTGCAAATCGGTGATGCCTGCCGCATTGGCGATCAGCGCGGCACGGTCGAAGACATCGGCCTCCGCTCCATAAAACTCCGCACCGAAGACCGTACCGTGGTCACGATTCCCAACGGCGTAGTCGCCTCCGCCGTCGTCGAGAATTACCGCCAGCGCGACAAAATTCTTTTCCGCCAGGTGGTCCGTCTGCGCTACGACCTCTCTCCGGATCATCTCCGCTATGTTCTCGAAGAGGCTCGGGCAGTTCTAAAACAGAACAGCCACGTTGAAAACGCAACTTCACGAGTTCGTCTTCTTCGAATGGCTGAATACTCGATTGAAGTGGAAATCTACGCCTACATTCTCGTGCGCGATTACTCTGAGTTTCTCGCACTACAGGAAGAGCTCATACTCTTGATCGTTGAGGCGATCGAAAAAACGGGTGCAGCAATTGCCCTTCCCACGCAAGGCCCGTTCGTCTTGCAGGATCCCTGGATCGATCCGGAAAAAGCAAAAGCCGCCAGGGCCCGGATCGAAAAATCACGGGACAGCGGGAACTCTGGCGGCACTACGCCCGCTTCCTGATTTCGCTCACTGCCCTGAGTCGAACGTGTTGCAAGCCGCGATCGACCCGCTGTCGAACCCTTTCTGAAACCATTGCATACGTTGCGCCGATGAACCGTGCGTGAACGAATCCGGCGCGACGTGTCCCGTGGACATTTTCTGCAACCGATCGTCGCCCACTGCCGATGCAGCCCCGAGCGCGGATTGCACGTCGCCTTGCTCCAGCAGATCTCTCTGCTGCGTCGATTGTGCCCAAACTCCCGCCAGGCAGTCCGCCTGCAATTCCATCTTCACGGAGAGAGCGTTATCCACTCGAGGATTTCCATGCTGCATCTGCCGTACTCGGCTTTCAATCCCCGTGATCTTTTGCACGTGATGCCCGATCTCATGCGCCAGCACGTATGCTTGCGCGAACTGCCCCGGCGCGCCAAATCGCTGGCTTAACTCATCGTAAAATCCCAGATCGATGTAAACTTTCTCGTCCGCCGGACAGTAAAAGGGTCCTGTGGCCGATTCCGCGCCGCCGCACCCGGACTGCGTGTAATTGCGGAACAGTACCAGCTTGGCGTGCCGGTAAGGCCTTCCCGCCTGCTGTGGCAAAATCTGATCCCATGTTTTTTGCGCGTCGTCCAGAACGAATGAGACAAATTGCACCAGCGGTTGTTCCTGCTGGTCTCGCGCCGCGTTCGGCTTGCTCATCGCAGGCGAACTTGGTCCCGCGCCGCCGTTTCCAAGCAACGCAAAAAAATTTTGTTTAAAGACCAGGCTCAGCACCAGCAGGATCAGCGCGCCGCCAATTCCCAGATGCATTCCTCCAAATTGAAATCCTCCGCCGCCTCCACCTTCATCGCGGCGGTCTTCGACGTCCTGGCTCGTCCCACCGGGTGTCCATTTCATGGGAATCTCCTCGGGCGCGGTTTCCGCCAGATGGTACCACTAAGTATTTTGATCTCGTGTGAGTTGCTGATGGCAAGCCAACGCCGTCATACCAGGCGAACCGGCTCGGCATCGATCAGTTGCAGAATACTTTCCCTCGCGGATTCCAGCGTGTGCTCCGTTAAATCAATCTCGTTAATCTTTCTCGCCAGTTCGTGGAGTCCCAGGCTTTCCGAAAGCCAGATCGAAAAATCGTTGCTCTGCATTTCCGCTCTACTCGCCGACGCGACAAAGTGCAAATAGAAAGATTCGATGCTCATGGTCCGAACACTTCTGCGGAACTGTTCCAAAGTTCGCGCCGCCAGTTCCAGCGGCACCATGCCAAGTTCCAGGCCCTCGCAGAAATAGAATGGTATTCGTGCCACCTGGTCCGCGCATTCCGCGTACGCCGAGAGGTATTCGCCCACCACCCCCCGCAAATCATTCCGCATTTCTTCGATCGACGAGTAATACCGCTCATCCAGCGCCGCTAGTTGCTCCGATAACCCGCCGCACTCCGGCATCGCACGCACCCATTTTGCGAAATCGTTTGAAGCGTTGCCATTTACAAACTCTTCGCTGCTGGGCACGTGAACCATGTGGTGATAAATGGAATCGTCCGAGCACGTCTCCAGGCCGTGCAGAAGTTCGCGCACCGTATTCGCTTTGCGGTCTTCTGTTCTGGCAACGCCGTCCACCGTAAAAAATTGAAACGGTTCTGCGGCTGTGCGTGTCCCATTGCTCATGGGCGGACCTCCTCAGGCTCACCAGGTGTTACGATGCTGTCTTGACGTTCCGGCGTGTCGATGCGAATTTCTGTCAAATCGGAAAGCAGATTGGCTGCCCATCGATAGACGTTGTGGTCCTTCACCTTCGCCCGCATGCGGTGCATCCGTGTCGCTTGTTCTTCGTCGGTGATTTCAAGCGCGCGCAAAATCGCGGCCGCCATTTGTTGCACGTCGTATGGATTTACCAGCAACGCGTCGGTTAACTCCAGCGCGGCGCCTGCGAAGGTGCTCAGAATCAGCACGCCGTGTTCGTCTTCGCGTGAGGCCACAAATTCCTTGGCCACCAAATTCATTCCGTCATGCAGTGAAGTCACCATGCAGACTGATGCGGCTTTGTAAAATCTGGCAATCTCCTGGTGAGAATGGTGCTTCTTCAACAGCACGATAGGTTTCCATTTCCCCGATTGCAGCCGGGCGTTTATTCGATCCGCTTCCGCCGTTACTTCATCCAGAAACTGCTGATACCTTGGAATGTCCGTGCGGCTGGGTGCCCCGATCTGCACAAATGTGAATCGCCTCTGATATGCCGGATTCTCTTCTATGAACCGCTCGATTCCGCGGAAACGCTCCAGGATGCCCTTGGTGTAGTCCACGCGATCGACGCCCACTCCCAGCAGCGATCCCTCGATCTCCAGTTCCTCGCATAGCTTTGCTCGTTCTTCGCCAGCGCTGCGCCATATCCGCTTGGGTTTCCCGTTCGGAAAAGCCACGCTGATCGGGTATGGCCGCACACGGGTGACGTGCCCTTGTCTATTGACCGCAAAGCGGTCCCATTCCGTCAGGGCCTCCACTGCCCGGTCCACTGTCTCCAGAAAATTGTTGCAGTGTGTTTGAGTGTGGAAGCCAACCAAGTCTGCGCCCAGCAGACCGTCCAAGACCTCGCGCTGCCACGGGCAGATTCCAAACACTTCAGGGTTTGGCCACGGAATGTGCCAGAAAATCGCGACCCTCGCGTCCGGTCTCGCGTCTTTCACCATCTTCGGCAACAAAGCGAAATGGTAGTCCTGCGCCAGGACAATCGGAGTTTCCACTCCTTCCATTTCCTGCAGCACAGCGTCGGCAAATTTGCGATTTGCCAGTTGGTATTGCCGCCAGTCTTCTGGACGAAACGTCGGCCTGGTGTGCGCGATGTGGCAGAGGGGCCAGAGCCCTTCGTTCGAAAACCCTTCGTAGTAGCCTTCTACTTCTTCTTCCGTCAGCCATACGCGCCGCAGCGTATAGCTCGGCGAATCCGGCGGCACACGGAGCCGGCTTGATTGGTCTACGTTTTCTCGGTCAGCGTTTCCTGATCCGTGCGCCACCCAGGTTCCGTCGCTTGCTACCAGCACAGGCTCCAGCGCCGTCACCAATCCGCTTGCCGGCACAAGCACTTCTGGGCCTCGCTCGCCCTTCACGTGCATATACGGTTCCCGGTTCGAGACTACAAAGAGAGGTTTTCCTTTTAATTTGCTTTGTAGACTGATGCGCAACCGCTCTGCCGTCCACACCGAGGCATGCGTCTCGCGAAGTTGTGCTTCTTCCGCTGCTGCGGCTCTGGCCGCGCCCAAATCATGAGCCAGATGCGTCATTTCACGGTTTAGCTGATCGAAAATTTCGCCTTGCGGCAGGGCAGCGGGGAATTGCGTTTCGCCGGAGCGCATCGTGCGCAGCCACTTGGCCATCCGCTTCAACGGATCCATGAATGTCCAACGCACCAGCACCAGGGCCAGTCCGCTGACCAGCAACGTTTCTAGTAACGCTGTTAGCAATGCATCCCGCAACGTCAACAGCACCCGCGAATCGATAAAGCTGCTATCGAATACCACCACCAGCGCGCCAGCCGTTTTACCGTCACGCTCCAATGGCACGGAGTAAAGGTACATTGCATTGCCGTTTGCCCGGGTGAATTCGCCTTGTCCCGCACCTTGCTCGATGCTGCGTTTCGCGACGGCTGGTGGTGGCGCTTGCTTGAAGGTATCCCCTAGCGACGACGTCAGCACTCGCGGGTTCTTATCCGCCTCGTATACCGCGATGCCTTTCATGTGTTCGCGTTGCGCGAATCGGTCCACGACACGCTGCATGGCCTTGTCGGAAGTCCGGTCATTTTTTTCGAAGAGCGGTTCAATCGCTTCCTGGAGGCTTTCGGCAAGCAACTCTGCGCGGCGTGACAAATCGGTGCGAAGATTTTTTCGCTGAACTCGTACCTGATACGCGGCAAACAGCAACGACACCAGTGCAACACTGATGATCAATGGCAGAACGAGTTTCAGAGTCGTCCGCAATCTCTAGCCTCTTCCCAAGTTTCCACTTCTTGTGTCTTTTGCGAAGCGTGTGCCGGGTCGTTTGCGTGCCTGAGAATTGCTCTGAGAATGCGAATCACCCGACCGGCCGATAAATCCGCTTCGTGCCTGTTGGGCGCTGACGAAAAAATTCGGCGTACTTGGTTTTCCGCGTATCGTTTACAGCTTGTACCGTAAGCTTAAGCTTATGCCTTTATTTTTGTATGCGCATCCGTTGACTAGTTCTTTTCCCTGATCGGCGCTTTCCAGACCGCGACTGTGAAGAACGCCATGAGAATTGTTGCCACGGTGCATATCGTTCGTAGTTTCATGAGTGAGCCTCAAGAGCCTAAAAGAATCAAGCTTTACTTACAGGCATGAAGCTTGCCACCCTGTTCAGTTTCCAATCAGTTTTTAACACCTTTGCAATGATTGGCATACCGGGGAATCCCTGTATGCCAAACAGGTACTAGAACCTTCCACGGGTGCAAATAATACGCCTCTTCGTTACTTCTAATACGCGAATGTGAGTAGCAAGCCGAAATTTTCTCTAGTACGGGCGGCGCCGTGGAGCCAAGCTGCGTCAGTAGTAGAGGGTGTCGCCTCCGAAGTTTGTCCATCTCCCAGCATAAAAAGCTTCCCGAGGACTGTTTCGCGTTAGAATCAGGTGAAACGTTGGAACGACCAATGGAAGTAGGACACAAGGACTTCACCCGGAAAAAGCCGGACCAGCTCGTTTACCTGGAGCTTGGCGCCGGGAACGGCGGAATGCTGCTCAGCATTTCCGAGGATGGATTCCGCTTTCGCGCTGTAAGTCCCGTGCGCTCAAACGGCACGATGCCCTTCGCTTTCTCCCTAGACGGCCGCCACCGTCTGGAAGGCAACGGCACAGTCGAATGGCTCGAGGAAGACGGCAAAAGCGGAGGCATGCGGTTTACGGAAGTTTCCGAAGAATTTCAAACGGCACTTAACCGTTGGCTGTCTTCGGATTCTTCGCATCATGCTGCCGGCCGCGAAGTTACGCCCGCCGCAACCACTCCGCTCGACACCATGGAAAAAATTCGCCAGGAATTGCGCTCCGGCTATCCCGCCCGGCCGCGCCCCACTGAGAATGCGCCTCGGTCTGCCGTTTCTGAGCCACCGGCCGTTTCCGATCCAAAGGTCGAACCGACTACTCCTGATCGGAAACCAAAGCCGGTATTTTCCGAACGAAAAACGGAAGAGCGAAAAACACAAGAGAAGGAATCGCCGGCTGCCAGCAGGCCATTTCCGCTGCCTACACGGAACACTCCGGAAAAAGAAAAATCTGAAACGGCCTCGTCGGCGTTCTTGAAATCGTTGCAACGAGAAACAAAGCCACGGGCCGCCGCTCCTGCTGCGTCTGCTGTCCCCGCTGCGCCCACATCTATTCCTCGCGGTGATCCAGCAACGCGGACTGTCCCTGCTATTCCGTTCTCTCCGGCAAAACCAGCGGAAACGTACGTTCCATCGCAGTCTCGTCCGTTCGTGCCGCCGCCGGAAGATTCGTTTGAGCAGGCCTGGGAGCGAGCAAAGCTCGGCGCACCGCCTGATTCACCTCATTTGAGTCGCGCGGCCGCGGGCGGCATCATCGCTATCGCGCTCGCGGTGATCCTTGGCGCGCTCGCTTACAACTTCCGCGACGACATTGGCGGCGCATTTATCCAGTTGGGCCAATCCATTTCCGGCGACCGGCGCGCGACAGCACCTGGGGTAGACACAAAGCCAGAAAATCGGCCGTCAGGCCAACAGGACGCCGCGCAAAAGCCGGAGCCGGCCGCGCCGCAGCCGCAGAGTGCATCAACCGAAAAGGAAAACGTCGCGCAGCCAAATTCGACCTCGCCAAATCCAGATGGCGCGGCTGGCACGGCAAATAGCGGGCCGGCAGCCGCAAAAAACGGAACGGCCTCCACCGCCAATCCGAAAGGTCCAGGCTTCGTTGCCGTTCCTTTGCCTGCGAAGCCGCATGAGAATTCGACCTCACAGATTCTCGCGGACGCTGGAGCAAAAGAGACAACATCGGCCGAAGTGGGAACGGGACAAGAAGAATTCAACTCCGCACGAGACATTTTGCGGGGCAGCAGTCGACAAACTCAGATGTGGCGAGCGGTGGATCTGCTGTGGGCCGGCGTGAGGAAAGGATATGTGCCGGCGGAAGTGACGCTGGCCGACCTGTTCCGGCGCGGTGAAGGCGTCGCAAGAAACTGTGACCAGGCTCGCGTTTTGCTGGTCGCGGCTTCGAAGAAGGGCAGTCTAGAGGCGCGACAAATGCTTGAACAGATGGCGGAGCAAGGCTGCGAATAGTTGCGGAAATGTCTAGCGGATTGCAGTGAACGCTTTGAAATACAGCCCCTGGCAAAAGTTACGGTTCGTCTTTACGGCATCATCGCTGTTCTTACTCTCCGGAATCTAACAGCTGAGGGCGAAGCAGATCTGGCGGTGACGGCTTTTCGAGTTGCGCTGAGTAGGTGCGACAGAAAAGTTTTTGGCACGTTGCGAATGATCGGATTGACGAACCAGGCAAGCGCAAATGGAACTGTGCGGCTTAGTTCGATGGCTTCGACTTGAATATAAGTGCCGCTGGATTTTTCCTCGATGTGCCACCAGGTGCAGAGTCCCCACATGTAACCGTGTGAATCGGCGGGCCGAAGTTCGCGCTCGTCCGGCTTGCCATAATTTTCAACTTCCGCGACGCGCGTGGAGCAGGAACGAATTTGCGTTCGCGAGGGCGAGTAGTCCGTGATCTCAGTGGAAAAATTCACGTTGAAAACAGCGGTGACGGCGGTCTTGTTGTAGAACTGCAGAAAGACGTCACTGGAGTTTCCGTTCTGAGAAATCAGTTTCGATTGCCGCACGTCGGGAAAATAATTGTCTTTCTGGTGGTCGAAATCCGTAAGAACGGATTTTGTTTGCGCGAGCGTTGCGCCGGGAAGAAATGCGACGCCGACCCAGTGATGAATGATGCCGCTTGGGACGGAGATTTTTTTGTTGTCATCGAGTGTGCGAAGTTGCTCGAGATAAAACTCGCCACGGCGAAGTTGTGCGTCAATCGACTGGCGGCGCGATTCGGGAAATCGATCGATGTAGAGAAAGTGGCCGGCGAGGAGGTCGGAGTCCATGCGGGCCTGAGTGTTCTCGCGGTAGCGATTGTAAGCGGCAAGAGTCTCAGGCTTGGGTTCGTGGGCAGTGACAGCCGGCGGCACAAGACAGACCGTGACCGCAAGGAGCATTGAGGAAGACAATTTGGACGGCAGCACGAGAGAGATGTCCTGGCGGGGCGTTCAGCGAATTGGATGAAGAGTGGACTGAACTGGTTAGGTCAACTTGAGAGATACCGTTTTGAAATGCCTAAAGGCGTTACGACTCCATTCACGCGAAGGCCAGGAGCCCCCTTGTGTTCGCAATCGTAAGAAAACAAAGCGCGAGTAAAACTATGGGAAGTAAAGAGTATGAAAGGAAAGAGGTTGTCTTTGGATTTGGGATAAGAGTATGAAATCGTGGGAGTTAGGCAAGCTGCTGGGCTTGCAGGTGGAGCGTGACTTCGAACCAGGCGAACGAAATTCACAAAACAAGACAACTCCCTATAGTAAGGTCATCAACAATTAATTGTTCAGTACACCGATCGAACGGCATGGACTGACCGAAGTATGGTCCCATAACGAGGAGTTGAGGGCGGGCATCCTAGTCGGTAAGGTTCTATTCATTGGGCGCGCGGCAGAATGCTGGAGCCCGAGAACAATTTGAGAAGGGAGGCGGCGATGGCTTTTCCTCTACAGGAAGTTCGGGCGAATCGCGATTACTTTGTTCACAAACTTCAGGCAGAAAAACAGAGAAACGACGTGCTGAAGGCGGTGGAGAGCGGCAAATATGACTTCGTGCTGCTGGACACCCGCGGACGGGAACCGTTTGCGAACGGCCATATTCCGGGCGCATGGTGCGCCCCGGAAGAGGAGATCGATAAGCTGGCCCCGCTATTGCCTACCGACAAGGAGATTGTGACCTACTGCTGGGGCCACGATTGACAGCTTTCCGCCAAAGTAGCTCTGCAGTTGGCAGAGCGCGGCTTCTTCGTCAAGGAATTGAATGTCGGGTGGAAAGAGTGGACGTATAACCGGCATCCAACGCATGAAGGGAAAGCGGACGGAATCCGCTGCAGCTGCAGCAAATAATCGAAACAGTGGAGAAGAAGCAACCGCCAGACCCACCCTCAAACTTCGAGGGTGCGGCACCCTACGCGTTATATTGGTGTCTCCCCGGCCCGCCTAGCGATCACGGAAATCGCGCGGTCAGCGACTCTTCGAACAATAGGCGGCGAGAAGGAGCGAAGCGCCGGAGAACGCGAGGGCGACGAAGGCACTGGTCAGTTCGTCGCCATTGCGTGGATGCGCGATGACGCGCGGGGTATGGAGCAGCAGGAACCAAAGAAGGAACATTACGCCGAGGAGTGCCGAGGCAAGGCGCGAAAAAATGTGTGTTGCGATGGCGAGGCCTGCTGCGATGAACGCTGTGCCGGTAGCGTAGGCCAAAAAAAGATGCGCGGGCATCCACGCGGGGATCAGGTAGGCGATGAACGGCGCATAAAGAAAATGCTGAATGCCGAAAATGACCATAGAGAACGCGAAGATATAGCGCCCGATTACGGCAAGCATAGGCGTGGCCGAGGAGAGAACTTGAATCGAGGCGCTTTCCTTCGCGACGAGAGTTGCGAGGACGAATGCGGCTCCTGCCAAGGCGAAAGCATCGAAAGCGCGAGTGCGAGTGACGCCATCGTGAAGAATGCCCGAGAATTTCTGTGTGTGAAGAAAGATAGCGCACAGCAGAAAGAGCAAGCCCAACAAGGTAGCCGAAAAGCGAGCTTCCTTTTTGGCCAGCAGGCAGGCACTGATCGCGAGCAACAGAACTCCAGTGACATAGGCAAAAATGTGCCCGCTGGGTGTCCAGGGAGGGACTGGGGGCAGGCCGCCTGTCCATTTGCCATAGATAAGATATTGAATGCCGAAGACACCGAGCGGTATTGCAAAGAAGATGCGGCCTAGTTTAACCATTTGCCATCCTGGTGATCGAGGGGCATTTCATGTAGGTCATGTAGGAATCGTGGCACAGGCGATTCTAATGACGATTCGAAAGCCGAGCGATGCGGGATATTAGACGGAATACTGACGGAAACGTCCAGGGAATCTTGGACGCAGGAAAACGGAATTCAGCTTCCAAAAGAGCTCGGGAGGGGTGCCTCAGCGAGAAAAGAGCGGCACAGGGGCTGCTCGATTTTGAGGCTGTTTTCTTGACTTGGGCGGAAAGCGACCCAATAATGGATAGGCATGAACGCGAGCACTAG
>Ga0137403_10006954_pt1 | contig 12867 bp, 13 predicted proteins | sample CZOMad2_1_16fung_FD_122057 | JGI IMG/M metagenome (GOLD analysis project Ga0137403, IMG submission 122057) | Vadose zone soil fungal communities from Angelo Coast Range Reserve, California, USA - CZOMad2_1_16fungal (Hybrid Assembly) | ecosystem: Environmental > Terrestrial > Soil > Vadose zone... | reverse complement strand
TTTCGCTGCGAGGTCCAGGAATGACGATGCGTCGCCTTCCGCTCTTTACCTGGATCAATTTCGTTAACGCGTTCATTGTTATTTTCGCCCTGCCAGTCTTAAATGCCGGCCTGGCGATGCTCCTGATCGATCGACAGCTACAGGGCCATTTCTTTCTGCCCTTTCGCGGAGGGTCGCCCGTTCTGTGGCAACACGTTTTTTGGGCATTTGGCCATCCGGAAGTGTACATCATGGCCCTTCCCGCATTCGCAATCGTCTCCGAAATCATTCCGGTTTTTTCGCGGAAACCGATTTTCGGATACGAGTTTGTCGCCGCCTCGAGTGTTGCCATCGCAGTCTTAAGTCTGGGCGTTTGGGGACATCACATGTTTACGGTGGGAATGGGTCGTCCACTTGATGTGTTCTTCGCCATTTCCTCGATGCTCATTGCAATTCCAACTGGGGTAAAAGTGCTCAACTGGACTGCAACCATGTTGGGCGGCCGGATTCGGTTTGACGTGCCGATGTTGTTTTGCATCGCGTTTCTTATTCAATTCCTTGTCGCCGGGATCACTGGAATCAGCCACGCTGTCGTGCCGCTCGATTGGCAGACCAAGAACAGTTATTTTCTCATCGCGCATTTTCATTTCGTTGCCGTGGGGGCGATCGTCTTCGCAGTATTCGGCGGCATCCAATATTGGTTCCCAAAGATGAGCGGCCGCATGCTCTCAGAGCGGCTCGGTAAGTGGACCTTTTGGCTAATGGTCATCGGTTTCAACATGACCTTCGTCATTCAGCATTTTCTCGGGTTACTCGGAATGCCTAGACGCGTGTACACGTATCCCGATCTTCCACACTGGGGTTGGATGAACATGGTCTCGACCAGCGGCGTCTTCTTCATGAGCGCAGCCGCGCTCATCCTGGTTTGGAACCTGGCCACTTCATTTTTCCGAGGTAAAGTCGCCGGCGATAACCCCTGGGACGCATGGACCCTCGAATGGGCGACAACGTCGCCGCCGCCGCATGAAAATTTTGTCGCACTGCCGCCGATCCGCAGCCGGCGACCATTATGGGACATAGCTAATCCCGACCGGCCTGACCCAATCGTAGGGGAGAATAGCACCGCGGTAACGCTTCCCAATCACAACAAAATAGGGATCCTGAGCTTCATTCTTTCGGAAGCAGGATTCTTCGCGGCACTTATCCTTGCCTACTTGTATTTCTACGCCCGGCCCGAGGCCGGTCCGGGACCGAGAGAACTGGATGTCCCGCGAACGCTGCTGTTCAGCGTTTGCCTTTTCGCAAGCAGTTTCACCTTCTGGCGGTCCGAGGTTGCCCTGACGAAACAGCGTCGTGGTTCCATCCTCGGCTGGCTCGCGCTAACTATCCTACTCGGCGGCATCTTCCTTGTTGGTCAGGGAACGGAGTATTGGAAGCTGTTTCAGACCGGGGTCGATCTCAGCACCAATATGTTTTCAACCACGTTCTTCACCCTGACTGGTTTTCACGGTTTGCACGTGCTCATGGGTCTCATCGCGCTGCTGATCTTTCTCTGGATGGCGTGGGAAGGCGATTTCGTTTCTTCCAGGTTCGGCTCCGCTTTTAAATCGGTCGGCTACTTCTGGCACTTTGTCGATGTCGTCTGGGTCTTTGTTCTACTCACTGTTTACATCCTTCCGCTTATTCGATGACTACCTACCAATTCTTCACTACCGCCTGGACGTGGAATTCCGTCGTTCTAGCCGCTACCGCGCTTGGCTGCGTCGGTTACTTCGTCATCTTCGGACAACGAGGCAGGCCAGTCTATTTCATAGCTGCGCTCGCTATCTTTCTTTTGTCCTTCATCTCGCCAGTTAATGCACTGGCGAACGGTTACCTCTTCAGCGCGCACATGGTTCAGCACATCCTGCTCGTGCTCGTTGTTCCTGCGCTCTTGTTGCTAAGTCTCCCACCGTCGTTCTCAGTTCGTTCTCCACTCACTCATCCAGTTATCGGCTGGATTGCCGGGGTAGGTGCGATGTGGCTGTGGCACGCGCCCGCACTTTGTAACGCGGCGGCAACGTCGGGGACAGTCTCGGCGATCCAGACGACTTCGCTTCTATTGATGGGAAGCATTTTTTGGTGGCAGGTGCTCGCGCCGCGCGAAGAGCAACGGCTTTCACCGCCCGCGGGGATTATTTACCTCTTTACCGCCTGCACTGCCTGCAGCGTGCTCGGCATTATCCTGACCTTTGCGCCCGTCTCGATTTGTCCGGTTTACCAACACCCGGTCGATCGGTTGGGAATCCTGAGCACGATTCGCGGCGACTGGGGCCTAACCAGCGATCGTGACCAGCAGATCGGCGGACTGCTGATGTGGGTTCCCATGTGTGCGATTTACGCATCTGCCATTTTGGCCCAGCTCGCTCGCTGGCATTCATCTCCACAACCGACACAATCAAATGCCTAACGAACAATCACCTACCGAACATTCGGACGCGGTACCGCCGGGCTGGCAGGCGCTACCCGATACGCCGCTGCCGCACCCAACGTACTTTCCCGCCGGGCTGGCTATGGGAGTAGCCTTTATCTTTTGGGGGTTGATCACCACCTGGGTTGTTTGGCTAGTCGGTGTTGTCCTCTTCATCGCAGCGCTTGCCGGTTGGATTACGGAAATTCGCCATGAATACAAGTCTAAGTGAGTCGTCCTCTGTGCCGCCGACTGAAACTGCCGAGGAGATTAGCAGGCGGCGATTTTTGGAAAAACTTTCCATCGGCCTGGTCGGGCTCTGCACCGCGATTGTCGGGGTGCCGTTAGTCGGATTTATCGTGGCGCCGCTCTTTCGCAAGATACCCCGGGAATGGGTGACGATCGGCAAACCGGATGACTTCCAAATCGGAAAGACGGTAGCTGTGACAGTGACCGATCCTTCGTCGCTCCCCTGGGCGGGAGTCACCGCAAAGAGCGGCGTCTGGCTGCGGCGCGTAACTGAAGATAGCTTCATCGCTTTCTCGGCTAATTGCACCCATCTCGGCTGTCCAGTGCGCTGGCTTGAAGGCGCCGATCTCTTCATGTGTCCATGTCACGGCGGTGTTTATTATAGTGACGGCAAAGTAGCGGCCGGTCCGCCGCCGCTTCCGCTATTCCGCTACGAGGTGCGGATAACAAATGGCGAAGTGCAAATGAAACAGGCGATCGTTCCGATTTCCACCACGCTGTGATCAAGCTGTTCAAGATAGTCTGGAATTGGCTCGACGATCGGCTCGGGATCAGCGTCCTGCTCTCGCCGATGAAGCATATCGCGCCGGAGGATTCGAAATGGTGGTATGTCTTTGGTAGCGCCACGTTGGTTGCGTTCATCGTGCAGGTGGCAACCGGTGTTGCACTAGCGTTTTCCTATATCTCCTCGTCGTCACAAGCTTACGAGACGCTCCTATTCATAACTAACAACGCGCCATTTGGCCGCATCCTGCGCGGACTTCATTACTACGGCGCGTCCGCAATGGTGTTGATGATCGGAGCGCACATGGCGCAGACGTTTTTGTTTGGCGCCTACAAATTTCCGCGCGAGATGACTTGGACTACCGGCATTCTGTTACTGACTTTTACTCTCGGAATGGGATTTACAGGGCAGCTGCTTCGGTGGGATTCAACCGCGGCGTGGTCGGTTGTGGTCGCGGCAGAGCAGGCCGGGCGGATTCCGATTATCGGCGACTGGGTCGCCCGCTTCATCCTGGGTGGCAACACCATCGGCGGCGCGACACTTAGTCGGTTCTTTGCCATCCATGTTTTCGTCCTTCCGGGAATCATGTTTGCCTTTATCGGCTTGCATATCTGGTTGGTTCTTCGCCACGGCATTTCAGAGCCTCCTGTTGCCGGCAAGCCGGTCAACCCGGCTACCTATCGCGCCGAGTACGAAGAGCTACTCAAGAAAAAGGGCAAACCGTTTTGGCCAGACCTGGCGTGGCGCGATATCATTATCTGCACGCTGTTAATCATCGCGATCGCGGTCGCCGCATTCGTGGTTGGCCCTCCAGCGTTAGATAGGCCGCCGGATCCGAGCATACTCGCAGCGGATCCGAGGCCGGATTGGTATCTTCTTTGGTACTTCGGGCTGCTTTCGCTCATTCCGGACAGAATCGAAGGCTATGTCATGATCGGATTCCCGATCCTGATCGGGCTTTTCCTGCTCTTTATCCCTATTTGGAATCACAAAGGAGAGCGCGCTGCATCACGCCGCCCCTGGGCAATTGCGGTCGTGTGTCTCTCTGTGATCATGATTGGTGCGCTTTGGTGGGAAGGTCAGCATTCACCCTGGTCGCCTAACTTCGACGCTCAGCCGCTCAGCGAGAAAGTAGTAGGAGCAACAAGTGGCCCGGTTTTCAAAGGCGGTCAATTGTTTCATGACAAGGGGTGTCTGAATTGTCATCTGATTCAGGGCTTCGGGGGCCGGCGCGGTCCCGACTTGACCTACATCGCGGACACGCTAACGCGCGACAACCTGGTTATCCGCATCGTCAATGGCGGCACTAACATGCCGGCCTTTGGTCCTTCGCTTAAGCCGGGCGAGCTCGACGACCTGGTTGCATTCCTGGAAACGCGCAAACGTCCGATTCGCCCGCAAGATCAAGCGAATGACACCGCTTTATCTTCTACATCTGCATCTCAGTGAAAGCGCAGTATTTAAACAAAGGAGTAAGTCATGCTATCTCTAATCAATCCCGCAGCTCTTCCCGCTCTGCGAATCGCAGCAACGTTCTTCCTCATCATCAACTTACTCGGGGGCGCATACATCTTTCGGAATCGTCACCGGTTCTTCGATAAAGATCCGAATGTAGACGAAGATATTCCGGCCGCCCGCAGAATCAGAGTCGAGGAGGTTATGATGGTTTGGGGCGCGCTCACTATACTGATTCTCGTAACTCTGATTATACTGTGGACTCAATGAAACCGTCACAGAGCACATGAAGAACCCTGATGCCCGCACGGCGACTTTGCGAACACCAGGGCCGGCATCACGTAACTACGCAATCTTAGCCGGCAGAAAAAACGAATGAAAAAAACTAGTATCGTCATCGCGGGAGGCGGATTTGCCGGACTAAGCGCGGCGATGCACCTCGATAAAACACTGGCTCGCCGTCTGGACATCGAAGTGACGTTGATTAGCCGTGAGAACTTCATTCTATTCACACCGATGCTGCGTGAGGTAGCCGCGGGAGATCTTTACCCGGGGGACATTGTTAATCCTGTCCGTCGCATTCTGCGCCACGTAAAATTTGTCGAAGCCGACGATGTCGTGCTCGGAGGCGGCGCAACATCAACAAATTAAAGAAACTACCTCGAGGTACCCGTGCCGGTGATAACGACAATGCTTTTATCGGCGGCTTTCGCTTATGACAAAAATCAAACGCGCGGGCCTAACACTCGCGAGTACGATGACCTTTCCGATTCTTCTCGCCTCGTTCGGTCTTGGCGGGGCCTATGGTCTCTACACATTCTTCGCCGCGATCTCGATCCTATTTGTGGTGAAGCTGGTTCGTGAGACGAAGGGCAAACCGCTGGGAGGAAATGTGAGTGTCATTAACAAATGGAAGTAATGAAAATATGAGACAAGCAGACCAACACCTGACCAGGCGAAGAGCATGGAAAGCCCTTCTGGCACACCACAAAAAAATCAAGGGCCTGCATCTGCGACAGTTGTTCGCCTCCGATCCAAAACGCGGTACCCGCATGACCGCCGAAGGCGCCGGATTATTCCTGGACTACTCGAAGAACCGGATTACGAACGACACGATCAAACTGCTGCTCAAGCTGGCAGATGAAGCGAGTTTGCCTGCGCGCATCGAAGCGATGTTCCGTGGCGAGAAAATAAACATCACGGAAAATCGTGCTGTCCTCCACGTCGCGCTGCGCGCGCCCAAAGGATCGCGCATTCTGGTGGATGGAAAGAACGTGGTGCCGGATGTCCACGCCGTGCTCGACAAGATGCAGGCATTTTCGAAACGCGTGCGCAGTGGCGCCTGGAAAGGACATACCGGCAAGCGCATCAAGAACATCGTTAACATCGGGATCGGTGGTTCTGATCTGGGGCCGGTGATGGCTTACGAGGCACTCAAACATTACAGCCTGCGCAGTCTCACGTTCCGCTTCGTTTCCAACGTGGACGGGATTGACTTTGTCGAAGCGACCCATGACCTCGATCCCGCCGAGACGCTCTTCATCGTCTCTTCCAAAACCTTCACCACACTCGAGACAATGACCAATGCGCAGACCGCGCGTGACTGGCTGCTCAAAGGACTTGGCGGGGATGCAAAAGCAGTGGCGAAACATTTCGTCGCGGTCTCGACCAACGCCGAAAAAGTGTCCGCGTTCGGCATCGACACGGCAAACATGTTCGGCTTTTGGGATTGGGTCGGCGGCCGTTACTCAATGGATTCAGCGATCGGTCTATCGACCATGCTGGCCATTGGGCCGGACAATTTCCGTTCCATGCTCAAGGGATTCCACGAAATGGACGAGCATTTCCGCAAGGCGCCGTTCGAGAAAAATCTGCCGGTGTTACTGGGCCTTCTATCGATTTGGAATAACAACTTCCTTGGCGCGCACACGGTTGCGGTGTTGCCCTACGAACAATACCTAAAGCGTTTCCCAGCCTACTTGCAGCAGCTAACGATGGAGAGTAACGGCAAACACGTTACCCTGGAGGGGAAGAAAGTTGATTATGAAACGGGTCCCGTTTACTGGGGCGAACCCGGCACCAACGGCCAGCACTCGTTCTATCAGTTGATCCATCAGGGGACGCGACTTATCCCGTGTGACTTCATTGCATTCGCACGGGCACTCACGCGATTAGGCCGGCATCACGACATTCTGATGGCCAATGTATTTGCTCAGGCCGAAGCGCTGGCTTTCGGCAAGACGCCGGACGAAGTCAAAGCGGAAGGCACTCCTGATTGGTTGGTGCTGCATCGAGTCTTTGAAGGCAATCGTTCATCGAACACGATTCTTGCTGAAAGGTTAACTCCTGAAACGCTCGGCAAACTGGTCGCGCTCTACGAGCACAGTGTCTTTACCCAAGGCGTGATCTGGAACATTGATTCGTTCGATCAATGGGGCGTCGAGTTGGGCAAAGCGCTGGCGCAGCGCATCGTCCCCGAGCTAGAAGGCAAAGCCGCTCCAAAACTCAAGCACGACAGCTCAACCAACAACCTCATCCGGCGCTACCGGAAATTGAAGGAAGCGGAATGAAAACACTCGGGTACGACAAACCACTTTACATCCTGCCATTCGATCATCGCGGCTCGTTCGTGAAAAATCTGTTTGGCTGGCATGAGGAGCTGACTCCGCCTCAGACCACTGAAGTCTCAGCCGTAAAGCAGATAATTTATGACGGGTTTAAAAAGGCAATTGCTGAAGGCGCCCCGAAAGAGAAAGCAGGAATTCTGGTGGATGAACGATTTGGGGAGAAAATTTTGCGCGACGCGAAAACCAAGGGCTTTACGACCGCTTGTCCGGCCGAGAAAAGCGGACTGGATGAATTTGAGTTTGAGTACGGAAATGACTTCGCCAAGCACATCGACGCGATCCAGCCGACCTTTTGCAAAGTCCTAGTCCGTTACAATCCCGAAGGCGACGCCGCATTGAACCAGCGACAAGCAGCGCGACTGAAACAGCTTTCCGACTACTTACATTCCAAAAGCCAAAGCCGGTTCATGTTTGAGCTGCTTGTCCCGGCGGAGAAAGCACAGCTTGAACAACTCAAGGGCGATAACAAAGCGTACGACCTGGAGCTTCGCCCGAAATTGATGGTTGGGGCGATCACACAGTTACAGGAAGCGGGAGTCGAACCGGATGTGTGGAAAATTGAAGGACTTGATCGTAGCGCAGATTGCGAAGCGATTGTGTCGGCAGCGCAGCGTGACGGTCGTGAAAAACTCGGCTGCATCGTCCTGGGACGGGGTGAAGACGATAAAAAAGTCCGCGAATGGTTAACCATCGCCTCCGGCGTGAAAGGCTTTATCGGTTTTGCCGTCGGTCGAACCGATTTTTGGGAGTCGCTGGTCAACTTTCGAACCGGGAAGACAACACTCGAGGCCGCCGTCGCGGAAATTGCCCGCCGCTACCTCGAGTTCGTCAAGATCTTCGAACAGGCTCGGTCCTCGTGAAGTACAAACAATCAACCAACACACACGAATTTCTAAAATGAAAACAGATTCACCAATGCAAATGGGCATGGTCGGGCTCGGCCGAATGGGCGCGAACATGGTTCGACGACTGATGAAAGGAGGGCATCGCTGTGTTGTTTTCGACTTGTTTCCGAAAGCAGTCGAAGGCCTGTCCAAAGAAGGGGCCGCTGGCGCTGCTTCGTTTGGAGATTTGGCGAAACAACTCGATAAACCGAGAAAAATTTGGTTGATGGTTCCCGCCGGGGGCGTGGATAACACGATTGCCGAGGTCCGCCCTTTTCTCGAACCCGGCGACATCCTCATTGATGGCGGTAACTCGTATTACGTAGACGACATCCGGCGCGCGAAGGAACTCGCGGCGAGTGGTATTCACTATGTTGATGTCGGGACAAGCGGCGGCATCTGGGGTCTTGAACGCGGTTACTGCATGATGATCGGCGGCGAGACCGATGTGGTGCAGCATCTCGATCCCATTTTCGCTACGCTGGCGCCCGGCATCGGAGACATTGAGCGCACGCCGGGACGCGAGAAACTCGGCGGCACCGCCGAGCAAGGTTATTTGCATTGTGGTTCCAACGGCGCCGGTCATTTCGTCAAGATGGTTCACAACAGTATTGAATATGGGATCATGGCCGCTTACGCGGAAGGATTCGGGGTGCTGAAGGCCGCCGGGATCGGCAGGGTGCAAGCCGAAGTTGATGCCGAAACCACGCCGTTGCGCGATCGCGACCATTATCAATATGAATTCAACCTAACCGACATCTCTGAAGTGTGGCGACGCGGCAGCGTCATCGCCTCGTGGCTTCTCGATTTGACCGCGAACGCATTCGCCGCGGACCCGAACCTCTCGCAATTTGCCGGACGCGTCTCTGACTCGGGTGAAGGACGTTGGACCATTAAAGCAGCGATCGACGAAGATGTACCGGTTCCGGTGTTGTCGACCGCTCTTTATCAGCGGTTCACATCGCGCGGAGCAGCGGGCTTCCAGGACAAATTGCTTTCGGCGATGCGGTTCGGTTTCGGCGGCCACCTCGAAAAACCAGTCGCCAAAATGTCATGAACCAGAATCACTCCGACGCTCTCGTTTTTTTCGGAGCCACGGGCGATCTGGCTTACAAAAAGATTTTTCCCGCGCTTCAGGCGATGATTGAGCGCCGCAATTTTAGCGTGCCGGTCATCGGTGTTGCCAGGTCAGGCTGGAATCTCGATCAACTTAGAGCCCGGGCCAAAGACAGTCTGGCGAAACACAATGGAGTTAATCCGGCCGCCTTTGAAAAATTAAGCGGATTGCTCCGCTACGTCGATGGCGATTACAACGATCCGGCTACCTTTCAGGCTATCCGCGAGACGCTTGGTTCGGCTAAGCAACCTGCATTCTATTTAGCTATCCCTCCAGCACTGTTCGGCACTGTCGTCGAACAACTTGGAAAGTCCGGCTGTGTTACGAAGGGAGCACGAGTCATTGTGGAGAAGCCGTTCGGGTCTGACCTCGTCAGTGCGCAACGTCTCAACGGCATTTTGCTCGGCTCATTCGACGAAAGCAGAATCTTCCGTATCGACCATTATCTGGGAAAGAAGCCTGTGCATAACATGTTGTTCTTTCGCTTCGCCAATGCGCTGTTGGAACCATTCTGGAATCGGCACAACGTGGAGAGCGTGCAGATCACGATGGCAGAAGACTTCGGCGTGCAAGGTCGCGGTGCGTTTTATGATCAAACTGGGGCCGTCCGCGACGTGATACAAAATCATCTGTTTCAGGTTTTGGCCAACCTGACGATGGAGCCGCCCGTCCGAATCGACAGCGAATCCATTCGTGACGAGAAGGTCAAGATATTGAAAGCGATCCTGCCGGTAGAGGCTAGGAATCTTATCCGAGGACAATTTCGTGGTTATCGAAACGAGCCCGGCGTTGCCGCGGACTCCACCACCGAAACATTCGCTGCGCTACGACTGGAGATCAATTCCTGGCGGTGGCGCGGAGTTCCGATCTATATCCGGGCCGGAAAGTGTCTGCCCGTGACCTGCACGGAAATCATTGTCCGGCTGCGCCAACCCCCAACGATGTATGAAGGGTTCGATCTAAAAATGAATCACTGCCGGTTGCGAATCAGTCCGAGCGTCGCGTTCGCAATCTGTGTGAATAGCGTCGCCGTAGATGATGAAACAGTGAACGAGCCTGTGGAAATCGCGTGGGGCCACTCACCGCGCGCGGAAGAGATGGATGCTTATGAGCGAGTGCTGGGAGATGCGATGGCCGGAGATGCCACCCTCTTTGCGCGCGAAGATTATGTGGAGGAAGCCTGGCGGATCGTTGATCCAGTGTTGAACGCCAAAACACCACTCTTTGAGTACGAGCCGAACACCTGGGGGCCGGCCGAAGTTCAGAGAGTTACACCGCTCGAGGGCTGGGAAAATCCGATCCTGAACGGTCACGAAGGACAATGAACTTTGCCCAGACAGAGTTATGTCGCCGAGCTTAAAAAACTTGGCGAGGAGACGACGCTATGCCAGTTACGCTTCTAAAAACCAACCTAGAGTGAGCAACGCGAGCTGTGTTACGTGTCCCTTAGCCCTGCAATTGTTTTTGGCAATCGCAGTCGCGAATGCGCGGAACGATGCTCCGCCGGCTTCGGACAGAAGTTGGGCGCCACCGGGGCTTCCCAAGTACGAGGCCGAACTCGCCGAACGTCGTTTCAATAAAACGGAAGGTGGCGCCAACATTTCGATCAATCCCCGAAAGGTTTACAAGCTGGCTGAGTTAATCGACATCGCGGAGCGAAGCAATCCCGAAACACGCGTCGCGTGGGAACGCGCCCGGCAGGCGGCGGCGGCCGTGGGCCTGAGCGAGAGCGCGTATTATCCCTATTTGGTCGCCTCCGCTGCCGCGGGTTATGACCGAGCGTTCATTCCGTTCCCGACATTGAGCGTTAACCAGCAGAAATTGTTGACCAATCCTCTTGCCGCTGTGCAAATCACCGGCGGCGGCTCGCTCGTCACCGAAGCCCGCGTATATCGAGCAGAACTCAATGCGAAATGGCTCTTGCTCGATTTCGGCGAAAGAACAGCAGTCGTTCGTGCTGCGAGGGAGCGTTTGATGATGGCAAACGTCGGCTTCAACGGAATCCATCAAAAGATTGTTTTCGAGGTCACGGACCGTTTTTACAAGCTCGGAACCGCACGGCAAAAAGTACTGGTCAGCCAAAGCGCTTTGGAGGCTGCGCAAACTGTTGAACAGGCCGTGCAAGCCCGGATCGATAATGGTCTCGCGACCAAGCCCGAGCTGCTGCAAGCGGTACAGCAAACCGCGCAGTCTGCCTTTGATGTCGAAGCCACTGTCGGTGTGGAAAGCGACGCGAGAGTAGCACTGGTCGAAAGCATCGGGATCTTACCAACGGTCGCACTTAAGGTTGCCGATCTTGGCCAAGGCCCGCCGTTGGCCGAGGCCGACCGTTCGGTCAACGAATTAATCAAACAAGCCCTCGCCCAACGACCAGACCTTGTGGCCAAGCTGGCTAACGTGCACGCGAAGGAAGATGAAATTCGCAAAGTCCGGGCCGAATACTATCCGAAGGTTGCGTTTTCCGGTCACGCCAGCGAAACCGAACTCGATGTCAGCATCGCTAATTCACCCTAGTTCGGGGATACCAAGCCCACCTTCGGCGCCTTGCTAACAATGGAACTGCCGATCTTTGATGGTTTCGCCCGGCAGCGCCAAATGGACATGGCTCAAGCTGAACTTCGCGCCGCGGAAAGCGAACTTGCCGGAGCCCGGGACGCGGCCGTGCGCGAAGTTTGGAAAGCTTATACCGACTTCAGAACCGCTCTGCGCAAGCAGGATTCCGCGACGAAGCTCGTGACCGCATCGCAGAATGCATTTGATGCCGTTCTCGATTCCTATCAGCACGGCCTGAGCACCTATCCCGAAATCCTTAACGCCCAGCGAAATCTGACTCTCGCGCGTAGCGTTAGTCACGACACGCAGGCGGCAATCTACACGGCGGCAGCTGCCCTGGCCCTGAGCACGGGAGAATTGGCGCGGCCTTCCCCGCAGCCGCGCAATCATTCACAAAGATGAAAGAGGATCTTGCTCGAGTTCAATCTTCGGCCGGGAACCATTCTATAGGCAAACGAAAAGGTTTTCGTTTCGGCGTCGTCGCCTTGCTTCTTTTGATCATCGCTTTCGCGGCGGTCCAGCTGTTGGGTCATCATTCGCCGACGATCGACATCCTCGGCTCATATTTTCCGTCCTGGATGATCTGCATCGCAAGCGGTGTGACGTTGACCCTGGTCGCGCACTGGATTATTCAAGCGCGCAACTGGAAAGACTACGTAGGTCCCGGGCCTTTAATCTACCCGTGTCTCTGGCTTATCTTCACCTTCGCGACGTGGATTTTGTTTTATCAAAACTGAAGGTGCCATGCACGAACCCACTTCTCCGTTAGATCGACAAGACTCCGCTGGAAATGTCGTTCCCGCCGATGCTGACGCTGAGCGGCGCAAATTCATTCGTAAAATCGTAACCGTAATCATCGTCGCCAGTGCGGTTCTGATAACGTTGTACGTTTGGGGAATCATCGAACGACACCCGCGCACGGATGATGCGACCGCGCGCGCCAACGTGGTGGGCATTGCGCCGCGCGTGACTGGTCAAATCCTCAAGCTGAATGTGCAGGACAACCAGGCGGTGAAGGAAGGCGACGTGCTTTTCGAAATCGACCCGGA
>Ga0137403_10006953_pt1 | contig 12868 bp, 17 predicted proteins | sample CZOMad2_1_16fung_FD_122057 | JGI IMG/M metagenome (GOLD analysis project Ga0137403, IMG submission 122057) | Vadose zone soil fungal communities from Angelo Coast Range Reserve, California, USA - CZOMad2_1_16fungal (Hybrid Assembly) | ecosystem: Environmental > Terrestrial > Soil > Vadose zone... | reverse complement strand
CAGAGGTTGCGAAACAGGGTGTTTCGCAGCGGGCTCCACGGCGACTGAGTCTTGCCTTGCGTCATTCAGCCGGGAAGCGATGGATCCAATGCACGCAGGCTAGTGTCCTTCGGATACGTTGTTCGACGACTATACAGTTTCCCAAGTCACGTTGCCGAATAGCACCCCCAGGCAGCCGACCAGCAGCACGACGCCCGCGGCAATCGGCACGGCCGGCGCGATCGCGGCAACGATCGCCGCGAGCACGACTACGACGCAGATGGCCAGCGCGAACAGGCCATCGTCGATGAAAAGACCCGCCAGCTCACGGAAAATGTTGATGAGCGTTTTCATGGAGCAGCCTCTACCGCCGGCGAACGCACCAGCCTGACGGCGGCGACGGCCACGATCAGGAACAGCGCCGCAAATCCGAGGATCGCAAAGTCCTCGCCGGGCCAGGGCACGCCCAGACCCTCCCCGGTCCAGAACACGCCGAACGAGGACAGCATGACGCCGACCGTGAACTTGAGCGTGTTCTCGGGCACGCGCGCGAGCGGACGGCGCACGGCAAAACCCACCGCGGCGACCAGCGCGCAGGCCGCCAGCGCGCCGACGCTCGCCGGAAGGAGGAGGCCGCGGCCGGCTCCAACGGCGATGACCACGAATACCACCTCGAGCCCCTCGAGAAGCATCGCCTTGCAAGCGGCAAGACCGGCAAGCCAATCAAGTCGTGTGCCGTGATGGCGCGCCTGCTCGCGAAGTGCGGCCGTTCCAGTCGCGAACGCCAATGCTTCATCGTGCAGCGGAACGACTCCCGCAGCGCGCAGGATCGCTTTTCGCAGCCAGCGCATGCCGAACAGCAGCAACAGGACGCCGATGACGAGCTGGAGCGCGTGCAGCGGGACGCGATCGAGAAGAGGGCCGAGCGCGAGAACGATGAGCGCAAGCGTTGCGAGGCCGGCGAGCGCGCCGAGCCCCGCCGGCCTCCAGCCGCGGACGGTGGCGACCGAAAGCACGATCGTCAGCGCCTCCACGGCTTCCACGAGCGAGCTCAGAAACGCCGCCGATACGGCAGGGGCTACGGATGTCCATGTCATGATCATGATGGTGGGCGCAAAAGAATGTGCGGCCACTTTAAGGAACCGGAACGAACGGGAGACGGACCGCCCGATTACATCTTTGTCATGCTTCCGGCCCGCCGTTGGCCCGGTCCGATACCGCGCCTTACGCCCCGGGTTCCTCGATCATGTAGCCCACGCCGCGCACGGTCCGGATGAGCTTCACCTCGAACGGATCGTCGACCTTCGCGCGCAACCGCCTCATGGCGACGTCGACCACGTTGGTGTCGCTGTCGAAATTCATGTCCCAGACCTGCTCGGCGATGAGGGTGCGCGACATGACCTCGCCGCAGTTGCGCACCAGGCAATCGAGCAGCGCGAACTCCTTGGCGGTGAGATCGATTTTCTTCTCGCCCCGCGAGACCCGGCGCTTGCGCGGGTCGATCTCCAGATCGCCCACCGTGAGCCGCTCGCTCGGCGCCTTGCCGCCGCGCCGCAGCACCGAGCGCACCCGCGCCAGCAACTCCGAGAACGCGAAGGGCTTCACCAGGTAGTCGTCCGCGCCCAGCTCCAGGCCCTTGACCCGGTCGGCGACGCCGTCTCTCGCCGTGAGAAAGAGGACGGGGGTCTGCTTCCTCTCCCGGATCTCGCGCAGCACGGTCCACCCGTCGACGCCCGGCAGCATCACGTCGAGAACCACCAGGTCGTAGTTGGAGGACAGCGCCAGGTGCCGGCCGTCGACGCCGTTCTCGGCGACATCGACGACGAAACCGTTCTCGGTCAGCCCCTTGCGGGCGTAGGCCGCCGTCTTGGGCTCGTCTTCGACTATCAGGATTCTCAAGGGTTTTTCAGTTGAAAAAGGCGCCGGACTTCAGCGCCTTTTTGAGGGCGGCGTTGCCGAAAAGTTCATCCTCTTCGGCACGCCGAGCGAGGTACTTACTCGCCGAAACCGCCGTCGTTGAGCGAGGTTCCGACATAGACGCGCACGGTGTGGTCCAGCGCGCCTTCGGGGGCGATCTTGTTCAGCTCGAAAGGCTTCGCCACGCCGTCGAAGTCCCAGGTGAATTCCCTGGAGCCGACCTTGATTTTCACGACCTCGCCGCGCGTGACGTTGATGGCCTTCGTCTGGGGCGTGACCACGATGGTGCGATCGGGCGCGTAGCCGCCCGAGGCGGGCTCGCCGTAGACATCGCCGGCCGTCAGCGCATTGGCCGACAGGCTTGCGGCGGAAAGCGCGAGTGCTGCAACAACAGGGGCAAAGAGTTTCACGATGTTTCTCCATTCAAGAGTTTGCGAAAACAGACAGCACGCTCGACTTACGCACGCTGAATGTGCAGCCACTCTAAATCCCGCCTCCGATCGGGACCGTGACCGGCGAATTACATTTTTGTCATTTTCAGACGAACTGTAGCTGGGGCTCGCCGGGCTTGCGCCGCTCGATACGGCCGATACGAAACACCGTCTCGCCCCTTCGGGTCAGCGCTCGCACGGCAGAGTCCGCGTCCTCCGCGCCGACGACGACGGCCATGCCGATGCCGCAGTTAAAGACACGCAGCATCTCCTCGTCGGCGACCCCGCCCTCGCGCTGCAACCATTGGAACAGGGGCGGAACCTTCCACGCCGAGCGCGCGATCACCCCCTTGAGCTTCTCGGGAAGCACGCGCGGCAGATTTTCGACGAGACCCCCGCCCGTGATGTGCGCGAGCCCCTTCACTCGCACCCTCTTCATCATCTCGAGCACCGGTTTCACGTAGATGCGCGTCGGCTCGAGCAGCGCATCGCCCAGGGATCCGCCGTGGAAGTCCGCGCGCAGATCGGGCTTCGCCCGCTCGAGGATGCGGCGCACCAGCGAGTAGCCGTTCGAATGCGCGCCGCTCGAAGCGAGGCCGAGCACGGCATCGCCCGGAGCGATGCCGCGCCCGTCGATGATCTTGCGCTTCTCGACCACGCCGACGGCGAACCCGGCGAGGTCGTACTCGCCTTCCGCGTACATCCCCGGCATCTCGGCGGTTTCCCCTCCGATCAGCGCGCATCCGGCCATCTCGCAGCCGCGCGCGATGCCCTTCACGACTTCGGCCGCGACCGCGACCTCGAGCTTCCCGCAGGCGAAGTAGTCGAGAAAGAAAAGCGGCTCGGCCCCTTGCGTGAGAATGTCGTTGACGCTCATCGCCACGAGATCGATGCCGACCGTGTCGTGGCGCTCGAGCTGGAAGGCGAGCTTCAGCTTGGTCCCGACGCCGTCGGTGCCCGAGACCAGCACGGGCTCGCGGTATTTCTTGGGGATCCCGGCGAGCGCGCCGAACCCGCCGATGCCGGCGAGGATTTCCGGGCGAAGGGTCTTCTTGGCGAAAGGCTTGATGGCCTCGACCAGCGCGTCGCCCGCGTCGATGTCCACCCCTGCATCGCGGTAGGTGATCGGCTTCTTGCTGGTCAAGACGGGGGCTTGCGGATAAAGTGGCGTGTAGTGACTGCCCTCGAATTTTAATCGAAATGCCCTCCGCCCGCCGGGATTGATGCAACAACTCCTTCTCGAGCTCGCTCCGCCCCCGGCTCCGACGCTGGGAAATTTCTTTCCGGGCAGAAACGGCGCGGCGCTGAAAGCCCTGCGCGAGGCGCTCGCGGACGGCGAGCGTTTCGTATTCCTCTGGGGACCGGGCGGAAGCGGCAAGACGCACCTCCTGCGCGCCTTTTCCGAGGCGGCGGGGGCCGCGAACCGCGATGCCGAGGCGGCCGACGACGTCGGGCGCCTCGGCGAAGCGGAGCAGGTCGCGTTGTTCGACCTGTGCAACCGCCTGCGCGGCTCGAAGGGCGCGCTCGCCGCAAGCGCCGAGGCTCCTCCCGCGCAGCTCGCCCTGCGCCCCGACCTGCGCTCGCGGCTCGCCTCGGGGATCGTCCTGCAACTCCATCCTTTGAGCGACGCGGACAAGGCGGCTGCGCTCTCGACGCATGCCGCCGGGCGAGGCATGGCGCTCGATCGCGACCTGATCGCGTACCTGCTCACGCACTTCGACCGCGACATGGGCACGCAGATCGCGCTGCTCGACGCGCTCGATCGCTACTCGCTGGAGCGCAAGCGCGCGGTCACGCTGCCCCTCCTCAAAGACGCGCTGCGCTCGCTGGCCGAGGAGGCGCGGCGCTGATGGCCGGGGCGACGGAGCTCGCGCTCTTCGATCTGGACTACACCCTCCTTTCCGGGGACAGCGACTACGAGTGGGCGCAGTTCCTGATCGAGCGCGGCGTGGTCGATCGCTCCGAGTACGAGACGAAAAATGACCGCTTCTTCCGCCAGTACAAGGAGGGCCGCCTCGACATCCACGAGTTTCTCGACTTCCAGCTCGCGCCCCTGGCGCGCCACCCGCGCGAGGAGCTCGACCGCTGGCACGCCGAATTCATGCGCGCGAAGATAAAGCCCATCGTCCGCGCGAAAGGAAGGGATCTCGTGCGCAAGCACCTCGCCGAGCATCACCTGTGCGCGATCGTCACGTCGACCAACGCGTTCATCACCGGGCCGATCGCGCGCGAGCTGGGCGTGGAGCACCTGCTCGCGACCGAGCTCGAGGTGCGCAGCGGGCGATTCACGGGCAAGCCTTCCGGAACGCCGTCTTTCCGCCAGGGCAAGGTCACGCGGCTCGCGGAATGGCTGGGCTCGCGGGGACAGAGCCTTGCTTCCTTCGACGCGAGCTGGTTCTACAGCGACTCGCACAACGACCTGCCGCTGCTCGAGCGCGTCACCCGGCCCGTGGCGGTGGACCCCGACGAAATCCTGCGCGCCGAAGCCCAGGCGCGCGGCTGGCAGATCATCAGCCTGAAATGAAGCCCGCGGCGGTCGTCGTCCTCGCGCTCGTTCCCGCGAGCCTCGCCCTGGGGATCGCCTTCGGCAGCGTCGACCTGGGACCGGCGCAGCTGGGCGACGCGCTTCTCGGCCGCGGCGACGAGATCGCGCGGGAAATCGTCTGGGGCGTGCGGGTGCCCCGGGCGCTCGCCGCCTTCGCCTGCGGCGGCTTGCTCGCGCTCGCGGGGGCGCTGCTCCAGGTGCTCCTGAGAAATCCGCTGGCCGATCCCGCGATCCTCGGCGTATCGGGCGGGGCCGCGGCCGGCGCGCTCGCGGCGATGCTCGCAGGCGCCGCGGCAGCGGGGGTCAACCTCGCGGCGCTCGCCGGGGCCTCGATCGCGGCGGGCGCCGTGTTCACGTTCTCGCTGGGGCGCTCGGGCTGGAATCCCTACCGCGTGCTGCTCACAGGCGTCGCGCTCGCCTCCGGATTCGGCGCGCTCGTCGGCCTGATGCTCGCGATCGCGCCCGCGGCGCAGGTGCAGGGCATGCTCTTCTGGCTCCTCGGCGATCTCTCGCCCGCGGGCGATCCGACCGCGGCGCTTGTCGCGCTCGCCGCGTGCGCCGCGCTCGCTTTCTCCCAGTCCGCGGCGCTCGATGTGCTGGTCCTGGGCGAGGACAAGGCGCGCTCGCTCGGCGTGGCGGTGGCGCGCCTGCAGGCGATCGCCTTCGGCTGCGCGACCCTCGCCACCGTCGCCGCGGTACTGCTGGGCGGCGCGATCGGATTCGTCGGACTGGTGGTGCCGCACCTCCTGCGGCTCTGCGGCGTGCACCGGCACGGCGCCCTCCTTCCGCTCGCCGCGTGCCTCGGGGGAAGCCTGCTCGCGCTCGCCGACACGCTCGCGCGCACGGTGGCCGCGCCCGCCGAGCTTCCGGTCGGCGTGCTCACCGCGGTGATCGGGGTGCCGGCGTTGCTCGTGCTTCTGGCGAGGTTGCGCTGATGCTCGAGGCCAAGCGGCTCTCCCTCTCCGCGGGCGGGCGCGAGCTCGTCAGCGCGCTCGACCTCTCGCTCGCGCCCGGCCAATGCTGGTCGCTGCTCGGCCGCAACGGGGCGGGCAAGACCAGCCTCATCCACGCTCTTGCCGGGCTGCGCCGGCCGCAATCGGGGGCGGTCGCGCTCGACGGGGTTCCGCTCCCTGCGATCGGGCGCCGCGAGCTGGCGCGCCGCGTCGCCGTGCTGCTACAGGACGAGCAGTCCGACTTCTGGGGCAGCGTCCTCGACTATGTCCTGCTCGGCGGTTACCCGAGATCGACAAGCGCCTGGAGCCGCGACGACGAAAGCCTCGCGCAGGCGGAGCGCTGGCTCGCCGAGCTCGATCTCGCCGATCGCGCGGCTCAAGCCTACAGGACGCTTTCGGGGGGCGAGCGCCAGCGAGCGCGCATCGCGCAGATACTCGTGCAAGACGCGGACATACTATTGCTCGACGAGCCGCTGCAGCATCTCGACTTGCGCCACCAGGCCCTGGCGATGGGCACGCTCGCGGCGCGCGCCGCCGAGGGGAAGACGGTGCTCGCCGCCTTGCATGAGCCCGGGCACGCCGCGCGGTACTGCGGCTTCTCCGTTTTACTGTATGATGCGGGCCGCGCGAGCCTGGGGCGCTCAAGCGACATGTTGACCCTAGCCAATCTCGAAGCCCTGTACCAGTGCCGGCTGGAAGCCGCCGGCGCGTGGAGCTTTCTTCCCTCTTGATCAGGAAATTCATCCGGCGCGTTCTCCGTCTCGGGCCCGTCTCCGAGCAGAGGATCATTCCCAAGGCGAACCACGGTATCGGGCGCGAGGCGATCTCCTACGGCTCGCGGAAAGTGTGCGAGGTGCTGCAGGAGCGCGGCTTCGCGGCCTATGTGGTCGGCGGCGCGGTACGCGATCTGATGCTCGGCTTTCGCCCCAAGGACTTCGACGTCGCCACCGACGCGTCTCCCGAGGACGTCCACAGGGTATTCCGGCGCTCACGCCTGATCGGGCGGCGCTTCAAGCTGGTGCACGTGCTCTTCGGCGAGGAGACCGTCGAGGTCTCGACCTTCCGGGCGCGCGTCGCTTCCGAGACCGACGAGCACGGACGCGTCCTTCGCGACAACATCTACGGCACCCTGGAGGACGACGCCATCCGCCGCGATTTCACCATCAACGCTCTCTACTACGATCCGACCTCCGAAACCATCCTCGACTACCACAACGGCATGCGCGACCTGCAGCGCAAGTCCGTGCGCATCGTCGGCGACGCGCGCGCTCGCTATCGCGAGGACCCCATCCGCATGCTGCGCGCGGTGCGCTTCGCCGCGAAGGCCGGCTTCACCATCGACGAGCGCACGCGCAAGCCCATCCGCGAGCTCGCGCATCTGCTCGAGAATGTGCCGCCGTCGCGCGTCTACGAGGAAATGCAGAAGCTGCTGCTCTCGGGGCACGCGGCGGCGGCCCTGAAGCAGCTGCGCGACGAGGGCCTGCACCACGGCCTGCTGCCGCTCCTGGACGTGATCTTCGAGCAGCCCATGGGCGAGCGCTTCGTCCAGCTCGCCCTCGAAGAAACCGACAACCGGATCCGCGCGGGCAAGAGCGTGTCGCCCGCGTTCCTGTTCGCCGCGCTCCTGTGGAACGAGGTCCTCGCCGCGTGGAAAAAGGCGCAAGCGAGGGGTCTCAAGCCGATCCCGGCGCTGTTCGAGGCGATGGACGCGGTGCTCGACATCCAGACCGACAAGCTCGCCATCCCGCGCCGCTTCACCACGGTGATGAAGGAGATCTGGGCCTTGCAGCCACGCTTCGAGCAGAGGAGTGGCCGCCGCCCCTTCGCCTTGCTCATGCTCGAGAGATTCCGGGCGGGGTACGACTTCCTCGTGCTTCGCGCTGCAAGCGGCGAGGCTCCCGCGGAGCTCGCGCAATGGTGGGAGAGGTTCCAGCGGGTGAGCGAGGGCGAGCGAGGGGCTATGCTGCTCGCGCCGCAACCCGGCGAGCCGAAGCGCCGCCGGCGCCGCCGCCGCAGGGGGAACAAGGGCCCGACCCTGCCTCCCGACGCGGCTCCGGCGTGAACGTCCGGGCCTTCATAGGCCTGGGCGCGAATCTCGGCGAGCCCGAAGCCCAGGTTCGGCGCGCCATCGCGGCGCTCGGGACGTTCCCGCGATCGCGCCTCCTCGCCGCGTCCTCGCTGTACCGCAGCGCCCCGGTGGGCGTCGGAGAACAGCCCGATTTCATCAACGCCGTCGCAGAGGTCGAGACAGCACTGGGTGCGCGCGCGTTGCTCGAGGAGTTGCTCACCGCGGAGGCGCGCTTCGGGCGCGAGCGCCCGACTCCGGGCGCCCCGCGCACCCTCGACCTCGATCTGCTTCTCTACGGCGACCAAGTCATCGCCGCGCCGGGGCTCGTCGTCCCCCACCCGCGCATGCACGAGCGCGCCTTCGTGCTCATGCCGCTCGCCGAGATCGCACCGGACGTTTCGATCCCGCGGAAAGGTAGCGTCAAGGCGCTGCTCGCGGCCTGCCGGGGTCAGAAAATCCAGAAGATAGGTGAATCATGAAAGTTCCGGTGCTGGCGCAAACCGTGGTACTGCTCACCCTCTCGAACGTGTTCATGACCTTTGCGTGGTACGCGCACCTGAAGGAGCTCTCGGCCAAGCCGTGGTTCATCGCGGCACTCGTTTCCTGGGGCGTGGCCTTGTTCGAATATCTGCTGCAGGTCCCGGCGAACCGCATCGGCTTCACGGAGTTCAGCCTGGCCCAGCTGAAGATCGTCCAGGAGGCGATCACCCTTGCGGTGTTCGTGCCCTTCGCCCTTTACTACATGAACCAGCCGCTCAAGCTCGACTATCTCTGGGCGTCGCTGTGCATCATGGGGGCGGTGTACTTCGTTTTCCGCGGATGACTCTACTCGCAATCATCGATTATGCGGTCGATCAATTCATGCACCCCTTGCCGGAAATCAACCTTCGGAGCCCACCCGAGCTCGCGCGACGCCAGCGTCGAGTCCGCGAACCGCCCGATGTCTCCTACGGGCCTGGACACGTCGAAAACGATCTCTCGAACGTCGATCTTGGGATGCGCCTGAATGGTGCTCGCTACCTCGGCGATGGTCGTGCAGCGATCCGGCCCGATCATGAATGTCGACTGCCCGCCCGAATACCTCAAAGCCAGCCGCAGGGCGGAAACGGCGTCCGACACGTGCAGAAACGCCCTGCCCTGCTTTCCGTCCCCCCAGACCGACAGCTTCCGGTCTGCCGCATTTATCGCCTTGAAGATGAGCGACGGAATCACCTGGGACGTCGCATCTCTGTAGGCGCAAGGCCACCCATAGACGTTGTGCAGGTCGAGGACGGTCAATCTCGTGCTCGTGTGCTTCGTCGCAAGCCGAAGCTCGATCTCTCCGACCAGCTTGCTCCATCCGTAGCCCGATTCGGGGTCTGCCGGAAACTTGTCCGATTCGGAGAGCTTCGATGACTGCACCGATCGCTGCATCTGCTGCGGATAGGAGCAGGCCGTGCCGACGTAGACAAGCCTTCCGGGCCCCTTCTCGCCGACGAGCCGGGCGACGCCGGTGTTGATCAGCACATTCCGCTGGAAAATGCTCCATTCGTTGGAGAACACGTAGCCTATTCCGGCGACGATGTCGGCGAGATGAATCAGCACGTCGGCGGAACCCATGTCGCGGTACCACTCGTGATCCGAGATGAGATCGGCGTGACGGAAGGTGAAGTTCCTGTGCGAAAGAAGGTCCGCGATATTGGCCTTGGTTCCTCTCCACAGGTTATCGACCCCGACCACGGTCAGGCCATCCTCCAATAGCGCGCGCGCGGCGTTCGAGCCGATCATGCCGGCCACGCCAGTGACATAGATTCGTGCGGCTTGTTGCGTCATCGGGCTGCCTCGAATACGCGATTCTTGCGGACCGCGAGATTGTAGACCCAGGGCTCCCTGGAGTCCTGTTGTGTATGATGGGCGCCGAATTCCAGGAGCCCCGGTGTCTCTTTCCAAGTATCACTACATCGTCGTCGAAGGCCCGATAGGCGTCGGCAAGACCAGCCTCGCCCGGCGCCTCGCCGCCCGCCTGCAGTCGAATCTCGTGCTCGAGCATCCCGAGCAGAACCCGTTTCTGCCGCGTTTCTACCAGGACCGGGCCCGGTTCGCCCTGCCGACGCAGCTGTTCTTCCTCTTCCAGCGGATCGCTCAGCTGCGCGATCTCGCGCAGCTGGACTTGTTCAGCCGGGTCACGGTGTGCGATTTCCTGCTCGAGAAGGACCCCCTTTTCGCGCATCTGACGCTCGAAGGAGACGAGCTGCATTTGTACCAGCAGATATTCGAAGCGCTCAAGCCGCAGGCCCCGCGGCCCGATCTGGTCATCTACCTGCAGGCCCAGCCCGAGACGCTGCACCAGCGCGTGCGCCGGCGCGGCGTAGAATTCGAGCGGCCGATCACAGAGGAGTACCTCGCCCTGCTCGCAGACAGCTACAACCGCTTCTTCTATCATTTCACCGGGGTGCCGGTCCTGATCGTGAATTCCGAGAGGCTCGACTTCGTCAAGGAAGACCGCGACCTCGACCTGCTGATCGAGCGCGTCGGGGCGATGCGCGGCAACCGCGAATTCTTCAACTGGGGAGACTAGGATGAGCCGATTGTCCATCAAGGCGCTGCAGAAGCAGCGCGACGATGGCGTGAAGATCGCCCAGCTCACCTGCTACGACGCGAGCTTCGCGGCCATGCTCGACGCGGCGGGCCTGGACAGCCTACTCGTCGGCGACTCGCTCGGCATGGTGCTGCAGGGGCATGAGACCACGCTGCCGGTGACGCTCGCCGACATGGCCTATCACACGCGCAGCGTCGCGCGCGGCAGCAAGCGCGCGTTCCTCGTCGCCGACATGCCCTTCGGCACCTACCAGGAGTCACCGGCGCAGGCGTTCCGCAGCGCCGCCGAGCTGATGGCTGCGGGCGCGCAGATGGTCAAGCTCGAGGGCGGCGCGGAGTTCGCGGAAACGGTGCGCTTTCTCACCCGGCGCGGCGTCCCGGTGTGCGGCCACCTCGGCCTCACGCCGCAGTCGGTGCACAAGTTCGGCGGCTACCGCGTCCAGGGCAGGGGCGAGGACGCCGAGCAGACGCTGATCGCGGATGCGATCGAGCTCGAGTCGGCGGGCGCGGAGCTGCTGGTGCTCGAGGCGATTCCGACGGGCCTGGGCGAGCAGGTGACGCAGCGCCTGCGGATTCCCACCATCGGCATCGGTGCGGGCCCCGGGTGCTCCGGGCAGGTGCTGGTGCTGCACGACATGCTCGACGTCTTCCCGGGAAAGAAGGCGCGGTTCGTCCGCAATTTCATGAAAGGCGCCTCGAGCATCGCCGACGCTGCAGAGCGCTACGTGCGCGCGGTGCGCGACGGCAGCTTTCCGGCCGAAGAGCACAGCTTCTAGTGGACATCATCACCTCGGTGAAGGACCTGCGCGAGCGGCTGCAGCGCGAGCCCGACAACGTCTTCGTGCCGACGATGGGCAACCTGCACGCCGGGCACATCCAGCTGATGCGTCTCGCGAAGCAGCGGGGCGCGGCCTGCACCGTGGTGAGCATCTTCGTCAACCGCATCCAGTTCGGCCCCAAGGAGGACTTCGAGCGCTACCCGCGCACCCTGGAATCCGACTCGAAGATGATGAAGGACGTCGGCGTCGACGTGGTGTTCGCGCCTTCGGAGCGCGAGATCTACCCCGAGCCGCAGACCTTCCTGGTCGAGCCTTCGGACCTCCAGCATATTCTCGAGGGCGCTTTCCGGCCCGGCCACTTCCGCGGCGTCGCCACCGTGGTGATGAAGCTCTTCAACATGGTATCGCCACATATCGCGATCTTCGGCAAGAAGGACTACCAGCAGTACGTGGTGCTGCGCGACATGGTCAAGCAGCTCGCGTTGCCGGTCGAGATCGTGCCCGCGGAAACGGTGCGCGCCGAGGACGGGCTCGCGCTCAGCTCGCGCAACGGATATCTCTCCGCAGCCGAGCGCGCCGAGGCGCCGCGCCTTTACCAGTCGCTGCGGGTCGCGAGGGACGAGGTTCTCGCGGGCAAGCGCGACTTCCGCCGTATCGAGCTGCAGGCGATGTCGACGCTCGCGAACAACGGGTGGCGTCCCGACTACGTCTCGGTGCGAAGGCAATCCGATCTTCAGGCGCCCGGCGAGGCCGATCGCAGGCTGGTCGTGCTCGTCGCGGCCTTTCTCGGCCGCACGCGGCTCATCGACAACGTCGAGGTGACGCTCTAGATTTGATTCAGTTCGGGGCGCTCAGGAGGGATACGGCTCGACCATGAGTCTCTCGACCGGGCAGCCGAGCGCCTTGGCCATTTTCTCCATCGCCTGCTCGTTTATGGACACCGGCTGGAAATCGGCGGCGCCGCCCTTGCTTTCGATGAAGGCCTTGGCCGCGCTCTCCGAAGTCCAGACCACCACGGGGTCGGGCGAGACACCCGGCACCTGCACGCAGATCGGGATACCGTCCGACTTGTACACGATCGCAAACATGGCCAGCCTCCTGTTGCCCATCAAAGCTTGGCAGTCAGAGCCCTCCCCAAGGATCGCCGGCTCTGCACTCGTGTTACTTTAACCCATGTCCCGTACAGCATCCAGTGTCGAAATGCACGCCCAATCGTCGAGTGGCAACCCATAATGGGCACGGTAACCCACATCGAGATGCCGGCGACGCCGGAACGCGTGTGGCGCGCGATTCAGGCGGCGACCAGGCGATAGCGCCCGGTATCGGGCTCGCGTTCGAGCAGGCCCTTTTCGTGTAGCGCTTCGATCGCGAGGGCGATTTCGCGCCCGTCGTCGCTCGCGAGAGCCGTCATCGGCTACGGTTTCGTCGCCAGCACCGCGCGCCAGCGGGTCATTTCCGATTGCAGGAATTTGCCGAGTTCTTCGGGCGTGCTGTGCTTCGCGATCAGGCCCATGTCGGTGAAGCGTTTGCGCAGGTCCGGGTTCGCGAGCGCGGCGCCGATTTCGGCGTTCAGCTTCTGCACGATCGCGCGCGGCGTGCCGGCGGGCGCGAACACGCCG
>Ga0137403_10006952_pt1 | contig 12869 bp, 8 predicted proteins | sample CZOMad2_1_16fung_FD_122057 | JGI IMG/M metagenome (GOLD analysis project Ga0137403, IMG submission 122057) | Vadose zone soil fungal communities from Angelo Coast Range Reserve, California, USA - CZOMad2_1_16fungal (Hybrid Assembly) | ecosystem: Environmental > Terrestrial > Soil > Vadose zone... | reverse complement strand
GTAATTAAGGACCTTCCGCGGCCGAACGGCATCTGTTTTTCGCCGGACGAGAAGTACTTGTACATCGCGGATTCCGGAAAGAAGATCTGGATGCGCTATCGGGTGCAGCCTGACGGATCGGTTACGGACGGCGCATTGTTTCTCGACGCCTCCCACGAGAGTGCGCCTGGGGTGCCAGACGGCATTCGTGTGGACAAAAAAGGAAACCTCTACGGCGCTGGCCCCGGCGGCGTGTGGATTATTTCTGCCGAAGGGAGACACCTCGGCACAATCAAAGTTCCCGAGACCGTGAGCAATGTGGCCTGGGGCGACAAAGATAGCAAGACCCTCGACATTACGGCCAGCACCAGTGTGTACCGCATCAAGTTGAGAGTTCCAGGAGTGGAGCCCTGAGCCTGATTGACCACTGGACCAAGGCGATCGGAGTTTACTTGGAGTGATTGGAGGTGCACATAATAAGGTAGCAGCCGAATCCTAGAAATTTCCTTTAGTTCAAGTTGTCCAAATCGCAATTGAGCGCTCAAATATGGGTTCGCAACATATAAAGCTGTTATTTTCAGTTGGCAAGCGCTTGAATTTGGGTAGACTATCCTGCCGATTGTTGGCGGATAGGTCCATCTAACGCGCCCATCGCCAAATACTCTGTGCAACGCGTCCGAAATAGATCTCACGGGAGCCAGCTATGAAGAGTCGATCGATTCCAGCCTTTACCCTATCCGCGAAATTTAGTCGGAGTGTTCTGGTTCTGGTGCTTTGTTTTCTCCCTTTTTCAGCTGCCCATGCTCAAACGCCGGCGCACTACGAACCGACGCTTGAATCTCTGAACCAGCATCCTCTACCCCAGTGGTATGCCGACGCAAAGCTGGGAATATTTGTTCATTGGGGCCTTTACTCGGTTCCGGGCTGGGCTCCGCTGGTCCATCCCGAGCACGACTTCACAGCACCCGACTACATTAAGAACAATCCCTATGCTGAGTGGTATCTGAATGTGATGCGGATCGACGGATCCCCAACCCAGGCTTACCATCGCGAGCATTACGGAGCCGGCTACGACTACTACAATTTCGCTCCCACCTTCGATCAGGAGATCAAGAAATGGAGTCCGGACGCCTGGGCCAAGACCTTCCGTGACGCCGGCGCGAAATATGTGGTTCTGACCACAAAGCATCACGATGGGTTCACACTTTGGCCCAGCTCTACACCGAACCCCAAGTTGCCTCCGGACCGGCAACACGCCACCCGCGATATTGTTGGCGAGCTGACCACTGCCGTCAACCAGCAGGGCTTGCGCATGGGTCTTTATTATTCCGGCGGTTATGATTGGACCTTCGTGCCTGGTCCTATTCGGACTGCGGCTGACTACCAGTCGGTCAAGCCTCAAAGCGAGGCCTATGGCAAATACGCCGACGCCCAATTCCGCGAATTGATCCAACGTTACCATCCTGCCGTTCTATGGAACGACATTGACTATCCCAAGTCTGGCCATCCTCTGGAGGTGATGGCGGAGTATTACAACGCTGTACCCGATGGCGTCATCGACGACCGTTTCGGGGTCAAGCATTCTGACTTCAAATCTCCGGAGTATCAGGTGTTGGACAAGATCAGTCCGAGCAAATGGGAAGAGTGCCGCGGCTTGGGACGCTCATTTGGATACAATCGAGCGGAAGGGGAAGCCGAAACGATCGCACCCGATGAGCTCATCTATTTATTGGTGGACATCGTAAGCAAGAACGGCAACCTTCTGCTTGACGTGGGTCCAGAAGCCGATGGCACGATTCCTCCCGTCCAGATGATGCGTTTGCAGGCCCTGGGAACCTGGCTCGGCCAGAATGGAGAAGCCATTTACGGCACTCATCCGTGGAAAACGGCGGAGGGGACGACATCCGAAGGTATCCGTCTGCGTTTCACTCAAACCGATTCTGCGGTGTACGCCACGATGCTGGGCAAACCGAAGACGGACAGCATTACTCTCAAATCGCTGGCACCCAAGGCCGGTACGTTGATCTATCTCCTGGGGGAGGCCAAGCCGCTGGCCTGGTCACAACAGGGCGCTGACACAAGAATCACGCTGCCTCAGGCTCTTCCGGGACAGCATGCTTATGTGTTGAAGATCGCGGGGCCGTTGTCCATGGCCCTGAGCGACTCAGCCCGCTCAGAAACGAGGCAGAGGTAGTCTTCATCCCTTTTTCTCTGCTTCCAGAGCGAAATGTCAGGGGCGGTCCAAATATTCATTACTCACGAGGTGGCGAATGACGCCAGGTAAAGGTACATCGAGGCGTGATTATCTGAAACTCATGGCTGCCGGTGCAGGTCTGGCCGCAACCGCACCGGCGAGCTGGGCTCAGGAAGCTGTGAAGAAGACGATGACGGTGGACCCGCAGGCGCCTCCGCCCGATCATGACCGACGGATTCAATGGTGGCAGGAAGCCAAGTTCGGAATGTTCATTCACTGGGGACTCTACAGCGTCATTGGCCGTCACGAGTGGGCGATGGAAATGGAGGGCATTCCCATCCCGCAATACGAAATGCTGGCCAAACATTTCAATCCCAAGCCTAACGCTGCACGCGAGTGGGCGAAGCTGGCCCGGCGAGCGGGCCAGAAATATATGGTCATGACCACCAAGCACCATGAGGGCTTCTGTAATTTCGACACCAAGCTGACCGACTATTGCGCACCCAAGCAGGCCGCAGGTCGGGACCTTGTCCGCGAGTTTGTGGAAGCTGCGCGCGGGGAGGGACTGAGAGTCGGCTTTTACTATTCGCTGATGGATTGGCACCACCCTGACGGCGCCCTGTGCGCCACTGACGAAGCCGCACGAAAACGGTTCGTAGCTTACACGCACGGCCTGATTCGTGAGTTGATGAGTAATTACGGCAAGATCGACATTCTTTGGTACGACGTCGATTGGCCGCTCTCGGCGGAACAGTGGGAATCAGAAAAGATGAACCAGATGGTATTCGAACTCCAACCAGACATCATCGTCAATAATCGCAATGGCTTGCCCGGAGATTTCTCCACACCCGAGCAACATATCCAGGCTGCGGCGAAGGGACGCGCCTGGGAAGCCTGCATGACCCTGAATGACAGTTGGGGATATCACAAGGCCGACGACAACTGGAAAACTCCCAAGGCCATCGTCAATAACCTGATCACTTGCGCGCACGGTGGCGGTAACTATCTCTTGAATATCGGTCCGAAGCCCGATGGCTCCATACCGGAGGAGTCGGTTGCGATTTTGCAAGCCGTAGGCAAATGGACCGGCCCTAACGCAACCGCCATCTACGGCAGCGAACGCAGCAACTTTAATCAGCACGTGTATGCCAACTTCACACAACGCGGAAACACGGTGTACGCCCATATTGATGATTGGCCAGGAGACACCCCGGCGGAACAGTGGCTGTCGTTTTACGAGCCGCCCAGCGTGATTTCCTTTGGGGGCTTTCGAACGAAAGTAAAATCGGTTCAGCTGCTGGCAGGCGGCAAACCAGTAGCCTTCATGCAGGACGATCTGTCTCTGCGGCTTACAGGACTGCCGGCGGTTGCTCCCGATCAACCGGCCACCGTGATCGTAGTCGAATGCGAAGGGGAGCCGGTCATGGACCGCGACTACGTGAGGAAAAATCGTCCGCGCTTCAAGGCCGGAGTAAGTTGAAGGTCGGTCGCTGCGATTATTTCTGTGCGTTCTTCACGAAGCGAATGGCCTGATCGATATCCGGGTCCTGCGGCGTGAGTTTTCTGGCTTCGAGGAGTTCGGCAAGTCCGTTCTTCAAGTCCCCGGAACGGCAATAGGTGAGGCCGAGATTCTTGTGCAGGAGGGCCAGCGCGCTGCACTGCCCGCAAACTTGAAGACCTTCTTTCAACTGCGCAATCGCTTGCGGCCAATCGTGGGCGGCCGCGGCCGAGAGGCCGAAATTCCCCAGAGTTTGGGCGCGGTCCATGATGCGCTTTTGCGACTGCAAGGCGTCAAAGCGCTGCTGAAATTGTTGTGCCTCCTGGGGATCGGACTTGGCTAGCTGACGGGAGAGATTGTAGAGGGCCTCGGCATGATCAGGTTTGACCTCGATGACCTTTCGCCATTGCGCGATGGCTCCATCACGATCACCGCTACGTAGCAACTCCTGTCCCAACACAAATAACGTATCGGGTTTCGTGGGTTCGAGCCCTGCTGCCTTTTGCAGCATCTGAACTGACACCGTGGCGTTGCCCGCGGATTTTTCAATCAGGCCGAGCAAGTACCAGGACCCGGCAGATCTGGGATCCAGACGCGTGGCGGTTTCGAGTTCGGGCTTGGCATCGCTGTCGCGCCGAAGGTCGAGCAGCACGCGTCCCTTGTTGTGGTGGGCCGCGGCGGCATTCGGATCGAGACGTATGGCTTCCGAAAACTCATCGAGGGCGCCTTCCAGATTGAACTGATCGGCCAGCGTAATCCCCAGGTTCATATGCGGTCCCGGAACCCCTGGATCAAGCGCGATGATCTTGCGAAAGTAGGTGACGGCCTCGGCTTGCCGTCCCGTGCGGGCGAGTACCATGGCAAGCACAGTAAGTGCTTGGGAATTGTCTTCCCCGATCTTCAGCGCGTTCCGCAGCGCCTGCTCTGCCTCCGGGAAACGCGATTGGGCTGCCAGGACCAACCCCAGATTTACGAATGCTTGCGCATACTGCGGATTATTTTCCGTCGCCTGCCGGAGCAATTGCTCAGCAAAGCTGTTTTTCCCTTGCTGTCCGTATAACACACCCAGATTGGCCTGCGCCTCCGCATACTGGGGATCCAGTACAATCGCCGCTTTCAACTCTTTCTCAGCGTCCGCGTCTTGACCGGCTTGCAGGCTCAAGAAGCCAAGTTGGTTGTGTGCAGCAGCCAGCGAGGAATCGATCTGGATGGCCTGTTGCAAAACTTCGCGCTCCTCAACAATGTCGCCCAAACGGTCGAGGGCGAGAGCCAGGTTGTAACGGGTACGCGCGTTCTTTGGATCCTCGACGATCGCCTGACGATAAAGAGCGACAGCCTGTTGGGCGTCTCCCGACTGAAGGTATTCGTTGGCCTGGTTCACCTTGGTGCCGGCAACATCTTCCTTCACCGTCGCCTGCTTCTTCTTTTCAAACGCCTTCAATTCTTGCCGGGCTTGCTCTTCCTGCCCCAGGCTTCGCAGTACCGCCGCCAATTGAAAGCTGGCCTCGCTGGATGAAGGCTTGAGTTGCACCGCCTTCTCCAGTTGCTGACGAGCTTCCTGCTTCTTCCCTAACCTTGCCAGCGTGAAACCCAGGTTGTAACGAACATCGTAGCTATTCCCGTTCAGAGCGATCGCCTGCGCGAGCATGGTTTCCGCTTCCGCATAGTTTCCCAGGCCGCGATCAACAACTCCCATCAGATAAAGCGCTTCGAAATCATGGGGCTTTCGCTTGTAATAGTCGGTGATCAAGGGCAACGCAGTGTCGAACTCGGCCAGAACAACCAGCGCCTTTACATACGAAATGCGAATCGTGTCGTCGTTAGGTGCGAAGCGATGCGCCTCCTTAAACTCCTCGGCCGCCTGCCGGAATTGATTTTGCTGCGTGTAGGCGACCGCCAGGTTGGAGTGCGCCTCTGCCGACGACGGATTCTGCTTCACGATATCCTTAAGCACCAGGACCGCTTCGCTCACATTTCCATTTTTTGAGGAGGCGATCGCGAGATCGTTCTGCAACATCGTGACGGGAGGCGCATCCTTGAGATAGGCGATGGCCGCCGAGTATCTCTTTTGCGCGATGAGAGATTTCGCCAGCCCGTCAAGCGCCGGAACCGATTTCGGATCTTTGTTCAACGCGATCTTGAATTCATCAATGGCCGCGCCGTCCTGGTTCAGCTGGCTGAGCGCCACCCCTAACGCGATATGGCCTAGAGGATTTTCGGGTTGCAAGTGAGTCGCGATTCGGAGCTCACGAACGGCCTGCGTGGGTTGGTTGCTTTGCAGCAGAGCGAGCGCCAAGTTGAAATGGGCTTCCCAGGAATTGGGATCCAGATGCACGGCCGATTCAAAGGCGGAAATCGCGCACGATATCTTTTGCCGTTGCCCAAAATACGCACCCAGCGCGTCGTAGGCGCCTGCCGACGGATGCGCCTTGATTCCCTGTTCCAGTTCCGCCGGACCCTTGCAAGTGGCAACATCCTGCGCCGCCAGGTTCAGGCTGTATCCGGAGAAAGCAAAGGCAGAAAGCGCGAGCCAGGCGTGTCCCCGCGCGGAATTCCATCGCACCATTCATGACTCCCGGAATTGGTCGACCGGTTGCAATCGTAGCAGACAGAAGTTCATCCATCCATCGAGTGAAGCCCCCTGCCTCGGAGTGTGGCACATGTTTTGAGCAACTGACCCGTTACCCCGCTGAGCCACGAAGAACGATCTGAATAAAACAATTGGGTTATGATCGGAGATCGATGGCGAATCAGCGGACCAGGCAATCAGGACTCACAATTCATGCCACTATCCTGGTTCTTGCCCTGATTGTTCTGGGCGGAGGTAAGCTTGCGTGCGCTCAGGGAGTGGCAACCGGCGGTACCGCGGTCCCAGCTCGTCCCCTCCCTCCTGGCATGAAGGCACCCACCGTGACATACGAGGATCTCGCGGTCAAGGCTGGCCTCACGGGTGTTGAAGTCTCCGGGGCAGACCGTGGAAAACAATACATCGTTGAGTCCACCGGAACGGGCGTTGCAATTTTTGACTATGACAATGATGGTCTCCCCGACATCCTTCTGGTGAATGGCGGACGCCTGGGGGAGGGCGCGCAACCCAAGCCTTTCCTCTATCACAACCTTGGTGGACTGAAGTTCGAAGACGTCACCGAAAAAGCAGGAATCACGAGTACAGGGTGGGGCCAGGGCATCTGTGCGGGTGACATCGATAATGACGGCAACACCGACGTGTTCGTCACCCAATGGGGACAGAATATTCTGTACCGGAATCAGGGGCATGGTACGTTTCGCGACGAGACCAAAGAACGGGGTTTGCTCGCGTCCAAGCGCTGGAGCACAGGTTGCGCCTTCACGGACTATAACCGCGACGGATATCTCGACCTGGTAGTCGTTCACTATATCGACTTCGATCTGGCCCATACCCCGCGGCCGGGAGACAAATCGCAGTGTCAGTGGAAAGGATTGTCTGTCCTGTGCGGCCCGCGAGGGCTGCCTCCCGAAACAGTTTCCTTATATGAAAACGACGGACATGGGCATTTCACCGATGTTTCGGACCGGGTTCATATCACCGGCCCCAAGGACTACTACGGATTTACTGCGCTCACTGGCGACTTTGATAATGATGGGTGGTCCGACATTTACATCGCCTGCGATTCCACCGCGAGTTTGTATTATCACAACCTGGGCGGAAAAACCTTCGAAGAGATCGGCGTTCGTTCCGGTCTTGCTTTCAACGAAGATGGACGGGAGCAGGCAGGGATGGGAGTGAGCGCCGCTGATGTCAGCGGCAGTGGACTGCTGGACGTCTTTAAGACAAATTTTGCCGACGACACCCACACCTTCTATCGCAATCGGGGCAAAAATGATTTTGAGGACGATACGATCGGGGCCGGCCTAGCGGTAAATACCAAGTACCTGGGATGGGGTACGGCCTTTCTTGACTTTGACAATGATGGTTGGAAGGATTTGATCGTCGCCAACGGGCATGTGTATCCCGAGGTTGACGAGGCCCACACTGCCGAACATTTCAAACAGCCCCGCCTTCTCTACTGGAATCGCGGCGATGGCCAATTTTTTGATCTTTCCTCTCAGGGTGGACTCGGCATCAGCACCCCCCACTCTTCGCGGGGTCTTGCGATAGGAGATCTCGACAACGACGGCGAACTGGAGATTGTTATTGTCAATATGAGCGAAGGACCATCCCTTCTGAAAAATGTCGCTCCCCATACCGGGAAGTCCTTGCTGGTTCGAGCGTTGACTTCGGGGAGGGACGCGATCGGGGCGCGGATCACGCTAACCGCCGGCGGGCACAAGCAGATTGACGAGGTCCGCAGTGGTGGTTCCTTCATCTCGCAAAGCGACTTCCGGGTCCACTTCGGTCTGGATAAAGCAGCCGCAGCCGACATATCGGTACGCTGGCCGGATGGCAAAAGCGAAAATCTCACGGGGGTTGCCGCCGGCCAGATCGTGACCATTGAAGAGGGAAAGGGCATCACCCGCAAACAGCAATTTACCTCTCCGATGAAATAGCGGGCACGGGTTATCGCGTCGGCTCGTGGACGTTGAGAATCTTATTCGCCGCGATCGCCTGGAGACTTTGTACCTTGCCGCTCGGACAGGGGACAACAGCGCTCGAGTCTCGAATAACCCCACGGTTAGAAGAGCGTAGCTACTTGTAGTAGAGTTTACGTAATCAACGTGGAAAACAATGCCCCAGAAGTCAACCCAGAATCGCGAGGGTTGCTAAAAGAGAATCTGGCAGTACAGTTGCGTGAAGCGATCCTGGCTGGGAGAATTTTACCTGGAGAAAAGATCATTGAAGGGCGTTGGGCCCGTCAGTTCGGCGTGGCCCAGGTTTCAATCCGGGAAGCGCTTAACATCCTTATAACCGATGGTTTCGTAACCAAGGGACACGGTCGCAGTGCTCGAGTCCTCAAACTGGGCGATCCGGAAATCATCCAGATTTACCAGCTGCGCGGCGCGCTGGAGGGATTGGCAGCTCGGCTCGTTGTCGAACAGAAACTTCCACTAGACGATCTCGAAGCCGCTCTGGCCGAGATGCAACACGCCGTCCAGCAGAATGATCTTCGCAAAGTGGTGGATCGAGTCCAACAATTTCATCTTTGCCTGCTCGAAAAGGCTGGTAACCCCTTTCTTTCGGACAGCGGCCGGAGAGTAATCATACCGTTGTACGCTTTCACCCGAATCCGGGCTCTGGCCAAGAACCTGGATGCCAGCCCGTGGGAACCCCAACTGCACAATCATCGCAGGATTGTCGATGCAATGCGTATGGGACACCCAAGATTGGCCGAGCAAGTGGTGGTTCACGTAATCAATCTGTTTCTAGAATCGGCACTGCAAGTGTGGGCTCATTAACGAGAATCAGCTTCGACTGGTTCTTTTGTCGTGTGCCTCAGGCAAATCCATTTCTTCACCTGATCTCATTCTCCTTTTGTCGGTTTGATTGCGCGTCGAATCTCTTTGAACAGTGTGAGGGTCTCAGGTGAAATCCTTCCGTCCTGGTAAACCTCTACGTCGAATGTGGGAACATTTCTGCGGCTGATCGCGTCCCGTATTCTTGCAATCATCGTATCGGGTGAATATCGCGGTGGTGAGATAGCCGTATTTACCTTGAAATGGCCCCAGTCGCCGTTGATGATCGTGGTGATCTGTCCCTGCAACCCTGACTGTGGCCCACCCGTAAACTTCCCGGTTCCGTCCAGGGGAAGGAAGCCGAAACCATTAATCATCTCCGCGCTGAAGTCATTCTCGCCTGCGAACACTTCGTAAAAATCACTTACCTTTGGCAATATCCAGCTGTTGTAAGAGACTAATCGGTCGGGGTTTCCATGCTTAGATGCGGCGGCCATCTTCGCCCAGGGCGCGTTGAACGGGTAGTATGTGAAGGTTGCATCGTCGAACCAATATCCAGCGATCGACAAGCCATATTGCTCGCCTATTTGACCTATAACTCTGCACCACAATTCGAAGTATTTGTCTCTATCATCATCGAAGTGTGTCCGTCTCCACCATTCAATATCATCATGCCCGGGGTGGAAGTACAGTTCGAGTTTTATGCCGTGTTTCGAGAGCGCCTGAGCAAGATCGCCGACCAGATCCCTGGAACAGGTACGACCAGAAAGAATCTCATCAATTACTTTGTTGGGACCCGGAAAATAGAACTCGGCGTGGGAAGTCGTAAATACGACATAGCCAGCACCCATTTCATCGAGCACATCGGCAAAACGTTGAGCGTCAAAGTTCCGTACGGCCTGACAGTATGCCAAAGGACTTCCTTGCTCTGGCTTGCTTTGGCTCGTCCAGTGCACCATCACGCCGTACTTGGCCTGCACCATCCAGTCAGTCGGCGCTGGGCCCCGCGCGGCCTGATCGGCAAGTTTCACTTGCACCTCGGGCTTGACAATTTCAAGAGAGAATACCTTAGCGACCGGCGAGGTGCCGACGGAACGAAGAGTCAAGCTTTGGATGGGAGCCGAGAGCTCTACTGTGCCAAGCCTTATCCTTTCCCAGTCTGTGTTCAAGCAAGAGGCAGTCAGTCGCCTGGAGTTGATGGCGATTTCCACTAAGCAGCCGCTACCACTGCCTTGAAGAATCGCAAAAGGGTATAGCTTCCGGGTACGGTAGTCTTGCCAGTCCATGACAGGGAACCCGACGGATCCCATGAGTCGACCCAGCCAACCTTTCCTGGCCCCATATCGACGGTTTTGACAGATCCTTTGTGAACGGCATCAGCAGCCATCAGCACCGTCAGATCGTCTGGACGTATCGTTTGGGCATAAACTGTCCCCCATCCAAGACAGCCTAGAAGGACAGTTCTCACCATCAAAAGCGACCCTGGGATAACTCTCGGTCGAAGGCGTATGCTTGCCGCCCGGCCGTATCGCCAAGCTCGGTCTAAAACATGGCCACCCCCACCGTTTGCCATTTGCGCACGTTTCATTTATAAAACTTTATATGTGCCCACGAAAATAGAAGCGGACGGTATGCCAGCTTTTATGCTCTTGTCAAGAGATTTTCAAAGTGCGATACCATTTCAACGATCGGGTGGGCGGTCCGCAACGGAACCAATGCTAGCAGGACGATTCGTTGATACCATCAGCATCGTTGACATTTGCATTCACCCTGACCCAGTAGTTGGCTTTGACAATCTATGAAGACGAAGGCACCTAAAGCTTCCAGTCGGTACCCGACTCCAGCTCTTGAGAAAGGCTTGGATATATTGGAGTTGTTCGCCAGCGAGCCGTCGGGACTCACAAAAAGCGACGTGGCACGCAAGCTCGGCCGTACGATTTCAGAGATCTTTCGGATGCTTTTATGCCTCGAAGAACGGGGCTACATTGCGCAAAGTCCGGGCAGCGACAATTACCATCTTACCTTACACCTGTTTAGACTCGCGCAAGAGCATCCGCCGATCAAACGCATGACTATGCAAGCCTTGCCGATCATGCAGCAAGTTGCTCATGAACTTAATCAGTCCTGTCATTTGGGTGTGCTCAATGAGGGGAAGGTCGTGATTATCGCGCAGGTGGATTCCCCCGTGAGCCCCGGCTTCTATGTCAAGGCTGGTGCAGTTGTGGATCTCATGCATGCTGCTACAGGTCACGTCATCCTGGCACACCAAACGCAAGACGCTCGTGCACGCGCGATCAAGACATGGTGCAAACTCAATAAAGCTGAGGCTCCGCGTGATCTGACTTCGCATCTTGCCGCCATCAAGGAGCGAGGCTATGAAGAGAAGGAAAGTTACGAGGTGGAGGGAGTCATCAATGTTAGTTATCCCATCTTGGACGAGCATGGGTACGCGGTTGCCGCGTTGACTGTTCCCTACCTCCACCGAATCGGCGACACCACCACTACCACGACTATCGTACGCCAAACCTTGAAACGAGCGAGTTCTCAGCTTTCCCAAGCGATCGGGGGAATCTCGCGAGAGCGCCCGAAATTGGACACCTAGGCCCGCTGCATCCTACTGGCTGTGGCCCATCGGCAACTGTTCGCAGCGCCACTGTTATCTATTTTTATTGACAAATATTATGTTTCAGGAATAGAAAGTATGATTCTGGGCTGGCGGCTTGGATGGGATCACCTCATGGGCCTGGCCGCGACTTGAAAACTCGAAGGAGAGTCGATCCGTTTGAACGACCCTAAGATCACGAATGTTCGCGTCCTCGATCTGCGATTCCCGACCTCGCGATCCCAGATTGGCTCGGACGCCGTCAACAGAGATCCCGATTATTCGGCGGCATATTGCATTCTGGAAACGGATGTGGGTGTCGAAGGATATGGCCTCGCCTTCACCTTGGGCCACGGAACAGAGCTTTGTGTGCTTGCACTTGAGTATCTTGCGCGATTTCTCCAGGGCCGCAATTTATCTTCTGTGACAGACGATACAGTCGCCTTTTCGAGACAGCTTACCGAAGACAGTCAATTCCGCTGGCTCGGGCCCGAAAAAGGTGTCATCCACCTGGCGGCCGCAGCCCTCATCAATGCAGTCTGGGACCTTTATGCGCGAACCGAAGGTAAGCCTCTTTGGAAACTATTGGCAGATTTTGAACCCGAGCGGATTGTTCGTTCGATTGACTTCAAATATATCGAAGATGCGATTACTCCGGATGAAGCTCTTGATCTGCTAAGTACGCGCAACGCATCTCAAGCGGAACGTTTAAGGCAGCTTGAACAGCATGGGTATCCCGCATACACGACATCTGCAGGTTGGTTCGGCTTCAGTGACGAAAAGATTCGGCGCCTCTGCCGTGAATCTCTCAGGCAAGGCTGGAAACATTTCAAGTTAAAGGTCGGTGGCAACCCGGCCGATGATCTTCGCCGTGCGCGGTTGATGCGCGCAGAAATTGGCCCGCACAACAAGCTGATGATGGATGCAAATCAGAAGTGGGGGGTCAGCGAGGCAATTCAACGCACAAGAGAGCTGGCTGAAGTGGATCCTTGGTGGATGGAGGAACCCACCAGCCCCGACGATATTTTGGGCCATGCTCGCATTCGTCGAGAGGCTTCTCCCGTTCGCATCGCGACGGGTGAGCATTGCCATAATCGAGTCATGTTCAAGCAATTCATGCAGGCCGGCGCAATCGATGTCTGTCAGATCGACAGTTGCAGGGTTGCGGGCGTGAACGAGAATCTTGCGGTGCTGTTGATGGCCGCTAAATTCAACATCCCGGTTTG
>Ga0137403_10002072_pt2 | contig 12869 bp, 13 predicted proteins | sample CZOMad2_1_16fung_FD_122057 | JGI IMG/M metagenome (GOLD analysis project Ga0137403, IMG submission 122057) | Vadose zone soil fungal communities from Angelo Coast Range Reserve, California, USA - CZOMad2_1_16fungal (Hybrid Assembly) | ecosystem: Environmental > Terrestrial > Soil > Vadose zone... | reverse complement strand
CCGGATGTCATTCCACCCGAGGCTTGCTGTCTCGGTTGGCAAGAATCGCTCACCCTTCTGGCGAAACTCGTCGAGGCCGAGATTCCAGATTGACTATCGCAGCCCGAGGAGCTGCCGAACCAACGCGGACCCTGAGCGCCCAACAGGGGCATCTGGACTCCTCCCGCATCCACGCGCTCAACTTCGATCTCGGAGCGGAGATTGTTGCCGAACAGCCGGGCTGACAACGGCCGAGCGCGGCCAAACATGCTGCAAGGAGGTTCCCGTGGACGCCACGCTTGTGGGATTCCTGGAGGAGGTGGCGAAGTTTGGAGAGGATAACGACGCTCGCGAGACGGCGCGCCCCAAGCGCATGCTCAACATCACGCGCGACACGGGCCGTCTGCTCTGGATCCTCGTCAGGGCGATGGGCGCCACCCGGATACTGGAGGTCGGCACATCCAACGCGTTCTCCACGATGTGGCTGGCCGATGCCGCGCGCTCGACGGGCGGCCGCGTCACCACCCTCGAGCTCAACCCCGAGAAGATCGCTCTCGCCCGAGCCAACCTCGCGACCGCGGGGCTCGACGGGGTGGTTGATATCATCGAGGGACGTGCGGCCGACACCCTCGCCGCCCTGCCGGGTCCGCTCGACCTCGTCTTTTTCGACGCGGATCGGGCCAGCTACTTGGCATACCTGGAGCTGGTGGTCCCGAAGCTGCGATCCGGCGGAATGCTGATAGCCGACAACGTCACCTCACACGCGCAAGAACTTCAGGACTACCTTCGCCGCGTGAAGGACCATCCCCAGCTCTTCACGGTGACGGTTCCCATTGGCAACGGCGAGGAAATCACGCTGAAGGTGGGGGATGGGACGTAGAGACCCGGGCTACGAGGCCGCTGACGCCTCCGCCCGCAGCCCGAGCGCCGCCGCCTGCCGCGCGAGCGCATCCTCGGCCTCGCGGCCGCGCTGCCACGGCAGCACTACGACGCGTGCGATGCCCGCATCGCCGTAGCGGCGCACGTCGTTCGTCACGAGAGCGCCGCCCGCGTGACTCACCGTGAGCTCGAAGGGCGCCGCACCCCGCCCGGCGGCGGCGAGGAGCCCGCGCAGCCTCCTGGCCTGGGCCGCCGCCGACTCCGGCGTGTGGCCGACGCCGTACCAGCCGTCGCCGAGCGCCGCCGCGCGCCGGAGCGTGGCCTCCGTCTCGCCGCCGAAGACGATCGGCGGATGGGGCTTCTGTATCGGCTTTGGCTCGAACTTGACCGGCCCGAAGGAGAAGAACCGTCCGTGGAACTCTGGCTCGGCATCGGTCCAGAGCGCGCGCAGCGCGCGCACGCACTCGCGTGTCCGCGCAGCGCGGGTTTGAAAGTCGATGCCGGCGGCCTGGAACTCCTCCGCGAGCCAGCCGACGCCGACCCCGAGCGTGAGCCGCCCGCCCGAGAGCACGTCGAGGCTCATCGCCAGGCGGGCGGTGACGAGCGGGTGCCGCAACGGCAGGAGGTAGACGCTGGTGCCGAGCCGGATGCGCGAGGTCGCGGCGGCGACGTGCGTGAGCAGGATCAGCGGGTCCAGATGCGGGGCGTCGGGCGCGAACGGCGGGACGCCATCGGGCGCGTAGGGGTAGCGGCTCGCGATCCGGGTGGGGAGGACGAGGTGCTCGGGCACCCACACCGACTCGAAGCCGAGCGCCTCGGCGTGGCGGGCAACGGCCGCCATGCGCTCGGGGCGGAGGCGGAAGAGGGCGACGCCGATCTTCATGCCGATCTCCCCTCGCGCCGGAGCACCGCGGCGATCCGCTCGCGAAGCAGGTGCTTCTGGACCTTCCCGCTCGCCGTCACCGGCAGCTCGTCGATCAGCTCGAGCCGCTCGGGGAGCTTCCGCCGCGACAGCTCGCGCGCCTCGAGGAAACACACCAGCTCGGGCAGCGTCGGCGGATCGCGCTCATCGAACGGCACCACGAACGCGCACGCGCGCTCCCCGAGGCGTGCATCCGGCATGGGCACGATGGCGACGCTCCGCACCTTCGGGTGCTCGAAGAGGAGGTCCTCGACCTCCTTGGCGCTGAACTTCTCGCCGCCGCGGACGATGATGTCCTTCACGCGCCCGGTGATGGTGAGGTAGCCGTCGGCGTCGAGGACGCCCAGGTCGCCGGTGCGGAAGAAGCGGCGCTCGTCGAACGCCTCCGCGTCGAGCCGCGCATCGCGGTAGCCGAGGAACAGCTCCGGGCCGCGCGCCCAGATCTCGCCCTCGCGGCCGGTGGCGACGGGCCGCCCCTCGGCGTCGCGCAGCTCGATCTCGCCCGGCGGGATCACGATGCCGTCGGTCTCGGCGCGCTTCGCCTCCGGGACGCCGGGGCCCGCCGAGCTGGTGATGCTCGGAAACTCGGTCGAGCCGTAGCCACGGCCCGAGCGCACGCCGAGGCGGCGGATCGCGCGGCGGATCAGGTCGGGCGGCACGTCGGCGCCGCCGCAGGGAAAGAGACGGAGCGAGCGGAGGTCGAAGCGGTCGAGAGTCGGGAGGTCGACGACCCCTTGGAGGAACGGCGTCGCGCCGGCCGAGAACGTGCCCCGCTCGCGCTCGACGAGCGCGCAGAAGCGCTCCGGATCCCACACCTCCATGAGGACGCTCGTCGCGCCGAGGACGGCGGGGAGGAGGATGCCGTAGAGGAGCCCCGAGATGTGGCCGACGGGCGACGGCATGACGAGGACGTCGGCGGCCCGGAGCCCGTGGTGGCCGATGGTGGCGCGACACTCGGCCGCGAGCGTCGTCGCGCTGTGGAGCACGCCCTTCGGCTCCGCCGTGGTGCCCGAGGTGTAGAGGATGACCGCCGTCCGGTCCGGATCGGTTCCGCCGAAGCTGCCCGGCCCGTCCGCCTGCGGCAGCGCCTCGAGCTCGTCGACGACCAGGACGTCGCGCAGCGAGGGCACGTCCGGCCGCACGCGCGCGACCAGCGCGGGGAAGTCGATGCCGCGGAAGCGGCCCGGGACCACGAGCGCAGCGCTCTCGGTCTGGCGCAGGATGAAGCGGATCTCGCGCGCGCCGTAGATCGGGACGATGGGGTTCAGGACCGCGCCGAGCCGGTGCACCGCGTGGAAGAGCACTGCCGCCTCGGCCCGGTTCGGGAGCACCGACGACACCACCTCTCCCGCGCGGATGCCGCGCGCCGCGAGCCCCGCGGCGACGCGGTCGGTGAGCCGGTCGAGCGCGGCGTACGAGAGCCGCACCCGGTCGTCGACCAGCGCGGTCTTGTCCGGATGCGCGGCCGCGTGCCCGCGGAGCGTCGCGGTGAACGACATCAGAGGCCCATCGCCTGCGCCACGCGCTCGTGGTGCCGGGCCGGCGATCCCCACTGGAGCTCGGCGGCCTTCGCCCGCCGCGTGAAGAGGTGGAGGTCGTGCTCGGTCGAGAAGCCGATCGCGCCGTGCACCTGGTGGGCGTGCATGAAAATGCGCCGGAGCGCCTCACTGCCGTATGCGAGGGCCGCGCTCACCGCGAGGGGCGCTTCCAGGCGCCACGCGGCCTGGTACACGAGGTGGCGGAGCGCGTCGAGGTCGGTCCGCATGTCGGCGCAGCGGTGCGCGACCGCCTGGAAGCTGCCGATGGGCCGGCCGAACTGGACGCGGGTGCTGGCGTGGTCCACGGTCATCTCGAGGGCGCGCTCGGCCGCGCCGACCATGTAGGCGAGGGTGGCGACGGCGCCGCGGTCGAGCGCGCGCGCGAGTGCGGGGCCGGCCCCGCCCGGGGCGCCGAGCGGCTCACCCTGCGCGCCGTCGAGGACGACCTCGTAGACCGGATCGCCGCCGAGCGTGGCGAGCCGCGTCGCCGCGACGCCCGCCGCGCCCCGCTCGAGCGCGATCAGCGACGGGCCGGCGGCGGCGACGAGGAGCAGGTCGGCATCGGGCGCGAAGGGCACGAAGAGCTTGCGGCCCGTGAGCCGGCCTCCGCCGTCGGCAGCGAGCGCCGGCGTCCCCCACGGGTCGCGCCACCCGGGCTCGACAAGCGCCAGCGTCGCCACCATCTCGCCGGCGGCGATGCGAGGCAGCCAGCGCCGCTGCGCCTCGCTGCCCAGGGCCAGGATGAGCGGCCCGCAGAGGACGGCGGTCGGGAGGAAGGGGGAGGGCAGGAGGGCGCGGCCCATCTCCTCGAGCACGAGGATCGTCTCGACGAACCCGAGGCCGCCCCCGCCGGAGGCCGCCGGCAGCGCCATCCCCTGCCAGCCGAGCCCGGCCATCGCGCGCCACACGTCGGGCCGAAAGCCGCGCGGATCGCGCTCGGCGGCGCGCGTGTCGGCGAGCGACCAGGCGCGGGCGAGGAAGCGGCGGGCGGCTTCGACCAGCATCTCCTGCTCGGCGGTGAGCGTCAGATCCATCGTCGTTCAGCTCGCGCGCGGGAGGCCGAGGCCGCGGCGCGCGATGATGTTCTTCTGGACCTCGAGCGTGCCGGCGGCGATCGTGCTCGGCACGTTGCGCGCCCACTGGCGGTGGAGGAGGCCGCGCAGCGGCGCGCCGGGCGCGTCGGCCGTGAGCTGTCCGCCGAGGCCGAGGATCTCGAGGCCGACGTGGCCCACCCGCTGCTCGAGCTGGGTGTTGTGGACGCGTGCGATCGCGGTTTCGACGCTCGGCACCTGCCCGCGCGCTTGGAGCGAGATGACGCGGTAGTTGAGGAGCCGCGCCACCTCCTGGCGCACCCGCAGCTCGGCGAGCTTCCGGCGCACGTCGGGGTCGCCCGCCAGGCCGGCGGCCTTCACGTGCTCGACCAGCAGCGCGATCACCCGCCCGGCGCGCGCGTAGCGCGCCACGCCGACGCGCTCGAAGGTGAGCCCGGTGGTCACGATCTCCCAGCCCTGGCCCTCGGCGCCGAGGAGGCAGTCGCGCGGCACCCGGACCTCGTCGAAGAACATCTCGTTCAGCTCGTGCGGCCCCGCCATGCTGTCGATCGGCCGCACGGTGATGCCGGGCGTGCGCATGTCGACGAGCAGGATCGAGAGGCCCTCGTGCCGGCGCGCCCCCGCGCCGGTGCGCGCGAGGAGGAAGCACCAGTCCGCCGGCGCGTCCGCGTAGCTGCTCCAGAGCTTGTGTCCGTTCACGACCAGATGATCCCCGCGCGCCTCCGCGCGGGTGGCGACCGCAGCCAGGTCCGAGCCGGCGCCGGGCTCCGAGAAGCCCTGCGTCCAGAGCACGTCACCGGCCGCCATGGGCGGCAGGAAGCGGCGCTTCTGCGCCTCGCTGCCGAAGCGCATGATGCACGGCCCGATGTAGTTGAGGTTCATGTACTGCGGGCCGCGCGGCTCGTCGTGCGCCCACATCTCCTCGCGCAGGATCGCCTGCTTCCAGACGCTCGCCTCCTGACCGCCCCACTCGCGCGGCCAGCTCATGGTGAGCCAGCCGCGGGCGGCGAGCTTGGCGCAGAAGGCGCGCGTGAACGCGATCGCGCGCGGGTCGTCCACGAACATGCCGCGCCACCACGCCGGCAGCTCCTCGCTGAGGAAGGCGCGCAGCTCGGCGCGGAAACGCTCCTCCTCCTCGCTGAAGGCGAAGTCCATGCTACGGCGCGACGGGGAGGATGCCGCCGTCGACGCTGAACGTGGCTCCGGTGATCCAGCTCGCGCGCGGCGAGGCGAGGAAGACGACGAGCGGGGCGATGTCCGCCGGCTCGCCCATGCGGCCGGCGGGGATCGGGCGCGCGCGCAGCGTCTCCGCGAACACCTCCTCGACCGTCTTTCCGGTCGCCTCGGCGCTCTTCCGCGCCGCCTCCTCGACCGCCTCGGTGCGCACCAGGCCGGGGACGACGCAGTTGGCCAGGACCCCGTCCTTGGAGAACGCGTTGGCGAGGCTCTTGGTGAAGTTGATGAGGGCCGCCTTGGCGGCGGCGTAGGGCGCGAAGTACGGGTCGGGCTGGCGGCCGACGCGCGAGGAGATGTTGACGATCCGCCCGCCGCCGTGGGCGCGCATGAGCGGCACGCAGGCGAGCGAGAGCCGGACGGCGCTCATGAAGTTGAGCTCGAAGCTCGCGTGCCAGTCCTCCTCGGTCAAGTCGAGGAGGCGCTTGGGCGAGCCCTTGCCGGCGTTGTTGACGAGCACGTCGACGCGGCCGAAACGCGCCACGGCGCGCTCGACTACGAGCCGGGCGCCGGCCTCCGTCGCCACGTCGGCGGGGACCGCCTCGCCGGCCCGCCCGCGCCCGCGGATCTCGGCGGCGACGGCGTCGAGCGCCGCGCTACCGCGCGCGTTGATCACCAGGTCGGCGCCGGCCTCTGCCAGCTCGAGCGCGATCGCGCGGCCGATGCCCTTGCTCGCGCCCGTGACGAGCGCGATGCGTCCCGCGAGCTCCGTCACACGACCCCCTCCGCGCGCAGCCGCTCGATCTCGGCTGCGGACAGACCGAGCGTCCCGCCCAGAACCTCCGCGGTGTGCTCGCCGGGAGCGGGCGCCGGCGTGGCCGCGAAGCGCTCGCCGTCCACCTTGACCGGCGTGCCGAAGAGCCGGACGTGGCCCGCGACGGGGTGATCCTGCGCGAAGAGGAGCTCGCGCGCGCGGAAGTGCGGGTCCTCGAGCAGCTCGTCGGCGGTGTAGACGGGTCCACCGGGAACGTCGTGCGCGATGAAGAGCGCGATCCACTCGGCGCGCGTCCGGGTGCGGAAGATCGCCGCCAGCTCGGCGCGCAGCGCCTCGTCGCCGCGGGCGTGGTCGCCAGCGGGCCGACCGGACTTCGCCTCGAACAGGTCCGGCCGGCCGACGGCGGTGCAGAAGTTGCGCCAGAACTTCCGCTCCGAGGCCTGGAGGAGCACGACCCGGTCGTCCGCCGTCCGGTAGTACTGATAGCGGACGGCGGGGATCATGTCGGGGATCGCCGACACGACGCCGTTCAAGGCCGCGTCGAGGTGCTCGGCCTGCCAGGCAGCGGCCACGTCGAGCTCGGCGACCTCGAGCAGCCGTCCCCTGCCGGTCGCGCGCGCCTGGACGAGCGCCGCGCACACCGCGAGCGCCGCATGGAGCGGTGCGGCGAGCATGCCGACGGGGGTGTAGGAGGGGATGCGCGGCGAGCCGTCGGCGTGCGTCACGGGCGGCGCCAGGCCCGCGAAGGCGTCGTAGGCGACCCCATGCGTGGCGAGCGCCGCGTAGGGCCCGGACGTCCCCGCGCCCGAGAGCGTGCAGTAGACGAGCCGCGGGTTCACGGCCCGGAGGCGCTCGTAGTCGGCGGCGCAGCGCGCCGCCGCGCCCTGGCGGAGACCGTCGATGAACACGTCGGCCGTCGCCGCCAGGCGATGGAGGAGACGCTGGCCCTCGGCGCGCTTCAAATCGAGGGTCACGCTCTTCTTGCCGCGGTTCCAGCGGAGATGCATCAGGTTCAGCCCGGCGAGCTTGCGGCCGCCGACCGCGCGCAGGTAGTCGCCGTCCGGCGGCTGCTCGATCTTGATCACCTCCGCGCCGAGGTCGGCGAGATGCATGCCGAGGAGGTCGGGCGCGAGGAGCGCCATCTCGAGCACACGGACGCCGCCGAGGAGCGTGTACGCCAAGGGTTCAGCGTCCTTTGAACTCCGGCTTCCGCTTCTCCGCGAAGGCCCGCACGCCCTCCTGCATGTCCTCGCTCTCGGCGACCAGCGTCTGCGCGAGCGCCTCCTCCTCGAAGCAGGTCTCGAGCCCGCTCTCGTAGGCGCGCTGGAGGAGGCGCTTCGACATGCCGAGGGCGAACGTCGGGCCGCGGGCGAGCCTCTCGCCCCACGCGCGCGCCGCGCCCTCGAGCTCCGCCCGCGGCACCACCTTGTTGCAGAGTCCGAGGCGCAGCGCCTCATCGGCGGGGACGTCGTCGGCGAGGAGGACCAGCTCCTTCGCCTTGAGCAGCCCGACCAGGCGCGAGAGGAGGAACGCGCCGCCCGAGTCGATGGCGATGCCGCGGCGGGCGAACACCTCGACGAGACGCGCCTCGGCGGCCATGACGACGAGGTCGCAGGCGAGGGCGAGGTGCGCGCCCATCCCGGCGGCGACCCCGTTGACGGCCGCGACCAGCGGCTTCTCGAGCTCGAGCACCGCGCGGATGAGCCGCTGCGAGCCCTGCTTCATGAGCGCGCGCGTCGTGCCCGCGTGCGGAGGCGGTGCGGCGTCCCGGCGGCCGCCCCACAGGTCGGCGCCGGGACAGAACCCTTCGCCCGCGCCGGTCAGCACGGCGGCGCGGATGGCCGGATCGGCCTCGACCCGCGCCAGGGTCTGGAGGAGCGCCTGGCGCATCTCGTCGTTGATCGCGTTGCGAACCTCCGGGCGGTTGAGGGTGATCCACGCGAGGCCGCCGTCCGCCCGGAAGAGGACCGTGTCCGCCATGCTGCCGGAGGCTCTAGCTCAGGACGCGGCACGCCGGCAACGTTGCAGAGCTAGGCGGCGAGCCGGGCGAGCACGTCGCGCACCGCGGCCTCGGGGTCGGGCGCGCGCACCAGCGCGCCGATCATGGCGACCGCGTCGGCGCCCGCGGCCCGCACCGCCGCCGCCGTCTCGGGCGTGATGCCGCCGATCGCCACCAGCGGGCAGCGGACGGCGGCGCGCACGGCGGAGACCAGCGCCAGGCCGCGCGGCGCGAGCGCGTCGGGCTTGGTCGTGGTCGCGTAGACCGGGCCCACGCCGATGTAGTCGGCGCCCGCGGCCTCGGCGGCCCGCGCCTGCTCGAGGTCGTGGGTCGAGACGCCGATCCGGCGTCCCGCGCCGAGCACGCGGCGCGCGGCCGCGACCGGCAGGTCGTCCTGGCCGAGGTGCACGCCGTCGGCCTCGGCGGCGCGCGCGACGTCGGGACGGTCGTTCACCAGGAAGAGAGCGCCGGCCGCGCGCGCGAGCGGACGGATCGCCAGCGCCGCGGCGAGGAGCTCGCGCGCGCTCGCCCCCGGCCAGCGGAGCTGCAGGATTCGCGCCCCGCCCCGGAGCAGCGCGGCGGCGAGCGCCGCCGGATCGCGGCCCGTGTCGAGCGGGTCGACGATCGCGTAGAGCGGCGGGAGACGCATCGACCGCTAGCGCGACGCGGTGCCGCGGCGGATCTCGATGCCGAGCTCGGTGATCTTCTTGCGCAGGGTGTTGCGGTTGATGCCGAGCATCTCGGCCGCCTTCACCTGGTTGCCGCCCGCGCGCTCGAGCACGACCTCGATGAGCGGCCGCTCGACGGCACTGATCAGCAGGGCGTGCAGGTCGCTCGGCAGGGCGGTGGCATCGGCCGCGAGCAGCTCGGCCAGGCGTCGGCGCACGGCCTCCTCGAGCGGCAGGGCGTCGCCCGCCGCCTGCCGCGGCTCCCCCGCCAGCGCGAAGTCCTCGGGCACGAGCGTCCGCCCGCCCGCCAGCACGGCGGCGCGCAGGAGCGCGTTCTCGAGCTCGCGGACGTTGCCGGGCCAGCTGTGGCGGAGGAGGAGGTCCCGCGCCTCGGCGCTCACCCCGACCAGCGCCGTGCCGAGCTCGCGGTTCACCTTGTCGAGGAAGAACTCGATCAGCTCGGGGACGTCCGCCCGCCGCTCGCGGAGCGGCGGCACGGCGATGCGGACGACGTTCAGGCGGAAGAAGAGGTCCTCGCGGAAGCGCCCGGCGCGCAGCGCCGCTTCGAGGTCCTGGTTGGTGGCGGCGATGATGCGCACCTCGGCGCGGATCGCGTCCCGGCCGCCGACGCGCGTGAATTCGCGCTCCTGGAGGACGCGCAGCACCTTCGCCTGGAGCGCGAGGGGCATGTCGGCGATCTCGTCCAGGAACAACGTGCCGCCCGCGGCGGCCTCGAACTTGCCGATGCGCCGCTCGACCGCGCCGGTGAATGCGCCGCGCTCATAGCCGAAGAGCTCGCTCTCGAGGAGCTCGTTCGGGATGGCCGAGCAGTTGAGCGCCATGAAGGGTCCACCGCGCGAGGAGTGGTAGTGGATGGTCTTGGCGATCAGCTCCTTGCCCGTCCCGGTCTCGCCCTGGATGAGCACGGTCGCGTCGGTGGGCGCGACGCGACCGATCAACTTGTAGACCTCCTGCATGGCCGGGGTGCGGCCGATGACCAGGTCGTTGCGCTGCTCGAGCTCGCCGCGCAGGCGCTCCAGGTCGTGCGTCAGCCGCCTGAGCTCCATGGCGCGCGCGATGAGCGCCGCCACCTGCTCCAGGTCGAAGGGCTTGGTCAGATAGTCGTACGCCCCCCGCTTGGTCGCCTCGATGGCGTTCGCCATCGTGTTCTGCGCCGTCATGATGATGAAGAGGGTGTCGATGCGCGCCTCGCGCGCCTGCTGGAGCACGTCGAGGCCGGAGAGGTCGGGCATCTTGATGTCGATGAGCGCGACGTCGAAGGGCCGGGCGCGCAGCTCCGCGAGCGCGGCCGTGCCGCTCCCCACCGCCACCACGCTGTGCCCCTGCTGCGTGCAGGCGCGCTCCAGGACCCAGCGGATCGACTCCTCGTCGTCGGCGATGAGGATCGAGCCGGCGCCGGCCGCCCTGGCCTCCCCGGTGCTCACCGGTCTGCGTCCTGGCTCACGGGAAGGGTCACGCGAAAGCGGGCCCCGCCCGCCGGCCGCGGCTCGTAGCCGATCGTCCCGCCGTGCTCGCCGACGATGCGCTGGCAGAGGGCGAGGCCCAGGCCCGTGCCGCGCGCCTTGGTCGAGAAGAAGGGCGAGAAGAGCTGTGCCTGGTGCTCCTCGGGGATGCCCGGCCCCGTGTCCTCGACCAGCACGGAGAGGAAGCGCCCGCGTCCCGAGCGGCGGCGGATGTGGAAGCGGGCCTCGAGGCGGGTCGAGAGCAGGAGCTCGCCCGTCCCGCCGAGCGCCTCGAGGGCGTTCTTCATCAGGTTCAAGAAGACCTGCGTCAGCTGCGCACGGTCGCCCCGCACCGGGGGCAGGCTCGGGTCGAAGGCGGTGCGCAGCGCGACCGCCCCCCAGGCCGGCGACTGGCGCTGCAGCTCGACGACGTCGTTCAGCACGCGGTGGATGTTGACCGCCTCGAGGTGGAGGCGGGGCGCGGTCGAGAGCTCGCGCAGCTGCTCGACCAGCCCGTCGAGACGCTCCACCTCGCGGATGATGATGTCCGTGCAGCGCACCAGCTCGGGATCGCTGACCGCGCCGCGTAGCAGCTGCGCGGCACCCTTGATGCCGCCGAGCGGGTTCTTGATCTCGTGCGCCAGGCCGCTCGCCACCGTGCCGAGCGCGCCGAGGCGGTCGGCCCGCCGGGTGGTGGCCTCGAGCGTGTGCTGCAGCGTCAGGTCGTGGAGCACGAGGACGGCGCCGCGCGCGCGTCCCTCGGTGTCGACCACCGGGGCGCAGGCGGCGCTCACCGGCACCTCGTGCCCGCGCGCGGCGAGCATCCCCTCGCCACGCCGTCGCGCCGCGCCCTCGACGAGCGTGCCGCGCGCCATCTCGCCCACCCACGGGCTCGTGCGGAAGAGCGTCCCGACCTCGCCACCGACCGCCTGGGACGCGGCCATGCCGGTCAGCTGCTCGGCGGCCGGGTTCAGGTCGGTGATGCGGCCCGTGCGGTCGAGGACGATGACGCCGTCCTCGATCGAGGCGAGCACATCGGCCCACGGCGGCCGCGGCGCGACGCGGGGCGGGGTGAGCGGCGTCGGTTTGGCGCCCACGGCCACCGCTAGAGGTCGTCTCCACCCGCGGCGTCGTCGCTGCCGTCGTCCGGCTCGCCCCCGGCCTCGAGCTCGTCGACCATCCCGTCGAAGTCCTCGCCGGCCTCCTCGCCGAGCTCCTTCCCCATCTTGCGCATCCAGCGCGCCATGCTCTTGGGATCGTTCTCGTCGAGCCCGGCGAGGGAGCTGTCGTCGGCGAGCGAGTCGAGCCGGCTCTCCTCCGAGCGCCCGAGCGCGAAGCGCGACATCAGGCGCGTGAGCGCGCGGCTCCCGCAGTGCTCGCACACCGGCTCGACCACCTCGCTCACGCGCAAGGTGAGGATGGACACCGTCCGCTTACACCCCCCGCAGCGGTACTCGTAGATCGGCATCGCGAACGGATTATAGCCGCCCGCCCCCTAGGGCAACCAGCGGCGCCTTGGCGGATGTTTGCCGGGCGCGGCTTCGCCGCGCCCGGCACGCCCCGAGCGCCCGAAGGGCGCGAACAGCTACGAAGGGAGCCGCGCGCGTCAGCGCGCGGCGACGGGGGGTCCGGGGGGAGCGCGGCGGAGCCGCGCTGGCGTTGGACCGCAGCGCGCGGCGAAGCCGCGCGCGAGCACTGGACGGGCCCCCCGGATCATTTGCATCATTTACTCGCTTTAGCCGAGAACCCCCGCTCCCCGTAGGTGAGCACGGTGCGCTTGCCGTTGACGACCGACTCGAGGGCCACCTCTCGGCCCCACAGGCGGTGGACGTAGGCGAGGGTCTTCTCCGCGTACTCCAGCTGGAGGTCGCGCCCGTCGTGCAGGTGCGCGAGGAGGAGCGTGCGGTTGTGGTTGTGGTCCGCGTCCTCGACCCGGATCACCGGGATCGACCCCATACCGACGGTCTTGACCAGCGTCTCCTTCACCTTCCGCCAGCCCTCCTCGTCGGAGACCTCGCTCACCACCAGGTCATCGCCCTTGGCCTCGTAGCGGAAGAGGTCGAGGTCGCGCATGAGCACCTCGTGGAGCCAGCGGCGGAGGAAGGAGGGGTCGCGATCGACCTCGCGGGTCTGGAAGAGGAGGTCGCGCCCGGTCTTTCCCGGCGGCAGGTTCTCCTTCTCCTCCGGCGTCGGCTGGTCGCCGCGGCGCTCGATGTCCTCCCAGAGCTTGAGGCCGAGGTGGTACGGGTTCAGCTGCCCGGGGATGGGCCGCACCACCTGGTTGTGGCGCACGACGAACTCGAGGTGCAGCTCCTGCGGCAGCTCGAGGGCGTCGAGGATCCTCTTGTGCCAGAAGCTCGCCCAGCCCTCGTTCATGATCTTGGTCTCGATCTGCGGGATGAAGTACTGCGCCTCCTCGTG
>Ga0137403_10006951_pt1 | contig 12872 bp, 13 predicted proteins | sample CZOMad2_1_16fung_FD_122057 | JGI IMG/M metagenome (GOLD analysis project Ga0137403, IMG submission 122057) | Vadose zone soil fungal communities from Angelo Coast Range Reserve, California, USA - CZOMad2_1_16fungal (Hybrid Assembly) | ecosystem: Environmental > Terrestrial > Soil > Vadose zone... | reverse complement strand
AGGATTTCATAATTGGCATCAAGGTCAGCTCAATTGAGTTTCAAGACAAAGGCTTTCTCCCGAGGATGCCAAGGGTCTGTGCCAGGCGTTGGAGCAGGCCAAGTTTGACTACGTTGAGTTCTCGGGTGGAACATATGAGTCTCTTGCCTTCGGTCACAAGCGGGACAGCACGAAGAAGCGCGAGTCGTTCTTCATCGAGTTTGCGGAGCAGATTGTGAAGCTTCTTACAAAGACGAAGACATACATCACTGGAGGAACGAAGACTGTAGGTGCAATGGTCAAGGCACTTGATACGGTCGATGGTGTTGGTCTTGCGCGTCCAGTATGCCAGGAGCCTCACCTGCCAAGAGACATTCTTGAAGGGAAAGTTGTACCGCGCAAGTGCATAGGCCGCGGGAATGCCGGCTGCGATCGAAAGCGCCACGGCGCCGATCGAGATAATGATGCTGTTAAGGAAGAACCGCGGAAAGTCCGGGCGTGCGGACGCGTATTGTCCGTGTTGCTCCCCGATGACCAGCGCTGAGTAGTTATCGATTGTCGGCGTGAACACGAACGTCGGCGGCACTGAAATGACGTCCGCGGGGCTCTTCAACGAAGTCAGCAGGATCCACAAAAACGGAAACATGGTCCAAACGAGGAGCATGATCGCCGCCGCCGCCAGGACGGCATTCCACAGGTAGCGCTGGCGGAACGCGGGGCGGAACGTCATTGGGCTGCGTTCTCCGCTGCGCGATTCCAAAGCCGCAATAGCAGGTAACTGGCGATCACAACCAACAAGAGCAGCACGACGGCTTGGGCCATGCCCTTGCCCATCTGGTACCACTGGAAGGAATATTGGTACGCCATGAAGAGCAGGTTGGTGGTTGCGTCGTTGGGCCCTCCTGCCGTGGTCGCGTAGATCACGTCGAAGATCCGAAGCGAGTCCATCGTTCGAAAGGTCATGACGAGGACCAGGAACGGGCTCAGAAGCGGCAAGGTGAGGTAGCGCAGCATGGCGACGGGACTGGCGCCGTCGACCTGAGCCGCCTCGTACGGCTCGGTCGGCAGCGCCTGCAGGCCGCCCAGGAGAACCAAGGCCACAAATGGCAAATTGCCCCAGGTGTCGATGATCAGCACCGAGACGACCGCGCCTTGCGTGGAGCCGAACCAGTTGATCGGGTCCACGCCGATGAACGACAGCATATAGTTCAAGATGCCGCCATTCGTCGATGCCATCATGATTTTCCACATCAGCGCGGTGATCACCGGCGGCATCATCAACGGCATCAGCATCAACGCGCGGATCACGTTGCGGCCCGGGATGCGCGCATGCAGGAACAACGCCACCGCGAGCCCGAGCCCCACCTGGACGATGACCGCCACCAGCGTAAATCCGAGCGTGAACTGCATCGCGCGGGCAAATAGCGGCTCGCTGACAAGACTCACATAGTTATCGAACCAGACGAACCGGAACCGATTGGGATACTGCAACCAGTAGCTTGTCAGGCTGTAATAGAGCCCCAAGCCAAACGGATACAGCATCCCCGCGAGGAGGACCAAGGCTGGCGCGAGCAACAGATAGGGCAGCAACCTCTCCTGCCGCCGATACTGTCGGCGCTTTCGCACTGTCGTCATGAGCATGCTGCTATAATTTGATGCCGGCTTCCTGCAGGACCTTGTCAGCTTCGGTGCTTGCCTTCTTCAGCGCGTCGGCCGCGGACATGCGCTGGAAGTAGATTTCGTGCAGCGCGCGCCCCCAGATGTCGCCGACCCGTTGACGCTCGGACTCGGGCGTCCACGCCACCTTCGCTGTTTCAAGGTTTTTGGCGACAGTCGTCATGTAGCTGCCGCCGCCCCACGGCCTCATGATCTCCTGAACGCGCGGGTCGTTGGTGACCGAGGTCCGGGACGGATTGAAGTTGCGATAGCCGAGGGTGGCGTTGAGCAGGGTACGCTGCGCGGTGGCCCATTGCACGAAGAGCCAGGCCGCTTCCTTGTTCTTGGTCGCGCTGTTGATTCCCAGCGCCCAGGTCCAAAGCCCGGCGTAGGTTTTGCCCCCGGCGCCGGACGGAATAAGCGCGTAGCCGACCTTGCCGGCCACTTTCGACTTCGCGGGGTTCTCATAACTGGCTGCGAAAAAATCCGCGTCGGCGATCATGCCGCCCTGCCCGGCCGTGAAAGCCTCCATGGCATCGTACCATTGCATGTTGGCCCAGTTTGCCGGGCCGCTGTCACGGACCATCCGGATCCAGGTCTCGGTGAACGCGACCGAGCGCGGATCGTGAAAGTTGGCGTTGAGCTTCTCGTCGAACTCGCTCCACTTGCCGTCGGTGTATGACTTGAGGCCGCTGACAAAGCCCGTGCCCATGCTCGCCAGACCCGGTGTGCCGCGGGCCACGATACCGGGAATGCCGGCATTCTTCTTCACCAGCCGCGCCGCATCGGCCATTTCCTCGAGGGTCGTCGGTACCTTGATGTTGTACTGGTCGAAGATGTCCTTGCGGTATGCGAGGATATAGCTCTCTTCAAGCACCGGGATCGAGTAGAGCGGCCCCTCGCCGACGCCGCTGCCGGTCTTGCCGTTCCAACGGTTCGCCGCGATCAGCGCCGGATAGAAATCATCGAGCTTGAACCATCCAGGATCGGTCAGCTTCGGATTGCTGAGGAAGTCGTCGAGCGGCAGGATCCAATTCGGAGGAACGTATTGCCAGTTCCGCATCGGGCCGGTCATGATGACGGAGAACTCGCCGCGCTGCTGCGATAGATCGGCAACGAGCCTCGTGAAATATTCCGCCTCAGGCAGAATCAGGTAGTCCACATTGATCCCGGTCAGACTCCGGAACTCGGGAATGAGCGGCAGCAGCGATTCGGTAAAGGGATGCTTGTTCAAGCCGATCGCGAGAGACTGGCCCGCGGCTTGCCGCCAATCGATCTTCGCTTGACGGTGATACGAAAGCGCCTGGTCGTCCTGGGCCGCCGCGCTCAGGACGCTTTTGATCGTGAACGGTGCCGCGAGCAACCAACCCGCAAGGTCTCGACGTCGTAATCGCATGAGCGTTTCCCCTTCTCTCAGGTTGTTAATGGGCGTCACCCGCGCGGCACCCATTTCAGAATGTGCTGCCCGACCGCGACCGTTTTGCCGTCATCATTAACGATGGTCACGTCGGACACGGCACGACGTTTCTCAAGATCGATCTCGGCGACCTTGTATTGCACGGTGATGGTGTCTCCGATGAAGACCGGCGCAATGAACCGGATACGGTCATAGCCAAGTGAAACCGGCGTCTCCGGTGTGCCGTCGCGTCCGGCCCGTTCGGCGACCATGGTCGAGGTCGTCGACATGAAGCCGATCAGCATCGCGCCATGCGCCATCCGGCGGCCATAGGCCGACTTTCGCATTTCGGCTTCGTTCATATGGTTCGGCGAGAAATCTCCCGTCAAACCGGCATAGAGATAGATGTCGGACTCCGCGATGGTCCTGCTGAAGCTCGCACTATCGCCAACCCGGACATAGAAGTTCGCCGCGGTGTCCACGTCAGGCAACCTTTGCATAGGCTGTTTCAGGACGGAGGCCCGCCAATTCCAGGAAGTGGGCAATCTTCGCAATCTCCTCCTGGGTGATCTTGACCAAGGGTGGACGCACGAACGCGCGCTCCAGGCGGCGCAGGATCACGAGCGCCTCCTTCATCCGATTATGCTGGTCGAACAAAGGAGAATCGTAAAATGCCCGCACCGTCGGATGGATGCGGTCGTTGATCGCCTGGGCTCTCCTGAGATCGCCGGCCTGGACGGCGTTGAACAACGCGACCTGCAGGTTGGCGATCACGCTGCCCGCACCCGACAGGATGCCCTGGCAGCCCATGGCGAGCGAACCGAGCAGCCAGGTGCTGTGCGTCGTCAGCACGTTGACGGGTCTGTCGAGGCTGGCCAGTTCACGGATATGCCGTTCGTGTGCTTTGCCATCGCCATATTGGTCCTTGATGGCGCGGATTTGCGGATAGCGATGACACAGCTCGAGCAGGGTTTCGAGCGGATAGGCCAACCGCGACGCCAATGGATACTGGAAGGCGATGATCGGCAGGTCGCTCGCGGCGGTGATGTAGCGGAAATGCTCGATGATGCTGGCGGGCCGCATGTGACCTTCGAGACCGAGAATATCGGGCGGGAATACCAGCAGCGCATCAGCCCCCTCGTCCTGCGCCATCCGCGCCAGCCGGGCAGCCTCCAAGCTGGAATTGGTGAACACGCCGATGATCATCGGCATCGTTTCGCCCAGCGTTTCGCGGGTCACCGCAGCGATCCGGCGCTGCTCGTCGAATGTCAGGGACGAAACCTCGCCGGCGTGCCCGTTGGCGCAAATCGCACTGACGCCATTGACCGATGCGATGTCGCGCAGGTGGCGTCGGCAGGCCTCCTCGTCGACGCGCAGTTCTTCATCGAAGGGCGTGAGACAGGCGGGTATTACCCCCTTGGGTACAAACGTGCTTTGACGCGCCATGACGATCTCCTCTTCAGTGGATTAGCGTTGCACGCCGGCCATCGAGATGCCCGATATCACGTGACGGCGGAAAATCAGAAATACGATCAGGGCCGGCAGCGTCGCCATGAAGGAGCCGGCCATCATCAGATCGTACTGGATGTCCGAGGCCGCGACCAAGGTCTTCAGTCCGATCGGAATAGTCCGCACGTCCGAACGCTGGAGGGCAACAAGCGACCAGAAGAATTCGTTCCAGGCAAAGATGAAGATGAAGATCGCCAAGGCGCCGTAGGCCGGCAGCGACACCGGAATGATGACATGCCACAGGATACGAAAGTGGCCGCAACCATCGAGCCGCGCCGCGTCCTCGAGATCGGTCGGCAGATTGATGAAGAACTGCCGCAACAGGAACAGGCTGATCGGCAGGGCCGACAATGGAAGAAAGACGCCGGCGAAAGTGTTGAGCAAGCCGATCTTCTTGACGATGAAGAACAACGGAATGGCGTTGATCTCCCAGGGGATGAACATGCCCGCCAGCAGCAACAGGAACAGTGCGTCGCGCCCACGCCACTTCAGCCGCGACAGCGAATAGGCAGCGAACGTCGTGACCACCACCGTGATGACCGTCGCCCAGAAGGCGACCTGAAAGGAATTGAACAGCCAGAGGAAAAACGGCCGCTTGTCCAGGAGTGTCCGGAAGTGATCGAGCGTGATCGCAGACGGCAGCCAATGCGGCGTAAAGCTCATCACTTCGGGCGTCGGCTTGACTGCAGTCGCTACCATCCAGATGACCGGCACGATCCAGACGATCGCCAGCCCGTAATAGACCGCATATTTGACTGGCCCTTTCAGGACGCCGAGTGTCATCATCAGTTCAATTCCGACCGCAGGCCCAGCACGCGAACCAGAACCATGCTGAGCACGAAAATGATGGCGAACAGGATGAAACCGACGGCGGCGGCCTGGCCGAAATTGAAGGACTCGAAAGCCAACCGGTACATATACAGGGCAAGGACCTCCGACGAGGTGCCTGGCCCCCCATTGGTCATGATGATGACCTGACCGAGCGTACGCAGACCCCCGACCAGCGTCAGAACGGCCGCGAACAGGATCGATGGCTTCATCAACGGCAGGGTAATGGAAAAAAATTGCCGGATCGGCCCGGCGCCATCGATCGCGGAACTCTCGTACAACTCCTGCGGAATCGCGTTGAGGCCGGCCCGAAAGACCACCATCCGGTACCCGCAGAGCCACCATGCGGTGACAAAAGCGATCGTCGGCAACACGAAGACCGGACTGTTCAGGAAGTCGGGCGAACCGAGCCCAAGCAGCCGCATGTAGTACGGCACGATCCCGACATTGGGGTCCAGAAGGAAGGCCCACAGGATGCTGACGACCGAAACGTTGAGCAGATAGGGAAAGAACAAGGCACCCTCGATCAAGCCCGCGCCACGCAGGCTCCTTCGGTGCAGCAGCAGGGCAAAGCCAAGCCCGAGTCCCAGGATGAGGGGGATGACGCAGCCCGCGAACACGAACGTGTTCTTCAGCGCGTTCCAGAATCGCGCGACTGCGAAGAGCTGGGTGTAGTTTTCGAACCCGATGAATTTGGACCCGCCGATCGGATTCCACCTGTGCAGGCTGATGTAAAAACCGTAGCCGATGGGCAAAACGGCGAAGAGGCCCCACAACACCAGATACGGCAGAAGAAACAGCAATCCGACGACGGCGTCGTCCTGGATCCACCGTTTCTGCGCCGCGGCCGGCGTGCTGTCGGGACGGACCTTGCCAGACCGCGATACGGCATTGGCTGAAGGGATCGCCGTACTCACGATGCAGACAAGACCTTGTCCACGGCCTTCTCGGCCTGATCGAGCGCGTCCTTCACGCTCATCGTGCCGTTATAGGCCTGCTGGGTGAATGGCTCGATGGCAAGATCGACATCGGTGATCTTCGGATGTCGCGGCTCCGCGAGCATCGCGCCGCTCGCCGCAGCCTGCGCAAACATGCCGAGCGTCTTGCGCCAGGTGTTGGTCTGCTTGAGCTCGGGGTTGTCGATACCGGCCTTGAACAGCGGGACGGCCCCGCCCATTTCGCCCCACAGCGAGGTGTAGGGCAGGAACGCTTTCAGAAAGGCGGCGGTCGTCTCAAGCTTCGCAATCGTTTCCTTGCTGTCGGGCTGCTTCGGCAGGACGATGAGATGATAGCCGCCCCATGCGACGCGCCGCTCGAAGAATTTCGGCGGCATCGAGCAGCCGTAATTCAGCTTGGCTTTTTCGACGGTGAGATAGAACCAAGTTCCGTTCTGGAGCATGGCGAGTTCGCCGGCCAGGAACTGGTTGTTGCCGTTCGTGCCCGGCTTGTTCCAGCCGCGCTTCAACACACCATCGACCAGATATTGAAGCGCTTCGCGGCCCTTGTCGGTGTTGAAGGCCGGCTTGTCGCCCTCGAGAAACTTGCCGTTGTTGCCCCACAGGAGCCCCAGCCAGGCGCGGCGTATGAAACGCGTCTCGCCGCTCAGCGCCGGATGGTAGGGAATCTTGCCGATCTTCTTGATCGCTTCGCAGGCATTTTCGAACTCATCCCGCGTCTCGGGGAATTTCTCGGGATCAAGCCCCGCCTGCTTGAAAATGTCCTTGTTGTAGAAAATGCCGAAGCCGTTCTGGTCAAGGGGAATGCCAAGCGGCTTGCCGCCGACCAGGGAGATTCCCCATTGATTGAAGTCGCCAGGCTTGATGCCCATCCTGTCCAGCATGTTGCCGGCCGGCGTGTCGGTGACGTCGTAGAGCACCTGCGCGACGGACTCGTAACGGAAATCGTCGACGATGCCGAGCTGTGGCGCGGCTTCGGCGACGACCGAGTTGTAAAGCTGGGCGTAATATTCGGTCCAGGCGCCCTGGGTGAGATCGACCTGGATGTTCGAGTCGGCCGCGCCGATCTTCTTGACGATGGTTTCCATCGCGTCGGCATCGCCACCATGGAAAAGCGTGTTGAACCAGATTTTCGCCGGTGCGGCGAGCGCTGGATTCGAAAGGACATTCGTCATTGCGGCGAGGCCAAGCCCGCCCATTCCCTGCAAGAACTCACGTCGGCTTGCCATGCCGGGCCTCCCACCGTTCGTTGATCTCTGCCAACCCCAGCTCTGTAATGGATTACATAGAGGATGGCCTGGGTCAAGTATTGTGTTAGGGTTCAGGCGGAACACGGAGCGCGCGCGAGTGACAAAAGCGACAAGCGAGGGATTGAAAAGACGTCGTCAGCGCAAGGCGGCGGGCGCGGGACAGCAGACCGTCACTGTCAGCGATGTCGCCTCGCTGGCGCGGACCTCGACTGCGACGGTATCCCGCGCGCTGAACCTTCCTCAGTCGGTCAGCGGGGACGTTCGCGAACGCGTATTCGCTGCCGTCCAGAAGCTCGGCTACATCCCGAATAATTCCGCGCGCGCGCTTCGACAGAGCCAGACCCGCCTGATCGGGCTGGTCGTCCCCACGTTGAAATACGCGCTGTACGCGACGTTCTATGAAGCCATTCAAGCCAGCCTGGCGCCAATGGGCTTTTTTGCACTACTGACCACCAGCGACTACGACCTCGACCTCGAAGCGGAGCAGGCGCGAAAGCTGGTGCAGCGAGGCGCACAGGGCCTGGTGCTGGTCGGCAAGACTCACGACCGCAAGCTGACGGATTTCCTGGCGCGGGCGCGCGTCCCCTATGTCAACACCTATGTGTTCGATCCGACCGACAATGAGAACATCGTTGGCTTCGACAACGTGAAGGCAATCGCCGCGGCCGTTGACTATCTCGTCTCGCTCGGTCATCGCGACCTCGTTATGCTTTCGGGCCTTACCGGCAACCGCAACGATCGGGCGCAGGCGCGCGTAAAGGGCTTTCTCGATGCGGCGCAGGCCCACAAGCTGCCGGTCGAGAAACGCGTCGCCGAGGCCCCCTACTCGATCGAAGGCGGCCGCGCCGCGTTGCGGGAGATCTTCGACCGGGGCATCGAGCCGACCGGGGTCGTTTGCGGCAGTGACATGCTGGCCCTGGGCGCGATGCAAGAGTGCCGCGCGCGCGGCCTGAAGGTACCACGCGATCTATCGATCATTGGTTTCGACAATCTCGATTTCGCACCCCATCTCGATCCGCCGCTCAGCACGGTCGAAGTCCCCTCCTGGGACCTCGGCCGTATCGCAGGTGACTACATCGTCGCTTTGTGCACGGGCGCGGCGCGCCCGAACGTCACGAACCTTACCACCCGCTTGCTGATCCGCAATACGACGGGCAAGCCGCGCAGCCTGGTCTCGCTCAAGCGAACCGGGTGATTCCGAACCTTTACGCGCGCTTGAGCTCGTAGCTCTTGCGCTCGCGCTTCTTCTCCGGCGTCCCGGCAACTTCACTCGCAATGCAATCCTCGATCTCCGATGACGAATAGCCGAGTTCGGCCAAGATCTCGCGGGACTGCGCTCCGAGCGGCTGTGGCGCGAGACGAACCTCGGGCGCGCAGCCGTTGTAGCGGATGGGATGCGAAAGCAGCTTGAGAGCGGCATCGCTCGCTGCCGACGGCACATCGATGATATGGCGATTGTGCCGGACTTGCGGATCGCGTTCGACGGCCTCGTAATCATTGACGATCATATGCCAGATGTGGTTGGCGGCCAGCCGCGGGGCGAGCTCAGGAAGTGTGAAGCTGCGGGTGCCCTGCTCCGTCAAGCGCGAGATATCATCCCGGCGCGGGAACATATCGCTGTCAGGGATGGCCGCGAGCTCAGGAACCCCGAGAGCCTCGCCGAGATCTTTCAGCGTGCAGAGCGAAATGGCGATATGACCGTCCTTTGCGGGATAGATGCCGTAAGGCCCCTGCATGTACCATCCGCTGATATTGCCGGGTTCGCGGATCGAGGTAGGCCGGGGGCCGTTCAAATAGCAGGTCAAGCTCTCGGTCTGCAGATCAAGGGCGGCAGCCAACAGACTCACGTCGACACGACATCCCTCGCCCGTCGCGCGCTGGCGATGGAGCGCCGCTAGCATACCGACGGCGAACAGCGCCGCGCCGTGATGGTCGATGGCCGATACGCCGACGGCCCTGGCGCCGTCCGGGCTCCGGCCGGTCGCAGCCGCGAGACCGGACAAGGCCTGGACCAAAAGATCCTGTCCTGGCTTGTCGCGATACGGTCCATCCGGACCGTAGCCACTGGCGGATGCATAGATGATCCTCGGATTGATCTTGCGCGCCTCCTCGAAGCCGAGGCCGAGGCGTTCCATCACGCCGGGGCGGAAGTTTTCCGCAATAATATCCGATTTCGCGATGAGCTTCTGGGCGATCTCGCGGCCCTGCTTCGACCGCAGATCAAGAGCGAGACTGCGCTTGTTGCGGTTGGCGCAGGCGAACAATACCGATTCGTCGCCAACATAGGCATCGTTGCCGCTCCACTTGCGTTGAAATGCGCCATCGAGGGCTTCGACAGCGATCACGTCGGCGCCGAGATCGGCCATGATCTGAACGCCAAGCGGTCCCATCAGGAAGTGATTGAAGCTCAACAGACGAACACCGTCCAGCAGTCTCATCGAACCGTCCTATCTGCTAATTCATCCATAGACCGCCAGTGACATTGATGGCCTGGCCGGTCATGTAGCCCGCATCCTTGGAAAGCAGGAAGCAGATGACGCCGGCGACATCCTCGGGCTCCCCCATGCGGCCAAGCGGAATGAGCTTGACCCTCTCGCTCGCCGGCGCGAGTCCCCGCGCCACGGATTGGGCGTCGGCTTCCGCCCGCATCCGCGTATGATCGATCGGGCCTGGGCACACGGCATTTACCGTGATGCCATATTGCGCGACCTCCTTGGCAAGGCTTTGCGTGAGGCCAATGATGCCGAATTTGGAAGCCGCATAAGGCGCGTGCCCTGCCATGCCGGCCTTACCCAGCCATGATGCCAGATTGACGATCCGCCCGGTCCTGCGGCCGATCATGTGCCGTGTCGCAGCCCGGCAAACCAGGAAGGCTCCATCCAGATTGACGGTCAGGATTCGGCGCCAATCCGCGAAGCTGCATTCGGCGACGCGATCGAGATGGTCGATGCCGGCGCTGTTGACGAGATAATCGATCCTGCCATGTTCGGAAATCGCTTGGCCGAACGCCATTTCGACGGCGGCCTCGTCAGCAACATCCACGACGAGCTTCTGCGCGCCGATTTCTTCTGACATCATCGCCAGAGCGTCGGCATCCCGGTCCACAGCGACGACCTGGCAACCTGCCAGTGCCAGACGCCGGGCCGTTGCCCTCCCGATTCCCGATGCCGCACCTGTCACCAGCGCGACAGACTCTTCACGTTTCATCTGATCCTCTGTAATCCATTACAAATTACAGCGCGGCAGAAAAGTCAAGGCACGCGCAGAAACCGGTCGCGTGATCGCGAATGAGGAAATGCACGGACGCGGGATCGGGGCGACTCAGGCTGCCCGTTCCCTGGCGTTCAACGTCCATTTCAGGTGATGCTTGCCGACAGCGACCAGATCGCCACGCTGGTTCTTCACCTCGATATTGGCAAGCGTGCGTCGGCGCCCGGCGTCAATCTCGCTGATCGTATAAATCACCGTCACCGTATCGTTGATGTAGACGGGCTTTAAGAAACGAATGCCGTCGTAACCGAGCGACACCGGTGTTGAATCGATGCCTTTTCGAAGGCTTTCCTCGATCATTCGGGTCGACGCGGTCGACATGAAACCGACCATGAGCGCACCGTGAGCGATGCGCTTGCCATAGATCGAATGGCTCATGAACTCGTCGTCGACATGGTTCTGGGAGAGATCGCCCGTCAGTCCAGCAAACAGGTAGATGTCGGATTCGCCGACGGTCTTGGAGAACTTGACGAAATCGCCAACCTTCACGTGCATCGCAGTCATCCGATGAACCTCAATGTTGCGTTGTTTGCTTCGAGCACCGGCTAGGGGGAAACGCCGACCGCACCCTTGGCACAGAGCGCTTCAAACTGCCCGGCGTCGTAACCCAGTTCTCTAAGGATTTCTTCCGATTGCGCACCGAGTTTCTGCGGCGGCAACCGCACCTCGGGCACTTCGCCGTCGTACCGGACGGGATGACTGACAAGCGTGATCGGTGAGCCGGTTGCGCCGTTGACGGTCCGGAAGTTCTTGTTGTGGGCCACCTGCGGATCGGCCACGACATCCGCATAATCATTGACCGCTGCGTGCCAGATGCCCCGCGCCTCCAGCAACCCGACGCATTCGGCCGTGGTGCGCTGCGCCAGGTTCGCAGCGATCATGCGGGTAGCCTGCTCGCGCCGCCGGTAAGCCTCGTGATCGGGAACACGTTGATCCGCCGGAATACCGAGCGTGTCGCCGAGCGTGTCCAGGGAGCCGAGCGAGATAGCGAGGTGTCCATCCTTCGTGGCGTAAATTCCATAGGGCGCGCCATAGTACCAGCCGGCGATCGGGCCTGGCTGGCGCACATCATCGGGCCGCTCGCCGTTCAGATAACAGGTGAAGGATTCCATCTGCAGGTCTATGGCCGCCGAGAGCAGGCTGACGTCCGTCGCTCAGAGCGGCACTCCAATTGCGACGTATGCGTATGACGCGCTCAACCGGCTCAGCAAAATTACCGATCCTCTCTCCTTTGTGACGGCGCATACCTACGACTCCGTCGGAAATGTCCTCGCCATCACCGATGCAAAGGGCCAAACAAATCAGCTTACCTATGACGCCTTGAATCGGCTCTTGACAATCTCGTACGCCGACGGAAAGAACGTCGCATATATCTATGACGCAAACGGAAACAGGACATCTATGGCGGATTCACAGGGCACGACAGCGTATCTCTACGACGACCTCGACCGGATAACCTCGGTAACTTACCCCGGCGGGAAATTAGTCACGTATGACCACGACGCGGTTGGAAATCGGAAATCACTCACATATCCCGACGGGAAAGTGCTGACCTACGCTTACGATCCAGCGAACCGACTGTCTCAAGTGACGGATCGGCTCGGACGGAATACAACGTATTCCTATGACGCGGCGGGCAACCTGATTCGAACGTCTTACCCTAACAGCACTAGCATTGCCTTCGGCTACGACGCTGGGAGCCGCTTGGCGAATGTCATGAACTCGTTCAGGGGCTTGCCACCGCTAACGCTGACCTACACTCTTGATGCGGTCGGCAACCGTGTCGCACTCAGCGTGAATGGAATAACCACAAAGTTCGCATACGATGCCTTAAACGAGCTTCTGAGCGCGCAGCTTGGATCCTTGAAAACGACCTGGAGTTATGACGTCGTTGGGAATCGATTGAAACAAACCACGCCGCTCGGCAATACGAGCTACACGTACGATGCGGCCGGCAATCGCAATTCGGGCGCCTACCAGGTCGGCCCGGACAATCAGATCGCCTACGACGGCACGCCGGCGACGTTC